>QWCL01000663.1_pt1 | contig 13711 bp, 10 predicted proteins | sample 1972551 | NCBI WGS metagenome assembly QWCL01 (sample SAMN09866709, study PRJNA288562) | Human oral metagenome isolate term2_saliva, whole genome shotgun sequencing... | isolation source: mouth | host: Homo sapiens | place: USA: California
CTCCTAAAACTAAGGAAACTTTGGATATGATAAACGCTGAAAATATTCACAAGTTAAAGGATGGGGTAAGACTTGTAAATGCAGCACGTGGAGGACTTTTTAATGAAGAAGCTGTGGCAGAAGGATTAAGAAGTGGAAAAATTGCAAGTTTTGGATATGATGTACATGCTGTTGAACCACGTTCAGAATGTGTTTTATATGAATTTGACAATGTGGTTACAACTCCACACATTGGAGCAACAACTTATGAAGCACAGCGAAATGTCGGAACTCAGGTTGTAAAGCAGGTATTGAATGGACTTCGTGGAGAAATAGTTGAAACAGCTGTAAACTTGCCTGCAATTGGAAGAGAGGAATTCTTAATTGTAAAACCGTACATAAATTTAGCTGAAAAATTAGGAAAAATTTATTTTCAAATTGAAAAAACTCCAATTACAAATGTTGCCATTAATTATTATGGAGAAATTGCAGAACAAGAAACAGCTCTTGTAGATTCAACTGCAATTAAAGGAATTTTAGAGCCTGTACTAAAGGAAGAAGTAAATTACATTAATTCAAAGCCATTGGCTGAAAAAAGAGGAATTAATATTTCAATAAATAAAAAAGATCATAAATACAAAAATTATTCTTCAGCAATAGAATTTGTAATAACAAATGAAGAAGGTAAAAAAATCTATGTTGTTGGAACAATCGGAATGAATAATGAAGAAAGAATTGTAAGTATAAAAAATCATGATGTGGATATGGCAATTTCTGACAATATGATTTATTTAGGGAATGAAGATGTCCCAGGAGTTATCGGAGCTGTAGGAGCAACTTTAGGAAAAGAAAATATAAATATTGCTACAATGAACGTTGGTAGACGTGAAAATAGCGCAATTATGCTTTTAACAGTAGACAGTGAGGTTGGAAGAAGAGCATTGAAGGCACTACGAGAATTGAGTCAAATAAAATGGGCTCATTACTTGGATTTGACAATATAGTATTTTTTGAAAGTTGATAATTAACAAATGGATGAATTTATTTTTTATAACAAATGCAGGTTTAATATTTTCTATTTTAAATTCTTTTGTAAAAAAAGAAAATGATAAATTTGGAAATAAATTTGTTTTTGATTTTGAAATTTTTATTTTCCAAAGTTTTACTTTATTTTATTTGAATAGACAGACATTATTAATGGGAATAAAATTATTCGACATTGAATATTTTTCAAAAATTATACTAAATGCAAGATATTTAAACGGAGAACTTCTGTTTTTTATACTATTTGGTCTGCTATATATATTTATAAGAAAAAAGAGCAAGGCATACAAGTATTATATTTGTATAATAGTTTTATATTTCTGTTTATTTGAAGATATATTTCATACAGGATTTTCATTATTAGGAATAAATTATTGGATAGGTTTATTATTTATTTTTGTAAATATAATATTTTTACCTACATTTATTGATTTTGTAATTATTTCATTAGCTGTGTTGTATTTTATGAAAGATAATAAAAATTATAAAGTTATGTATTTATTATTAATATTTTGTTGTATTTTTAGATTGAGTCTTGCTGCAAGGCTATTCTTATAGAAATTATGATGATAAAAAGAAAGGAATAAAATGATTGTTTAGGAGTTGCATTGGATTATTTTCTGGAACTGGAAGTGGAAGAAAGCAATAAAATTGAATTTTTGGAAAATGGAAAGCCATTTTCAATACCGATTGAGGATAATTTAATTTTTGAAGCGATAAAATATACAGAAAAACATTTAGTAAAAAATATTCCAAGTTATAAAGTAAACATTATAAGAAATGACATTCCAATTTCACGTGGACTTGGAAGCAGTTCATCAGCTATCGTTGCTGGAATTTTGATTGCAAACAAATTTGCGGGAGATGTGCTAGATATTAACGAAGTAGCAAAACTTGCCGTAGAAATGGAAGGGCATCCTGACAATGTAGTGCCTGCAATTTTCGGAGGAATGGTACTTACTGCCCACGATAAGGAAAACCTTGTTTACAGTTCGCTAATAAGTTCTGATGATTTATGCTTTTATGTAATGATTCCAAATTTTAAATTATCTACAGAAAAAGCAAGAAGCGTATTGCCAAAAATGTACCTAGTTTCTGATGCAATAAACAACATCTCAAAACTAGGATTACTTGTAAATGCTTTTAACAAAGGAGAATACGACAACTTACGTTTCCTTTTAGGCGACAAAATTCACCAGCCTTACAGATTTGCACTAATAAACAATTCAGAAAAAATCTTTGAAGCATCTAAAAAACACGGTGCTTTAGGAGAATATATAAGCGGTGCAGGACCTACATTGATTTCATTAAATTATGATAATGATGAATTTTTGGAAAATATGAAAAAGGAACTTGCAGAATTATCAGATAATTGGACTATCGAGAAGAAGAAGATAAATTTAAAGGGTGCGGAGGTTTATTAGAAACTATACAAACTTAGAATTTAATAAAATAAATATCCTGAGCTGTTAATTTTTCTTTGTTATTAGAAAATAGTATAAATTAATTCAAGGAGAGATTATCTAAAAAAAGGACAGTTAGAAAAAATAAATAAAGAGATTGCAAAAAGAAATTTGGCCAAAAGATGTACTTATACAGTAAAAGAATTTCCAAAAAGCAATCTTTCAAAAAAGGCTGAAGAAGCCTTGAATAAAATATTTTCATCTATGAAGTAGAATTACTGGAAGTAAATTTGAAGAAAGATATTAAATTACAAAAGTTATTTTTATAAATTTTCTAGCAAGGGGTCAAGACCCCTTGTCAATAAATAAAATGTAAATTCTGTTTTTTAGTATAAGTCTAGTGTTAGTATCTTTTTATTTAGGAGAATAAATTTTGATAATAATTTTTTAAAAAAATTTTGAAAAATCAAAAAAATGTGGTACAATAAGTTTGTAGTAAAAATTCCTACCACTACTAAAAATTAAAAAAGCAGGGAAAAACCTATTCAAAGCCAATAAACATGCACGTTAGGAGTTACGGAAAATATCAAAAAGACATCAAAAAATGATAAAAATTAATCCCAAAAATACGATTTTAATGTCTGAAAAAATCTCTGTAACACTGATAAATAAAGGATTTTCTCAAAAGTACGGGTTAAAGTAAGTTATCCATTAAAACAAGGATTGAAACGCATACATTATCCGATTCCCGATGCCACCTTTCGAAGTTAAAGTAGGTTATCCATTAAAACAAGGATTGAAACGGATTAGTAATCCCTTCTCTTTCACCTTCTGGTCTCCAAGTTAAAGTAAGTTATCCATTAAAATAAGGATTGAAACAAGCTATTGTCCTTGTTTCCTTTTGGGATATCCCATGTCAAAGTAAGTTATCCATTAAAACAAGGTTTAAAAAACAACAACTTTTTTATAAGGTTGTTTTTTTGTTATAAAAAAAATAGGGGGTTGAAAAAAAAGTAAAAATATGTTATTATAATTATAGAAAATAATTTTAGGTAGAGAGTGGGTTAGCCCACTCTTTAGTTTTAGATATGAGGTGTAATTTTATGGAACAGATTTTAAATGAGTTTGAGAAGAAAATCGAATCGCATTTAAAGGAAATGAATCTGGAGTTGGCAGATTTGGAATATGTGAGGGATGGGGGATATAATTATTTGAGAGTGTATGTGGAGAAAATGGATGGGACTACGACACTTGATGATTGTATTGATTTTAGCCGTGAGATTGACGGGATTGCGGATGAACTGATTGAAGAGAAGTTTTTTTTGGAAGTTTCGACGCCTGGGGTTGAGCGAAGGTTGAAAAAGCCTAAGGATTTTGTGAGATTTTTAGGGGAGAAAGTTAATGTTCAGGCTAAGAGTAATATTGAGGGGGCTAAAAGATTTGTTGGAAAATTGGAAAAATTTGAAGATGATACGATTTTTCTTTTGGATGATAAATTGGGGAAAATAGTGGAAATACCACTTTCTAAATTAAAAAAGGCAAATTTAATATATGAATTACCAAATGGCATATTAAATAGTGAGGAGGAATGATGAAAGGGCGAGATCAAAAAATATTTTTGGAAGCACTTGATGAACTTGAAAAGGAAAAGGGAATTTTAAAGGAAGAATTGCTGGAAACAATAGAAACTGCGTTGCTTGCGGCTTATAAGAAAAATTATGGTGAAAAGGATAATGTAAAAGTAACTATAAATAGAAATAGCGGAGATGTGAAGGTTTATTCACAAAGACTGATTGTGGAAAATGTAGAAAATCCTGAAGAGGAAATTAGTCTGGAAGATGCAATCTCTGTGAAAAAACGTGCTAAGCTGGGAGATATTCTGGATTTGGAAATTAATGCCGAAAGTTTTAAGAGAAATGCGATTCAGAATGCAAAACAGATTGTCGTTCAAAAAGTCAGAGAATGTGAAAAAAGAAATATTTTTAATAAGTTTAAAGAAATTGAAAATTCAATTGTATCTGCAAATGTTAGAAAAACTGATGAAAAGGGGAATTTATACGTTGATATAAATGGACTCGAAGCGATTGTGCCGCAAAAGGAATTGTCGCCAACGGATAAATTTGTGCAAGGGGACAGAATTAAGATATTTATTGGAGAAGTTGAGGAGGCAACTAAGTTTACAAAAACTTTTGTTTCTAGAAAATCTGAAGAATTGCTGCGTGGGCTATTGGAACTTGAAGTGCCTGAAATTTATGAAGGTATAATTGAGATTAAGAATATTGCAAGAGAAGCTGGAAGCCGTTCTAAAGTGGCAGTTTATTCAGATGATAAGAATTTGGATGTAAAGGGTGCCTGCATTGGACGAAATGGTATGAGAATTCAAACTATTATTGATGAACTGCAAGGGGAAAAGATTGATATTGTGCTTTGGAATGAAGATGTTAAGGAATTTGTAAAAAATGCTTTAAATCCAGCGCAAGTTTTGTCTGTAGAAGTTGTTGAGGAAGGCGAAGATAATCTGAAAGTTGCAAAAGTAGTTGTTGCAGAAAATCAGTTGTCGCTTGCGATTGGTAAAAAAGGACAAAATTCAAGACTTGCAGCAAGATTGTGCGGTGTAAAGATTGACATTCATACAAAATCAGATGAAGTGGCTGAAAGTGATGAAGATGAACTTGAAGAAGGAAGTGCATTTCAAGATACTTTAGATGAAAGGGAAAATGCTGAAAAGAATAGCGACTCATTTGAAGTTGAAGAAAGTGCATTTGCAGGACTTGGCGAAGATAAGGAATAGAAATGGGACAATTAGACGGCTGTAAAAGTGAAATGCTATGATTAGGAAATTAAGTTTTTTTGTTAGAAAATTGAAAATAAAAAGATTAAAAATTTCGTTAATGACTTTTACAAGTGGTTAAAATTGTATCGAACAAGGAGGTAATTGGAAAGTTTGGATACAGTTGATGAAAAAAAATTAGAAAATAAAGAAAAAAGCAAGCCTGAAAGAATGTGTGTCTGCTGCAGAAGGAAGGGTGAAAAATCTGAATTTTTTAGAATTTCTGAGCAGAATGGAAAATACATTTTTGACAGGGAAATGAAAGTGCAGGCAAGAGGGTTTTATGTTTGTAAAACTAATGAATGTGTTGAAAGGCTTTCAAAAAATAGGAAATATAACATTGAAATTGAGCAGCTTGTAAAAATGCTGGAGCAAATAAAATGTGAAAAAAAAAATATAATTGATATTTTAAAGCCGATGAAAAATTCTGAATATTTTGTTTTTGGGATTGATGAAACGATTGATGGAGTGAAAAAGGGAAAAGTGAAACTTTTGATAATTCCTCGGGATATAAAGGCGAAATATATTGAAGAATTTGAAAAATTGAAGGAAAATTTTAATTTTGAGATTATATTTGTTGAAAAAAAAGAGGAATTGATAAGGCTTTTTTCAAGAGATGTCAATGTTGTCGGTATTTTTAATAAAAAGGTAATAAAGGGAATATTGAGCAAAGTGGAGGTGATGAATGGATGAAAGTGCATGAATTAGCAAAGGAAAATGGTTTTACGGCATCTAAGTTTATGGAGGAAATCCGAAAATTTGGAATTGATAAAAAACATCACATGAATGTGCTAAGTGGCGAAGAAGTTGACTTGATAAGGAAAAAACTTCAGAAGGGTGTTCAGAATCAAAGTCAAAGTGATGGCAGTAAAACTGAAAATCTGAATAGAAATGAAGAAAAAACAGCAAAATTTGCTGCAAAAAAAGAAAATGACCATTCAGATAGTCAAAAAAACAGTAATGCTGAACATAGTAAAATTAATAATGAAAATAAAAATATTAATGAAAATTACGAAAAATTTAAACAACCATTGGAAAAAAATATTAAACTAAATGCAGAAAAAAAATCAGAGGGCATTAATAAAGGTAATCTGAATAATATAAAAAATTTAGATAATAATAAAAATCAAAAATTTGAAAAATCAAATAGATTAGATAAAAACGAAAATAAAAAGAAAATGGAGATGAAAGTTAATTTGAGTAATCAGAATAATAAGCAAAATGAAATAAATAAAGATAAGCAAAATTATAAAAATAGAGATAACCGTGACAATAGGGAAAACGGAACGAGAAACTTCCAAAATAGAGACAATCGAAATAAAGATGGATTTAAGCGAGAAGGAAGAGAAAATAACTTTAGAAAAGATAATAGAAATTTTAACAGGGATGGAAGTAATCAGTCGAGAGATAATCGAGATAACAGAGGTTTCCAAAACAGAGATAACCGTGACAATAGAGAAAACGGACCAAGAAACTTTAGGGATAGACAGGATAATAGAGGATTTTCCGATAGAGGCGGATTTAATAGAGATAGAGATGACTTCAGAAAAGATAATAGAAATAACTTTTCTGGCGGAAGAAAAGATGTGCAAACTGAAATTCCAGCGGCAACAGTTGCTGAAAAGGGAAAAGCTGGTGGAAAAGGAAAAGGAAAATTTGAAAAGAAAAAATACGAAAAGAATAGAAGAGACAGGGAACAGCATGAAAAAGAACTTCGTTCTGATTTTAGAAAGGATGACAAAAAGAAAAAGAAAAATAAAAAACATGAAAAAGTTGTCAAGGATGAAATTATCAGAATTGAAGGAGAGAGCATAGGAATGATAACAATTGGAGATGAAATTGTTATTAAAGATCTGGCTGAAAAACTGGGAATTAATGTTTCTGACATAATTAAAAAGTTCTTTATGGAAGGAAAATTGCTTACGGCAAATGCGATTTTGTCTTTTGAAGAGGCTGAAGAAGTGGCGCTTGACTATGAAGTAATCGTGGAAAAGGAAGAAGTCGAAGAAGTCAGTTATGGTGAAAAATATCATCTTGAACAGGAAGATAAGGAAGATGAGCTTATTACAAGAGCACCTGTTATTACAATTATGGGGCACGTTGACCATGGTAAGACTTCGTTACTTGATGCGCTTAGACATACAAATGTAATTGGTGATGAAGCTGGAGGAATTACACAAAAAATTGGTGCCTACCAAGTAAACTGGAAGGGACAAAGAATTACGTTTATTGATACTCCAGGACATGAGGCGTTTACTGAAATGAGGGCTCGTGGAGCTAATATTACGGATATTTCTATTTTGATTGTGGCGGCTGATGACGGAGTAAAACCTCAAACTGTAGAAGCTATTTCACATGCTAAGGAAGCTGGAGTTCCAATAATTGTTGCAATTAATAAAATTGATAAGCCTGGGGCTGATCCGATGAAAGTTAGAACGGAATTGACTGAATATGGATTGATGGCTCCTGACTGGGGTGGAAATACAGAATTTGTTGAAATTTCTGCAAAGAAAAAAATTAATTTGGAAGAACTTCTTGAAACAATATTGATTACTGCAGAACTTGAAGAATTGAAGGCTAATCCTAATAAACGTCCTAAAGCGGTTGTTGTAGAATCAAGACTTGATCCTAAAATGGGGGCAGTTGCCGATGTGCTTGTACAGGAAGGAACGCTTAAAATTGGAGATGTGTTTGTAGCTGGGGAATCTCACGGTAGAGTTCGTTCTATGCTTGATGACAGAGGTAAAAAGATAAATAAGGCAATTATTTCACAACCTGTGGAAATTACAGGATTTAATGTTGTGCCAAATGCAGGAGATATTCTGTATGGTGTTGAAAGTGATAAACAGGCTAAGAAAATTGTAGAAGACTTTATTAGAGAAAGAAAAGTAAATGAACAAAACAAGAAAAAACATATTTCACTGGAAAGTTTATCACAGGAATTGGAAGAACAAGAATTAAAAGAATTGAAATGTATTATAAGAGCCGATTCAAAAGGGTCTGTTGAAGCATTGAGGGAATCGCTTGAAAAACTTAATACGGAAAAAGTTGTTGTTAATGTAATTCAAGGAAGTGCTGGAGCGGTAACTGAAGGGGACGTAAAACTTGCAGAAGCATCGAATGCAATTATAATAGCATTTAACGTACGTCCAACAACTCCTGCCAGAATTATTGCTGAAAAGACTGGAGTAGAAATTAGAAACTACAATGTAATTTACCATGCAACTGAAGAAATTGAAAAAGCGATGAAGGGAATGCTTGATCCTGAGTTTAAGGAAGTTTACTTTGGAAGAATTGAAGTTAAGCAAGTATTTAAGGTATCAAATGTTGGAAATGTCGCTGGAGCCGCTGTTGTTGACGGAAAAGTTACAAAAGACTCTAAAATCCGTGTAATTCGTGATGGAATTATTATTTTTGACGGGGAATTAGGTTCGCTGAAACGGTTTAAAGATGATGTAAAAGAAGTTGTAATGGGACAGGAATGTGGAATTGGTATCCAGGACTTTAATGATATTAAGGCTGGGGATATTATTGAATCATACATTATGGAAGAAATCCCAAGATAACGAAAATAGGTGATAATTTTATGAATGATAGAAGAAAAAAAGGACTGGAAAAGGAAATTTCAAGAATTGTTGGAATGACGCTTTTGACAGAAATAAAAAATGAAAAAATAAGAAATCTTGTTACAATTCACAAGGTAGAGCTTACAAAGGATGGAAGATATCTTGATTTGACATTTTCAATACTTGATTTGAATGATAATGTGAATAAAGAAAAAATCGCTGAAGATTTGAACAAGTTAAAGGGATTTTTTAGAAAAAAAATTGGGTCGCAATTAACAGTCAGATTTGTTCCAGAAGTGAGAATTCATTTGGATGACAGTGTTGAATATGGTGTGAAGATAGCTTCAATATTAAGTGAAATAAAAAAAGAAAATAGTGATACTGAATAGAACGAAGATGCAAAATGGCTTTAAAATGAGGATTTCTAAAAAGTAATTGAATAGATATGTTCAATAGCATAAGTTTTTTATCTATACAATGGGATTATTTGTTTTATTAAATTCTGAACTTGTATAGAATTCATTATTGAATATAAAAAATTCTGATTTTAAGGTGTTTGACTATACAAAAAAAGGAAGCGATTAATCTTGTAATGAAATGGGAATTAAAAAGCTATGATAAAAATTATTTGGTATCAAAAAGTTCTGAATTTGGTGAGAGCAAATTAATTTCAAGGCTCCTTTTAAATCGGGGAATTAACACGAAGGAAAAAGTGCAGAAATTTTTAAATTCAGATAAAAAGGACATTCATAACCCATTTTTGTTTGAAGATATGGAAAATGCCGTTAAGAGAATACAAAAAGCAGGGAAAAATAAAGAGAAAATTATAATTTACGGGGACTATGACGTTGATGGAATTTCTGGGGTGGCATATTTGGTAATAATGCTAAGAAGACTGGGGCTGAATGTGGATTATTACATTCCGAATCGGGTTCATAAGGGAACTGGGATAAATAAGCATGTTCTGGCATTTTTGAAAAAATGGGATGCAAAATTGTTTATAACGGTTGATACGTCTATAAATAATCTTGAGGAAATGATGCTTCTGAAAGATAGAGGAATTGATATAATTATAACGGATCATCACAGAAAAACAGGCATTTCTGAAAATGAGGAAAAAAATCTTGGAGTTCTTACGATAAATCCAAAAAGCAGTAAAAATTATCCAAATAAATTTTTATCTGGCTCCGGAGTAGCATTTAAACTTGCAGATGCGGTTTATGAAGCTTGTGGTGCGAATAAAAAGATATTGTATGATTATCTGGATATTATAATGATTGGGACGGTTGCAGATGTTGTGCCTATGACTGATGAAAATAGATTTATCATAAAAAAAGGGTTAAATAATCTAAAAAAAACGAAAATAAAAGGTTTGAAGTATATTATTAACTATTTGAAGATAAATCCGAAAAATATAACGACTAGCGATATTGGATTTTTTGTAGCACCAATTTTTAATGCGCTTGGGAGAATTGATAATTCAAAAATTGTTGTAAATTTCTTTATTCAAGAGGATGATTTTAAACTTTTCTCAATAATTGAGGAAATGAAACGTGCGAATAAAATCAGGCGTTATTTGGAAAATGAGATTTATAACGAGCTGGAGGAAAAAATACAGCGTCTGGAACGTCCAAAGTATATTTTTATGAAAAGCAGAAAATGGCATTCTGGAGTAATTGGTGTTGTATGTTCAAGAATTTCCATAAAATATAATATTCCAGTAATTCTAGTTTCAATAAAAAATGGATATGGAAAGGCATCTTGCAGAAGCATTGAAGGAATTAATATTTTTGATATTTTAAAAAGTGTTTCAGATAGGTTGGAGCGGTTTGGAGGGCATGATTTGGCGGCAGGATTTCTTGTATCTGAAAAATATTTGGGTGAAATAGAAAGGCATTTGCGAAATAAGCTTGCCAGAAAAAATAGAGAGAATGTTCAAAAAGTGCTTTATATTGATGCTTGGCTGAATATTGAAAATTTGAATAAGAGAAGACTTCATGATATAAACAGGCTTTCACCGTTTGGGCTGGATAATCAAGAGCCTAACTTTATGGATGCTGATGTGAGTTTTTTGAATTTGACAAAGTTTGGGATAAATAATCGGCATTTTAAGGGATTTGTTAAAAAAAATAACCGTATTATATCGGTAATTGGATACAATTTAGGACATAAATTAAAAACAAATAATTTTTATAAGAAAAAGTTTAAAATAGTTTATACTCCGATATTTAAGTCTGTTCATTCAGATTTGTTTATCGAGTTGAAAATAAAGGATTTTAAATAATTAAATTAATTAATATAAATTATATATAACAAAAAATTTTAGGAGGAATTAAAGAAATGGCAGTAAAAAAATTAAATGAAACAACTTATGAAGTATCAGCAGTTAGGGAAGGAGAAGAATTAAAGCACTTAAAAGATCACGTTTTAGTACATTTTAAAGATGCAAAAGTTGACGGATTCCGTCCAGGACATGTACCTGCAAAAGTTATTGAAAGTAAATTCAAAAAGGAAATTGAAGGGGAAATCCTAAATCATATTATTTCTGATGAATATAGAAAAGCAGTTGCAGAAAATGAATTAAAACCAATTGCTGATATTAAACTTGAAAAATATGAAAATAATGATGATAAAGTGGAAGTTGTATTTACAATTCCTGTATTACCTGCATTTGAATTAGGACAATATAAAGGTGTGGAAGTAGAAAAGGAAAATGTAGAAGTTACAGATGAAACTGTAAATGAAGAAATTGAAAGATTAAGAGAAAGCGCTGCAAAATTAAAAGAAATCGCAGAAGATGAAGAAGCTAAAAATGATGATGTTGTAAACATTAACTTTGAAGGATTTATAGATGGGGAAGCCTTTGATGGAGGAAAAGCTGAAGGATATGACTTGACATTAGGTTCTCACAGCTTTATTGACACTTTTGAAGATCAAATTGCAGGACACAAAAAAGGGGATGAGTTTGATGTAAACGTTACTTTCCCTGAAAATTATGGAGCTGCAAACTTGTCTGGAAAACCAGCTTTATTTAAAGTAAAAGTAAACTCAATCAAGAGAAAAGAAGAAGCTGAATTAAATGATGACTTGGCAAAAGAATTAGGATTTGATTCAGTTGAAGATATGAACGCTAAAACTAGAGAAAATATTACAAAAAGAGAAGAAACAAGAGCTGAAAATGAATTTAAGAACAAAGTTGTAGATGCTGTAGTAAGTGCAACAGAAGTTGAAATTCCAGAAGCATTAGTTCAAAGGGAAATTGACTATCAAATCAACAGATTTGCGCAACAATTGCAAATGCAAGGAATTAACTTGAATCAATATTTCCAAATGACTGGACAAACAATGGATTCAATGAGGGAAAATGCAAAGGAAAATGCTGAAAAAGCTGTGAAAACAGAATTAGTGCTGGCTGAAATTGCAAAAGCTGAAGAAATTAAAGCAACTGATGAAGAAGTAGCAAAAGAAATCGAAACTTTAGCTGCAATGTATGGACTTGAAAAGGATGCATTAATTGCTGATGTAAGAAAAAATGGAAATTATGAAAGATTCATTGATGAAACAAATTATAGATTAGTAAATCAAAAAACAATTGATTTATTAGTAAATGAAGCAAAAGTTAAATAGTAATTTTTGAAAAATTGTGAATTGAAAAGAATATTTTGATTTTAGAAGAATTTTGTGATAAAATAGTTTATTGCGAAATTCTTTTTCTCTATTTGATAGTAAATGAGAAAGAATAAAAACAAGAAATGAAAGAAAAAATTGACAGAAAGAGGAGGAAATAATATGTCAGTATATAGTCCAGTAGTTATTGAAAATGATGGACGTGGGGAAAGAAGCTATGATATTTATTCAAGACTTTTGAAGGATAGAATAATTTTTGTAAGCGGAGAAGTTGAAGATGGGATGGCAAATGCGATTGTTGCACAGCTGCTGTTCCTGGATGCGCAGGATAATGAAAAGGATATTGTTATGTATATAAATAGCCCAGGTGGAGTAATTACAGCTGGACTTGCGATTTATGATACAATGCGTCATATTAAAAGTGATGTATCTACAGTTTGTGTAGGTCAGGCGGCAAGTATGGGAGCGGTATTATTAGCAGCAGGAGCTAAAGGGAAAAGATATTCGTTGCCAAATTCAAGAATAATGATTCATCAGCCATTAGGTGGAGCGAGAGGGCAAGCGACAGATATTCAGATTCAAGCAAAAGAAATTGAAAGAATGAAGGAAATTACAAGTAAAATTTTATCAGAAGCAACTGGAAAATCAGTGGAAGAAATTTATGCGGATACTGAAAGAGATAATTTTATGTCACCAGAAGAAGCTGTAAATTATGGATTAATTGATAAAATATTGTAATTATTTACGATTTAAATTGTAGAAAAAACGAGGTGAAAAATATTGGCAAAGAAAAAAAATTACTGTTCATTTTGTGGAAGAGAAGAAGATGAAGTGGAAAGACTGGTACAGAGTCCAGAAGAGGATGATGTATTTATTTGTAATGAGTGTATAGAAGACAGTGCGGAGTTATTGGACAGTTTTAGAGAATATGATAAAAATGAGCAGAATAGGGAAATTACGTTGTTAAAGCCTAAGGAAATAAAGGCTAAACTTGATGAATATATTATCGGACAAGAACAGCCTAAAAAAGTTTTATCTGTGGCGGTTTATAATCATTTTAAGAGAATAACGCATAAACAGCAGAAAAAAACAGATGATGATGTGGAGCTTCAAAAATCCAATGTGCTATTGGTAGGGCCTACTGGAAGTGGGAAAACTTTGCTTGCACAGACATTAGCAAAAACATTGAATGTACCTTTGGCGATTGCAGATGCGACAACGTTGACAGAAGCTGGATATGTTGGGGATGATGTGGAAAATGT
>QWCL01000804.1_pt1 | contig 13686 bp, 10 predicted proteins | sample 1972551 | NCBI WGS metagenome assembly QWCL01 (sample SAMN09866709, study PRJNA288562) | Human oral metagenome isolate term2_saliva, whole genome shotgun sequencing... | isolation source: mouth | host: Homo sapiens | place: USA: California
GATGTCCCTAACCCTACTTACAGGCTCTCAGTCGTTTCAAACTATATCCAATAAGGACATCCCCTCCTTTGGAGGGGCTTGGGGAGGCTTCTTTTTGGGGGAGGGGCTTTAACCTGCTACTGGGCCATTCTCTTCTTTATTCTCCTTCTTCTCTGGTCCTTTCGCTGGCTCTTTCTTCCTAACAGGATTATCTACTGACACCTCCGCAGCATGAGCAGCCTCACGCATTTTAGCTTTAGGTGTGAAGATAATCTTAGGTGTTTTGAGTGTGGCAGCCGTCACGTCCTTCATGTCGTCCATCATCTTTGGAGGGAAGTAAATGCGAAGTGAACCAAGGTCGCCAAGGTCAATACTGGCTCCCATCTTCAACGAGCGGCACGCCATCTTGCCCAGCGTGATAAGCGTGTTCATCACATCACCACGCGAGAGCGATGTCTCGTCCATAATCATGTCGCAAAGTGAGTCAAGCGTCATGTGTTGGTTACTCTTGGGCACAGCATAGTACACCGTCTGCCCCTTCTTCTTCCCGATTGTTTGCTTCTTTGATTTTACTTCAAACTCTACCATAGTATTTACTTTTAAATGGTTGATAATTATGTTATTAAAACTCTTCTTCTATTGGTATTCAACACTCAGTTTCAAGGGTGTTTAAGACTCTTCATCAAGAGTGTTTAACACTGTTGCATAAGGGTGTTTAACACTGTTGACCGTAGGTGTTAAACACCCTTGAAGCCCATTGTTTATGTCCTATCTCAATCACCTTACGGCGGTGTCTTAGGTGTCGCCTTTTACAGGGAGACACCTGTAAAAGGGGGCAATCGCGAGGACTACTGAAACGCCTCCACCCTGTACCCTCTGTCGCGGCTGTAGCTGTGCACGCCAGCTTCACCACTGGCAAAGCCCAGGTAGCTCGCATTGCCACTGTTCCAAGGGTAACCACTTGATGACCAATAGAAGCCAACGATGCCAACCTGGTACAGCTGACCAGAGTAGTAGTAACCCAAGGCGGGCAAGTAGAAATATTTGTTTGCATCGGCAGCAGATGGGAGACCTGAGTTGTTAATACTACTGTTCCTGTTGCTATAGAACTTGTATGTTGTGCGCAAGTCAGTTGTATTATCGACTGATTTCTCTGTGTTGTAATAACCTTCTGCCTGCAACACTGACTTTTTCTTAAACCACATACCACCTTTATATAAATGACCCATAGTTGTCCATAATTCATCTGCGTCCCAACGAGGATCGCCGTATGCAAACCAAGTCATCTCGTTGGCGTTTGGAAGATCTTTACATGGAGTGTGGGTAGCTGGGATGTTTATGTAATTACCCGGGTAATACTCATTGTAATAACGTAAGTCAGCGTTACTCTTAGCGTAATCATTTGAGGTTGTTGAGCCTGTAAGACCTTGGCTGAGTGTTGGCTGGCTACCACCAAGGTTCCATTCGTGCCCCTTCCAGTATTGTTCCTGTGCATCCCACATGTAATAATGGTCGCCGTCGTAATCCTTTACGTCAAGGTTGGCAGTAATGTTGTAATACTTATTCTGGTCGTAGGTTGCTGATGATAATGTCTTGGTTATTGTTCCCTCTGTACCTGTTGCAATATCCTTTACCCAATAACGTATCTTGAGTGTATGGGTGCCTGGCTTTATAACAACGTAAGAACCGTTGGTAGCGGCGCTTGTGGAGTTGTTAGTTAAAGGAAAACCATTAGCGTATGTTCCGCTACCCTTTGTCGTGAGAACAATCTGCTTGCCTGTACCAGTGCCTGTGAGTTCGCCTGTTGTTGGGTTGAGGGTATATGTACTGGTAATGTCGTTATCAGAGTTTACCTCTACCTTTGTCAAGTAGCAATTATGCAAAATTGTGTTGCTGGTACGTGGCAAAAAGAGAAGGTAAGCTGCCTTGTGGTCTAAGGTGAAAGCAAACTGCTGTTTTCCTGGCACTTTAGTTGCCGTTGCCATTCCACAATCGCCTGCTGCGCCGAAGTGAGTGGTAGTGTTTGGCTCTGCTTGACTTTGAGAAGCAGCGATAACAGCTTGGTCATTGCTACCGCCCTGACCTGGATAATAAACCTCGTATGACGTGTGGGCTGTGTATGTACCTGGAACTTTGAACTTAAAGTAAGCAGTTTTGCTTGCTGGAGAATTGCTACTAGCGTGCCATGTACCGCCATCATCCTTAACATATATCTTATCACCAGCTTCCCAAAAGAATTTGCCATCACTCTCCATTGATGTGCGTGTTGCAGGGTCACCTGTTGAGAAGGTGGTTAGGTTTGCGTCGTTATCTTTACCATTTGGGTTCTGTGCTATGTCCTCATTGGCACAAGAAGCAAAAGCTAATCCTATACTGAACACAAGTGCCAAAAACTTTAGTCGTGATGCGAATGAATGTTGTTTCATTGTTTTCTTCATTGTTACTTTGTTTTTTTAGTTTATTACTCTCTGTTAGTCTTCCCACATTGGATTTTCTTCCTCGCCTTCACCTTCAGACATCCAACTAGGAGCCTTTTTTGCATCTCCCGATGTTCCACCTGATTGTGCAGGGTTATGCTGACCAGGATAAGACGTATCCATCAAATAAGTGGCTTCGTTGACTTGAATTATCATACACGCTGGTGCAGAATAACTCTTCTTTACTTGCTTTTTTCTCATTACTTCATTGATTAAAATAGTTGTTATTTCGTTCTTATTTTGCTCTAAACGGAGTTCAAAAAAGGGCATAAAAAAGCGAACAAAGGAAACTCCTAGAAGTCCTTTGTTCACAGGGGTTACGGCACGCTTCGCGCGCGCGTATGCGAGAAGAAAAAATGTGTTATTGTACGCTAGGTGCGCATAGTGTGTGTGTGTGTTAGCAAATTATTTGAATTGACCAAAGATAAAGTGCAAAAAGATGCAAAGAATTCGATAATTCTTTGCAGTACTTCATTCACTTGATATGTCAATTGTTTCACGGCGGCAAAGGTAAGAAGAATAAATTAAAGGAGCAAATAAAATAGGAAAAAAGAAGCCTCACAATCAACCCAACCAGCCTCACCCCCGACCCCTCTACAGCCTCACCCCCAACCCCTCTCCGAATGGAGAGGGGAGTGAATAGTACTGTTTGCTAAGGGTTTATGGGAAAATTACAGGGGATTTATTGGTAATTGGATAGTGGTTAGATAGAGGTCTATTAGGTGTTTACAATATAATAAAGGTGATTCAAAGGATATGTCATTAAAAGATATGTCTTTCTGCTTTCTGTCTAAGGAATATGTTACAACATCCTTCGCGTTCCTTTGTTACTTTGTCTTAAAGACTCGTGCGTTAGTCTGTCCTAAAATGACAGAAAGACTAACCTCACGGCCAGTCTTTCCTCTCATCAAAAAAACATTGATATGAAATTTAGATTTTACTAATGATTCCTTCTCCCGTTGCTCGCACGAAGTCGACGATATTACGAATCTCGTGCGAAGCAGGCACTTGTTGTTCTATCTGAATACAAGCATCAAAAACTGACGTCTGACCATGGAACAACAGACGATAAGCGTTGGCAATGTGCTTGAGAATCTTCTCATCAACACCAGCCCGCTTACCAATAGTTGTGTTAACACCATGATATTCAATTGGTGCACCACCAGCGATAATATAAGGAGGAACGTCCTTCGAGAAGGTAGTACCAGCTTGTACCATGGCATATTCACCTACTCGCGTGTTCGCTTTCTCTACAACGTTTGAAGAGATAATTGCTCCCGTTCCAATCTTACAATCGCCTGCAATCTTTGCACCATAGCCAAAGACACACTTGTCACCAACGATGGTGTCATGGCTAATATGTGCACCTTCCATAAGGAAGTTATTCGAGCCGATAATGGTTTTGCCGCCACGGTGTGTGGCACGATTGATAACCACATTCTCTCGAACAATGTTGTTATCACCCATCACCAGTTCGCTCTTTTCACCCACGAAATTGAAATCCTGTGGTAAAGCAGCAAGCACAGAACCTTGGTGAATCTTGTTTCCACTTCCCATTCGAGTACCATTCAAGATGCTAACAAAGGGGAAGATAACGCAGTTATCACCGATGACGACATCGTCTTCTATATATACAAATGGGAATATCTTACAGCCGTCTCCAATCTTTGCTTTCGGAGAAACTTCGGCTTTTGGACTAATTACGCTACTCATACTCTTGAATACTAAGAATTAAACAAACGATTTACTTAGAACCACCACCAAGTGCATTATACAGATTGACGATAGATTGTAGCTTCGTAAACTGCTCCTTCACTTGTGATATTTCTGCATTAAGTAAGCTCTGCTGAGCAGTGATAACCTCAAGATAGGTACTTGAGCTTTGTGCATAGAGCATCTGTGTGTGCTCTACATTCTGCTTCAGAACATCTATTTGTTGTTGTTGCAACTTCTCTTTCTCACCAGCTGAATTATAAGCAACAAGGGCGTTGCTCACTTCTGAACCAGCCTTGAGAATACTATTCTGCCATGTGTTATATGCTTGCTTATACTTATCTTCAGCAACACGCAAACCTGCTTTTAATTGTCCGCGCATGAAGATGGGCTGTGTCAAACTACCAACTACACTCAAGAGCAACTTACCTGGGTTAACCATGCCATTGCTATTGGTCCATGCACCAGTAGGTGATATGCTCAATGCTGGATAGAAACGACTGCGTGCCTGCTGAATATTATAGAAGCATTGAGCTAACGCCATTTCATTTGCATGCACATCGGCACGATTGCTTAGAAGTTGTACACCAATACCACCTGCGAAATTCGCCGGTAAGCTCTGATTGGCTATACTACCACGGGCAATACCTTGCGCTGGTTCACCAAGAAGAAGACTAAGAGCGTTCTCGGTCTCACGTATCTGACGACGGATGTCTGCGCCCTGTGTCTGTACACTATAGTAAGCAGCTTCGGCACTCTGGACACTCGTTGAACGAGCACGTCCATACTCCATTTGGAGTTTCATCATGTCCCAGGTGTTCTTGGTCAGTCCTGACATATCATCTACTATCTGCTTCTGACGATCGAGCATCAGCAATGTATAATAGAGATTGGCAACGTTGCAGATAAGATTTGTCTGCACAACTACTCTGTAATCCTTCGACTGAAGGAGCATCATCTGGGCAGCTTTCTTCTGGGAACGTAGCTTTCCAAAGAGATCAACATCCCAACTTGCAGAGACTGGGAGTGTGTAAGACTGGGTGGAAGGCGTGTGCGAACCAAAGTGAGAAATCGTACCCGTCGGTGCGAAGACCACAGATGGTAAGAACGCCAATTTTGATGTCTTCACCTGCTGTTCGGCAATATCAATATTCAATGCAGCATTGAGTAGGTCGGGATTATTATTAAGAGCTTTCTCAATAAGTGCCTGTAATTGAGGATCGGTAAAGACACTGCGCCATGGGAGGTTACCAAAGTCATTGGCTCCCTCAAGCGTTGCCTTGTCATCAACAGGGTCTCTCACAATCCCACTCGTCTTCACATCGGGACGCTCGTAATTGCCGTAGAGACTCTTACAGCTTGTCAATGACAGGGCTGCAAGGGCTATGATGATTATATTTTTATTCTTCATTATTGTTCTTTTAATATAGTACTACTCTTCTACCTTATAATCATGTGCAGGGCCTTTCGCGTATTTCTCGAGTTCCTTAATGACGTCGCGACTAGCCTCATCTTCAAACTCGATAGGCTTAATACGCTCCTGTAAGTACTGGAAGCCAGCGAACAGAGCTGGTACAACAAACACCTGACAGAGTGTACCAATCAACATACCTCCGACGGCAGCAGCACCCAATGTCTGGTTACCATTATGACCTACACCACTTGCAAACATCAATGGTAATAATCCAATGATCATCGCCAAAGAGGTCATCAAGATAGGACGAAGACGGGCACCAGCACCTAAGATGGCTGCATACTTGATTGCCATACCTGTTCGGCGACGCTCAAGAGCAAACTCAACGATAAGGATGGCGTTCTTGGCCAATAATCCAATCAACATAATCAAGGATATTTGCATGTAGATATCATTGCTATGCCCGAAGATCATCGTGAATATGAACGCACCAGCAAGACCAAATGGTATTGACAAGATAACGGCTAATGGAAGGATATAACTCTCATATTGTGCACTAAGAATCAAGTAGACAAACACAATACAAAGGGCGAAGATCATCGCTGTTGAGTTCGACGACTCCTGCTCAGAACGTGTCAGACCTGAGAACTCATAGCCATACCCCTGTGGTAACACTTGTTTTGCCACTTCCTCTGCAGCCTTGATAGCTTGACCTGAAGAAACTCCATTGGCTGGTGTCGCATTAACGGCAATAGAGGTAAAGAGGTTGAAACGAGTGATATTTGATGGTCCATAAACACGCTTCAACGTACAGAATTCACTTACAGGAGCCATACCTGCTGCTGTTCGAACATAGATGTTATTCATGCTCGACTCGTCCATGCGGCTCTCTGCTGTTCCTTGTATCATCACACGGAAGAGCTTACCGTATGCATTAAAGTTGGACGCATACATACCTCCATAGTATCCCTGCAATACAGAAAGAATAGCTGCTGGTGATGTTCCTGCCTGCTTTGCTTTCGCAACATCTACATCCACCATGTATTGAGGATAGTTCGGGTTGTAAGTGGTAAGTGCTCGGCTGAACTCCGGACGCTTGTTCAAAGCAGCGAGGTAATCCTGTGCAACCTTAAAGAATTTATTCAAATCTCCACCTGTCTTATCTTGTAAAGAGAAAGAAAGACCATTCGACATACCATAACCAGGAATCATTGGCGGTGCAAAGGCTATTACCTGCGCACCCTTAATACTGGCTGTTTGCTTGTAAATCATGCCCAAAATCATATTAGAAGAAGTTGGGTCAATGAACAATCCAGCAATACCAGCACCCGTAAATACCGACTTAATACGGTCGAACATACCATATTCACGCTCAGCAAAAGGCTTCAACTTAACAATAAAGGTTGACTGGTTAGAACCCTGTCCAGCCAAGAAGTTGTAACCAACTATCTGCTCACGACGTTCAATGTAAGGGTTACTTGCCAACATCTTATCCACCTGATCAGTCACTTTCTGAGTCTCTACTTGTGATGTCCCAGGAGGTAAACTAATCATGGCAAACAAAGTTCCAGTATCTTCATCTGGCACAAGTCCTGTCTTAGTAAACGTCATTGTAAGAACGAGAGCCACGAAACCTACAACAACAGCAGAGCCTGCTATCCAACGATGGTTGATAATCTTCTCAACTTTTTTCTGATACTTAGCATTGATCTTATCATACTGTGTATTGAATGCCATGTGGAATCTGTCAATGCGTGACAGCTTCTTGTGTTCCTCGTCATCACTGTGTGGCTTCAAGAAGATAGCACATAGTGCAGGTGACAATGTCAAAGCATTCAGAGCAGAGATAACGATTGATACCGCCATAGTTACACCGAACTCACGATAGAAAGTACCTGATGTTCCACCAATAAATGATACTGGCACGAACACTGCTGACATCACCAAAGTAATAGAGATGATAGCTCCTGAAATCTCATTCATTGCATCAATGGCTGCAGTCATCGCGCTCTTATAACCTAAGTCGAGCTTTGCATGGACAGCCTCAACCACCACAATGGCATCATCGACCACAATGGCAATCGCTAATAACAATGCTGACAAGGTTAAAAGGTTGATGGAGAATCCGAACACCCATAGGAAGAAGAATGTACCAATCAATGCCACTGGCACAGCAATCATAGGAATTACTGTCGAACGGAAGTCTTGCAAGAAGACATACACAACGAAGAATACCAACACAAGTGTGATAACCAGTGTACGAATAACTTCCTCTATAGATGCAAAAAGGAACTCTGTTACATCCTGTTCTATCGTCACTTTCATCCCTGGAGGCATCTGTTTCTGTGCATCAGCCAAGGCTGCTTTTACATCATCGGCAATCTGTGTAGCATTTGAACCTGCCACCTGGTTAACCATACCTAATACAGCTGGTTGACCATTGTTACGCATGGCAACAGAATATAGCAAACCGCCCAATTCCACCTTTGCAACATCACGTAAATGTAATGTCTGCCCATTTGTATTGCTTGAGATAATGATATTTCCATATTCTTCTGGCGTCTTCAAACGTCCCTTATAGCGCATAGTGTACTCAAACTTGAGCTTACTTTGCTCACCAAAGGAACCTGGTGCTGCCTCAATATTCTGTTCTGCAAGAGCACCAGAGATATCAGAAGGAACAAGACCATACTGCTTCATCTTATCTGGCTGGAGCCAAATACGCATTGAGTAAGTCTTCATACCAGGTATATGGACGTCACCTACACCATTAATACGCTTCAACATTGGAACGATATTGATGTTGTTATAGTTCGTCAAGAACTCATCATCATATCGTCCATCATCTGTTGTCAAGGAGTACATGACCACATTCGAACTCTGACGTTTCGATACAGTCACACCCACACGGGTAACTTCAGCAGGTAACAAAGCCTGTGCTTGTGACACGCGGTTCTGCACATTGACCGCCGCCATGTTTGGGTCAGTACCTTGCTTAAAGTAGACTGTAATCATAGCCATACCAGCGTTAGTTGCAGTTGACTCAATATAAGTCATATTCTCTACACCATTGATACTCTCTTCCAATGGTGTAATAACTGAATTCAATACGGTCTGCGCATCAGCTCCTTGATAGGAGGTTTGAATGGAGATCGTAGGTGGTGCAATGTCCGGATACTGCTCAATAGGCAGTGACATTAAACCGATTATACCCAAAAGTACGAAGAAAATGGATATAACCGTTGATAAAACCGGTCGTTTAATGAAATTCGTAAATGTCATAACGATTATTCTTTTGAATCATGGAGATGGGTGAAAAATAGCCTAAGAAAACTTACTTCTCACAGAGAACAGCCCCTCTGTCTCCACTCATAACTCCTAATTCCTAACTTCTAATTACTTACTTTCTCCCTTCATAGTCTTTAAGAAACCTGAAGCAGAGCTCTGATTCTCACCCAACTTCTCAGCTTTCTTAATGGCTTCTTCATACTCTGCTGGAGTCAATGCCTTTATCTTTGCACCATCTTCCAAACTTGAGATTCCCTTGCTAACAATGCGGTCACCCATCTTTAATCCACTAGTAACAATATAATTGATACCATCATTCTGTGGGTTAATGGTTATCTCGCTGTAATGTACCTTATTATTAGCATCCACCTTATAGACAAATATCTTATCCTGCACCTGAGTGGTTGCCTCTTGTGGAATCAACAATGCATGATTATTGTTCTTAGCAATAACAATCTGCCCACTACCACCACTCTTCAACAAATGTTCGGGATTAGGAAAACGTGCAATAACGCTGATTGTTCCTGTTGCTGGGTCAATGATACCACTCGTCTTGACAATGGCTCCCTCATGATTATAGGTTGAACCATCTGCAAGCAACAAACTTACACCTGGGAACTTCTTAATGGCATTACTCAAACCATCACCTGCACGACTCAGTTTCAACACGTCAGCCTCAGTCATAGAGAAGTAAACTTCTATTGTAGAAGTGTTGCTAACGGTTGTTACTGGCTGTGCAGAAGAAGCACTTACCAAGGCTCCCTCTTTGAAAGGAAGACTACCGATGTAACCAGAAGCAGGACTCTTTACATAACAGAAGCCAAGGTTATCCTTTGCAGTTGATAGCATTGCTTGCGCCTGACGAACACCTGCTTGTGCTTGGCGGACAGCAGCTTGCGCAGAAGCGACACCACTTTGTGCTTGGCGAACAGCAGCTTGTGCCGTTTCAAAACTATTCTTTGCTGACTGCAACTCATAGTCGCCTATCACCTTATTATTATATAGGTTCTTACTGTTTGAGTAAGTCAAACGAGCGGTAGCAGCCTGTGCATTAGCTGAATTAAGACTTGCGTTAGCCTGGACAACACCAGCTTCAGCCTGTGCCACAGCACTCTGAGCCGAGTTAACCTGTGCCTCCGCCTGACGGACAGCAGCCTGATAAGTGGAGTTATCCACAACGAAGAGCACCTGACCAGCATGCACATACTCACCCTCATGCACATATAGTTTCGTGATAAAGCCGCTCACCTTTGGGCGAACCTCTACATCCTGAACACCCTTAAGCGTAGCTGGATAAGTAGTCTTTAGCTGTGCATTAGATGCACCAATCGTAATTACAGGATACTCATCACTTGTAGGAAGCCCCTGCTGACCGCCTCCACAACTGGTCAATAACGCCACAGTTGCAGCTACGAACAATAAGATTTTATTCATTTTCATACCTATTTTATATATTATATTCATTCTTTTTATCTTGCCATTCACCTCTTTCGCATAAGAGATGTACATACTTCTCGTATCAAACTAATCTCTTCATAAAAGTAATGCATACTAAAAACCAAAGCACAACACTTGAGTTTTTCAGTATGCAAAACTACTCATTAATCATTAAAGATACTTATTTTGCAAATAGCATTTAACAATTATTACCTATAACATACCATTTATGACTCTTATCTATAACCTCCTTTAACAATGGATGTTATCTTCTTCATTCTTAAATTAGCCCCAATTCTCTTGCCTTATTGCGCAGAAGTTCCATTAAAGGCTCTCGTTCGTTTGCCACTTTATTATCAAGCACGGCATCTTTCAGCGTCTGCTTCAATATGCCCACCTCTCTACTAGGTTTGAGATGAAACATCTCCATGATCTCATTACCATCTATGCAGGGTTGTAGAAGGCGTTTGTAATCTCGTTCCTTCAGGTCTTTTAGCTTCTTACGAACGCTTCGGAAGTTATCAAGGAAGCGTTGTTTGCGGGCAACATTCTTACTCGTTATATCCGCCTCACACAGAGTCATCAAGTCATCAATGTCTTCGCCAGCATCATTCAGCAGTCGTCTCACGGCCGAGTCGGTCACCTCTTCATCGGCAATAACAATCGGACGCATGTGTAAGTCTACTTGCTTTTGCACATACTTCATCTTACTACCCATCGGCAACTTCAACCTTCGGAAGATTTCAGGCACCATCTTAGCACCAACATAGTTGTGGTTATGGAAAGTCCATCCCGCTACAGAATCCCACCGTTTACACTTTGCTTTACCCACATCATGCAACAATGCCGACCATCGCAACCATAAGTTATCCGTATGCTTGCAGATATTATCCAACACTTCTAAGGTGTGATAAAAATTATTCTTATGCGCTCGTCCGTTCCTAGTCTCCACGACATCCAAAGCAACTAGCTCTGGTAAGATAATTTGCAAGAGCCCACAACGATACAAATCAATAAAACCCTTGCTCGGTGTTGGCGTCATCATAATTTTGTTCAACTCCTCTTCTATACGTTCCCCACTAATAATCTTTATTCTTTCGGCATTGCGTTCCAATGCCTCGAAAGTCTCATCATCAATAAAGAAATTTAATTGTGTAGCAAAACGAACGCATCGCATCATACGCAATGGATCGTCAGAGAAGGTTACATCAGGGTCTAAGGGCGTGCAAATAATACCATCCCATAGGTCGTCAACACCACCGAATGGATCGACTAACTCTCCAAAGCGAGCCTTATTCAAGCACACTGCTAGGGCATTGATTGTAAAGTCCCTACGATTCTGATCATCCTCTAGTGTTCCATCTTCTACCACTGGTTTCCTACTATCATGGCTGTAACTCTCTCGTCGAGCACCTACAAATTCAACCTCCGTGTGCTTATATTTCACTTGAGCAGTACCAAAGTTGCGGAATACCGAGAGGTGAGCTTTCTTACCAAGAATGGCTTTCAATTCGCTAGCTACCTGTATACCACTCCCCACCACAACGACATCGATATCATTGGAAGGGCGTTCTAAAAACAAATCACGCACATAACCGCCCACTACGTAACACTCCAGTCCGAGTTTATCGGCGGCATTGGAAATATGATGAAATATATCTTTATCTAATAATTGTGCCAATTCGGCATCTGAAAGATCTCGCATAATTAAATGTTATCTTTGTATGAATAGCAATGCAAAGATACGTAAATTTGTTAAGTCATACAAATTAAGTATCATGTAAAATAAGGTGAGCTGAGCACATCCTCAAGCTGAGTTGTATTTGAAGGAAAAACGAGCTATATTTAAAGGAAGGCTTAGCTATATCTGAAGAGAGGCTTAATTGCATTGGAGCAAAGGCTTTCTTTAAGACAAGAAGGGCGTATGTTAGTTTAACACAAATACTTAGGTAAATTATAGATAATTTTATATACTGATACTACTTTTAGTTAATTATCCTTATCAAAAGGGCGTTTTTCTTATTCGTTTTAGTACGAATTACAAAATTAGCAGTACCTTTGCGCCCCACAAGAGAGTAAAAGGTGAATAGATTTTATTCAACACTATAAAAACGAACGAGGCCGCAATAGCAATAACAACTGAGTTTGTTTTCATTTGCATTGCCCATTCTTTCCTTCTTAATAAAGGAACTCTATAACATTAGAGAGGATGGATGATTGCCGTAAAAACAATCAAGTCGGTAACGACAAGAGGCAGAAAGAGTTATACAAGACAAATAAATATAAAGGACAAGACAAATGAAGAGAGTATACGAAAAACCCTCGACAACAATAATATTCATGGAAATAGAGGGTAACTTGTTAATGAATACTGCGCATGGCACAAGTCATGAAGGTTTTACTAATAGTAATAACACACCCCCTACAATTGATGATGGAACTGATGATGATAGTCCATTCTAAGGAAAAATAGGATTAAACGAATATCGAAAAACGAATAACAGCAATATGAAATATACAAATCTATTAAAGACTTATGCCTTATGTATAGGTCTTGCTTTAAGTGTTGTGTCTTGTTCCAAGGATGATTTTGGAGATGGCGACACAACAGATGAACAACTAGTAGAGATGTCTTTCACATCCACAGGATTGGAAAAGCCTTCAACAGAAGAGACTACTTCTCAATCTAATCAAATAAAGACTCGCACAGTATTAGGCTCAGACGGCGCAACTGTCACTTGGCAAGCAAACGATAAGATTGGTATTGGCTTTAAAGGATACCAACCCAAGAATTTCCCCTTCACAACTCCTACCGCAGGAAGTGATGTGCGTTTCTGGGGACAAGCACCAAATCAACCGAATCCATATTTCATGATGTATCCTTTTCAGCAGGATGCGAAGATTTCAGCAAACAACAACACCCAAGCAATATATCAATACAACTTTCCAAAGGATCAGAACGCTATTGCAGGCACATTTGATCCAAAGGCGAATGTATCTGTTGGTATCATTCCACAGCGTGGAAAACCATTCATTGCATACAATGTTGGCGGTTTGCTCCGCTTTACCATCAAAGGAACTTCAAACGTAAAGCAGGTAAAGTTACTTTCTATTGGGCAGGAGAACCTTGCTGGTAATTTAAAGTCAACCATCACTTTTGCTAATGATGGAAAGATTAGTGTGGCTAAAAACGAGTTCACTGCGGCTTCTCCAGTGGTAAACCTTACAGCCGCATCTGGCACTCTTGAGGAGAACAAGGCATATTACATAGCACTCCCAGAACAAAAGCTTTCACAAGGTTTAACGCTTGTCTTTATCATGCAGGATGGCAAAGCTATCTTGAAGAAGGTTAAGCAAGAAATCAACATTCAGCGTGCC
>QWCL01000561.1_pt1 | contig 13649 bp, 22 predicted proteins | sample 1972551 | NCBI WGS metagenome assembly QWCL01 (sample SAMN09866709, study PRJNA288562) | Human oral metagenome isolate term2_saliva, whole genome shotgun sequencing... | isolation source: mouth | host: Homo sapiens | place: USA: California
ACGCGCCCCGGCGTGACCGCTTCCTCATCAAGCTGGAAGCCAGCGTCGAGCAAGGCGATCAACACGCGACGCATCGCCTGCCCCTGCCGGCGAACGTGACAAATGACTTCCGTGATCGCGTGCTGGGAATTGGACTTGACCCCGCCGTCAAGGTCACGGGCCCCCATCCCGGCGATCATCGTGAGGTGACCGTGACGCACAATTTCCCGGCAGTACACCTCACCGCCGCTGACGATGAGAGTTCGGTCACCGTCGAGCCACTCCCATCCGTCGGAAGTAGAGACGATGGTCACGGGCGCGTCGTCATCGCCGGTGACCTCACGGATGGCGGCGCACATACGCCCGGCCACCGTTCGGCGGTCAGGAGTATTTTCACGGGTGAACGTGTAGGTGTACATAGGGGATTCCTTATGGGCTGTAGGGGATTGGTAGGGGCAGGGGGAAGTCACTTAGCGTGCTTGGCGGCGTCGGCAACGGCAGCGGCGAACGCTTCCGCCGCGTCCTGCGTGGCTTGCTCGTCGCCAACTTCGCCGGCATCGCCTTCCGCTAGGTCCGTATAAATCCATTGGTGATTCTCTAATGTTGCGCGTGTGACACGCCACATAACTGGCGAGTAGCCGCCCTCGCCGTCATCATCATCGGCATAGAGAGAAATGTTGATCGCTTCCAGTGAATTATCCGGCATGATACTGGTAAGCGACTCTGTCTCGCCGTCTATCAGCACTAGCACGCGGTGAATGAATGTGAGTTGCTCCATCATGGTTCCTTCTCCTTCGTGGTTGTGGGGGCAGGGGCCCCCAATTCTACTGCCGGGAAGCGGGGGAAGTGGTTGAGGTTGGTCTAGTACAGCGTGCCCAGCGCGAGCTCTAGCATCGCCGCCGCGTCATCCGGGGAAGCGCCGGGCGTGGGCAGTCGGCCTTCAGTTCTCATCGAGTTCGTCGACGTCGATCCATTCCTCACTGAGACCTAGATACGCGCAGTACGGCACGTACTCGGTCGCCAATCCGGCGATGCCATCGGCGGCGTCCTCTAGTGCCTGAAGCATCTCCTCTGCCGTGTCCGTGTCATCCGCGAGATTCGCACGGATATCCTCGGGAGTGCCGTACACCGTCTCGAGCCACGCGCGAACGTCGTCACGGTCGGTATCGTCGGTGACGATGAGACGGCCGCCCGTGCCAATCTCATCGGTGACGACTTTCACGGTGTCACGGTGGATACGGACGAAGCAGCCGCCACTGTCGTTGGTGCTCATGGTGTTTCCTTCCAGGGTATGGGTTGGTGTTCGTGCCCCCGGCCGGAGTCGGACCGGCCGTGCGACCATCGGGGCGGGTAGCGGGGTTCAGTCCTCGCTGAGGAAAGCTTCAGCGCATTCCTTCCGCGTGCACCCCCACGCGACGGCGTAGGACCAACGATCGTCCTGGTGGGCCATCATGTGAGCGTGCGACGGGTAGCGCAGGGCGAACCACCAGCCGGGGTTAGGGACCATCCCGCCCTCACTGCGCTCGAGCGTGGCGATAGTCTCGCCGTCCTCGTCGAGGATCGACGCGTCGCCGGCGAAATTGGTGCGAATCGTGTAGCCGTCAATGGTGCTCATGGTGGTTTTCCTTCCAGGGGGTAGGTGGGGGAAGTGTTCGTGCCCGGGACCGGAATCGGACCGGTCCTGCGACCATCCGGGCGAATTGCGTTCAGGCGACGATGGCCAGAACAGCGGCGGCCGTGTCACTGTGATCGGTGCAGCGCTCCTCAGCCAGCGACTCAGGATTGACGTTCAGCACGCCCCATCCGTAGCTCCTATCGAAGACGATAGCCACTTCCTCGCTGTCAGCGACGACGTGAGAAATACCCTCAGCGTCCGTGATGTGAGCGCCGGGGCAGAGTGCCTCAACCATCCCCCACCAGCCCATAACCCGGAAGTCATCGGCGCTGCACAGCGCCTTCCACGCCTCTCGCGTGCTGTGGTGAGAGATCTCAGCCGACTCGAGGACAGCGGAGAGGTCTTCCATCGCGACTTCATCGTTCAGGAGCGGGTGATCGGTGACCGTGAAATCTGCGCTGTCAACCCAGCCGTGCAGGGTGACGTCCGCACCGGTCAACTCGAGGTCGATCTCGAGGTCACCAAGGAAGTGATCGGCCTCGACGCGGGCGAACGCGGTGGAGCCGGCCTGCCAGATAGTGCGGGCAAGCGGGAAGGCGGCCAGCGCGGCGGCGCGCATCGCGTCACCGGTCATCCCGATACTCTCATCGCCCGTGGTGACGTCAGCGATGATGCGCGGGGCACTGTCGTCGGCCGTGATGGTGTACTCACCGACCGTGATGGTGAGGCCGTCGGTGCTGTAGTCGATCTCCCAATCGCCGAGGAAGGACTCGACGTCAGAGATGAAGCCGGCGGCCGCGGGGGTAATGTCGTTGGTGGTCATTTCAGGTTCTCCTTGGGGGATTGGTGGGTGGGCTTCCCTGCCCTCCCGATGACTTAAGTGTACACCGCTGTACCCTACGGTGTACAGCGGTAGGCCACTATCTAGTGTGTGGTGCGCGTCACTCTTCGCGTGGGGAGAGCCAATCGTCCAGCGAAACACGCGACGCTCCCGTAACCCGGGCCACCTTCCGCTTCGTCACGCCACACTCCACGGCGGCCACGCACGCGCCACGGAGCTCTGCCCGCGCCGCCGCAAGCGCCGCCTTGCTCTCACGCACCGCCGCCGCCGCTTCCTCCAATCCCAGCCGGCCGGCCACGAACCGCTCCGCCGCGGCAAGCGAAAGCTCCTCCTCATCGGCGGGCCAGTGCCGGGCCCGAATGCGCCCGTGCGCAGCGGCAAGCGCCCGCGCCGTGTCATCGCCCGCGGCGACGCCGTCGAAATCTGTCATGGTGGTTCCTTTCTATGGTGGTGCCCGGCGCGCCGTGGTGGAGCGCCGGGCGATTGGTCAATCGGGGCCACGGTCTAGCCGTCGTTTTCCGCCCATAGGGCGGCGACATAGTCCCGGGTAGCCTCATCGCCGCCAACGACGACGCCCCATGGTGAGAGATGCACACCACTCACCGCACCGTTTGCGATAGACAGGCCAACGTGCCGGCCGTAGCGCGTTTCTGCCGAGACGCTCCACCCATCGCCTTGAAGGCGGCTGCAAGTGCGTTCGAGCCGCTCAGCGTTCTCCTTGGCTTGCCTGAGGATGCCCGCCATAGCGGTGACGCCGGTCCTGACGGCTACGGCCTCGCCGGCGATGCGCTGCCCCGCTACCGTCCCGGAAGTCTCGTAGTGGGCAATGGCACATTGCCTCGCGCCCTTAGTGGTGCGCACCGGATATACGTACAGCCCGTAGGCGCCCGATTGCCCAACGCGGTCACTACTGCGCTCGACGTACTCCGGTTCGGCGTCGCTGACAGTCTCGAGCGCCGAGACAATTCGCTGCGCTAGTGTGGTGCTCATGGTTGTTTCCTTCCAGGGTATGGGTTGGTGTTCGTGCCCCCGGCCGGAGTCGGACCGGCCGTGCGACCATCGGGGCTGCCGGCATCAGGCCAGCATGTAGATCACGGCCGCGGCGGCGTCCTGCGCACTGTGCTCCACCGACGTCGTCACCGTGTCAAGGTCCGTGATAATCCACCGAGACTCCGTGTCGTCGTGCTCCTCGGTGACCAGCACGCCGGGGTGACCGCTACCCCAGTAGTTGAAAACACGCGTGCCCGCGTCGCCGTCGGTGCTACGCAGATCGGTGAGGTCCTCGACAATCGACCACCAATCGGCCATCTCGTAGTCCCCGCCCATGATGACGATGGTGACGGCGTCGAGCGGCTGGCCGTAGGCCATGGCCCCGGCCTCGAAGACGGCGGCAATGTCACGGCCCTCGTAGTCGCTCCAGTCGATCCCGTCGACGTCAGACTGAGTGACGGTCCAATCGCCGTCCGTGTCGACCTCGACCGTCGTGTGAGAGTCCTCAACGGTCCAGTAGCCCTCCCAGTAGGTGGCCGTGTAGTCGCCCGTCGTCTCCTCGGCGACGGCAGAGATAACGGCGACGGCGGCGGGAATCTCGGCCGCGTAGTGCATCAGGTGCAGCGCGATCTCATCGGCGTTGGCCGGCCCATCGTAGGCGTCGGCCGGGTTCTCGTCGGTGGTGGCCCACACGTCACCGTCGTCAGACACGGTGAGGTAGGCGGTGACGTCACCGACGGTGACCCGGTAGTCGTCCTCCTCCTTGCCGCGGTTGTCCGTGGTGGTGTAGGTGACCGAGTGGTCAGCGAGGATGGCCTCGACCTGGGCGGCGGTGGTGGTGAGCGCGTCGGTGGTGTTCATTGTGGTTCTCCTTGGGGGATTGGCGGGGACTTCCTGTCCCCTTGTGATGACTCTATGGTACACCCCTGTACCGTCCGATGTACAGCGGTAGGCCATCACATACTGAGTGATGCGCGACACAACGCACGCACGCCCGTCGCACACAACGAACCGGGGCCACCACCAACGGTGACCCCGGCCCATCACACACCACCACTCAGCGCGTCCACCACACAATCACATCCGAGCCCTGCCCATTGCCCCGCTCGCTCGCGTCCCAGTAGCAACCGTCCACGCCCGGCACGGGATCGCCGCCGTCCTCATCGTCACACGGCGTGAGGATCACACCATCATCCGGGACCACACCCGCGTCCACGTCAGACACCGTAGCCGTCGACGTCGGCGCACTCACCGCGTCCGCCTGGCCACCATCGCACGCGCCCGCGGCCCACGCGACGCCCATCATCACCACGATTGCCGCCACTACACGCTTGCTCATTCCAACTCACTCCGTTCAGGGGATTTTTCAGGGGGATTCGGCAGAGCTCCAGCGCCCTACCGATACCCACGATTGTACACCACTGTACCGCTCGGTGTACAGTCCTGTACGCATCGCCCCTACACTCCCCAATTCCAACCGGTAAGGGGGTACAAATCACGCCCAGGCACGCCCGTGGCCCCGTTGGCGGCGGGGAGTGGTCTCCCCCTCCCCGAGGGTTACCCGGGGTCGCGCGTATATACAGTGTCCAGAGCCCGTGTACGCCGCGCTTACGCCGCGCTTTCGTGTCGTACTTGGGCCGTTTCTGCGCTGGACGTCCAGTGCTTCGCGGTGTTCCTCGCCTCCGCTTTGCCGCACCATCATGCGCATCACGTGACGTTCATTGACGTTCGTTGTCCACCGATTGCGGTGTCAGAGAGAAATCGGAGTGTTGTGGGTTCGAGTCCCACCGGAGGTACCAAGAACGTTGCGATCACAGGGTTTCATTCAGCCGCAGGGGCCACGGGAACCGTCCAGAGCGCCATCTCGCCGCGTTTACGCCTCGCTTTGCGGTGCGAGCTCCTGGAGGGCATTTCGCACGTCGGGAGCCATCTGGGAGCGCTCGATGTAGTGGCGCATGGCGATGCCGGGATCGTTGCCGAGCACGCCCGATGCCGTCTCCGGGTCTCCCACGAGGGTCGCTACGGTCCGGCGGAACGTGTGGGGGGTGACCCATTCCAGGCCGGTGCCGTTGAGCGCGAGCTTGAGGGTCTTCCTGGCTGTTGCCGGGTCGCGGACGGTGCCCTTTGATGAGGGGAAGATGAGGTCGCTGTTGGGGCCGGTCACGGAGCGGCGCAGCAGTACCGCCAGCCCGAAGTCGGGTAGGAGGAGCGTGCGCCGGGATGATGATGTCTTGGGGTGGTCCTGCCTGAATGCTCGGCGTGGTTTCTCGGCGGTGAGGGATACGGTTCCGCAGATGGTCAGTGTGCCGGCTTCGAGGCTGACGTCTTCCCACCGTAGGGCGAGGACTTCGCCGATGCGTGCGCCGGTGGCGATGAGGAGCTCGACGACGTCGGCCACGTCGGACTTGGAGCGTCCCTTGGCCTCGTGGGCGGCGATGGCGGCGCGCACCTGGGCGAGTTCGGGGATGGTGAGCGCCTTGGGCTCTGGCTTGGGCGCCTTGGGCTGCTGTGCGTCGCGCACGGGGTTGCGTTCGATGGCGTCTAGGCGGACGGCGGTTGCCATGACCTGGGAGAGGATGACGCGGGACGTGCGGGCGACGCTTGTGCCGTGGTGCTCGAGCATGGCCTTGAGGGTCTGCTCGACGGTGCGGGTGGTGATTTCGCGCAGTCGTCGTGCGCCGAGGGCGGGCAGGACGTGGCGCTCCAGTACCCACGTGTAGACGCGGCGGGTCCCTTCGGTGCGGTCGGTGAGGGTGTCTGCCCAGATTCGGGCGACGGCGTCGAAGCGGCTGTCTGCGGTGATCTCGTCGCCGACGGTGTGTGCCCGGTTGGCGAGGGCGGCGGTGAGTGCGGTCTTGGCCTTGCGGGGGGTGTCTCCGGTGCGGCGGGCGTGTCTGGTGATGCCGTCGTAGTCGCGGTAGCGGGCTCTGGCTTCGTAGCGGCCGCTGGCGGTTGGGTGGACGGTGATGTCGCCCCAGGTGCCGACGGGTAGTGGTGGCCGGCCCATGGCTACTGCTCGTCCTCGAGGGCGCGTAGGACGGCGTTGACGATGCGGCGGCCGCGGGGGTCGAGGTGGGCGAGGCGGCGCGCGGTGGAGAGGATGGGGCCGTGTTCGCGGCTGATGGTTTGTAGGGCGGCGGCTTCGACGTCGTCGGCGGGGATGCCGAGGGCGGCGGCGAGGTTGGCGATGGTGTCCACGCCGGGGAGTTGCCGGATTTGGTCGGCGGCCATCTGCCCGATCCTGCTCTTGGAGAGGTGGCTGGCTTCGGCCAGGTCTCGATACGAGCGCCCGGACGTGAGGATGAGTTGTCCCAGGGTTGGGGTGGGGTCGGTCATGCGTTCAATGGTGCCTCATTGGACACTGAGTGTGCAACCAATATGCGTTGGACGGTCACGTTTTCGTTATGCGTGTACAGTGGACAGCAGTAGACGAACGGCTCTACGCTTGGGGTCGTCCAGCGGAGCGCTGGACACTCCCCAACCGAGGAAGGACCCCCTATGAATCTCAAGGAGTGGCCGACGGGCGTTAGCCGGGCCGACCTCATGACCGTCTCCGAGGCTGCCGCCGAGCTCGGGTACCGGGACGGCCGGCAGATTCGCGCCGCCATCCGCGACGGCCGCCTCGACGGGTACAAGCCGATGCTGGGGCGCGCCGCCCTCGTTGCCCGCGCCGACGTCGACCGGCTCAAGGCCCCGGCCGCCGCGTGAGACACACGGGACCGGACATGGCGACCAGGCTCCTCGTGGCTGACCGGGACCGGTGGAGGTGCGTCCGGTGCGGGCGTGACCTCTCCGACGGGTCCGGCAACCTCCAGCACCGCCGTGCGCGGGGCATGGGGGGCACGAGGAAGGTGGACGTCAACGGCCCCTCGAATCTGATTCTCCTGTGCGGGTCGGGGACGACCGGCTGCCACGGGCACGTGGAGTCGCACAGGGAGGAGGCCCGCCGTGCCGGGTGGGCCGTCAGCCAGGCCGATGACCCGGGCCGGGTCCCTGTCACCTACCCGGGAGGCCGTTTCCTGCTCACCGCCGATGGTGGGCGCATCCCCTACCGAGAGAAAGAGACCGCAGCATGACTACTGCCAGCACCATTCACCCCAAGGAGCGCGGTTCCGTGCGCGCCGACGACCCTGTTACCAGCCAGTGGGCCGCCGACTCCATCGCCGACGCCACCACCTCGCAAGCCGTCGTCCTCAGGGCAGTCCGTGAGTACCCCAAGGGGCACGAGTTCACTCTTGCCAACGTCGCGTTGCTTACCGGCAGGCTCCTGTCCCCGTCCCGTGCCCGCACCGCCGTTCGAGAGCTCCAGGACAAGGGTCTCATCGAGGAGACCGGGCGGTACGCGACCATGCCTTCCGGCCGCAAGGCGCGCCTCCTCACCCTCACCGAGACCGGGAGGGCCGCAGCATGAGCGTTGACGTCAAAGTATCCCTGGACCTGCCTGAGGGCGTAGAACTGCCAGCCCGGTTCGGGCGCCTGACCCGAATGCGAGCAACCTGGGTCGAGGCATACGCCTACAGCAGGTTCGGCCACTCCCACATCCACACCTCCTTGCGTGGCCCTGGTATCAAGAAGGACGGGACTGACGCCGCCAAGGGCTCCTACTTCAGCGTGACTGAGCGCGAGAACGGCGAGCACTTCCACCTGATCCCGGATGCCGACTGGGCGGTGATCCGCCGGGCACAGGCGATGGTGCAGGCGATGCTGGACGCGGCCCGCGAGGTCGAGGAGGCCGCGTCATGACCGCCCCCTACTACGAGGATGACCTGGTCACCCTCTACCACGGTGACTGCCGTGAGGTCACCGAATGGCTCGAGGCTGACGTCCTGGTCACCGATCCGCCCTACGGGATGAACTTCCAGTCCGGTCACCGCGACAAGAAGCTCACCAAGATCGCGGGCGATGAGGACACGGTGGTGCGCGACGCCGTCGCCGCCCTGTGGGGCACCGACCGTCCGGCGCTCATGTTCGGCCGCTGGTCCGTGCCCGCCCCCGCTGGGGAACGCCAGCGCCTCATCTGGCACAAGGCGTCCACGCCCGGCATGGGTGACCTCACCCTGCCGTGGGGGCCGAACTTCGAGGACATTCACCTCCTCGGCCGGGGGTGGGACCGGGAGGCCACCGGGCTTCCCCGCGTCGGCGCGGTCATCACCACCACTCAGGGGCGAGGGGGGGGGTGTAGACGCCGAGAACAAGACCGGGCACCCCACGCCGAAGCCGGTGGGGCTCATGGAACGCCTCATCGAGCGGTGCCCGGCCGGCGTCGTGGCGGACCCGTTTGCGGGTTCAGGGGCCACGCTCCTTGCCGCCCGGAACCTGGGGCGGCGCTCCATCGGCGTCGAGCTGGAGGAGCGCTACTGCGAGACCATCGCGGCCCGGTTGTCGGAGCCGGTGCTGGACCTGTGGGGCGGTGAGGCGGCATGACCCGCTACCTAACGCCCGGCTGGCTGGTCCGGCATATCGCTGACGTCACACCTGCCCCGCTCTATGGGCCTACCGCCGTCGAGATCGAGGCGCTCTGCGCCGGGAGGCGAACGATCGCCCTGTGGGACTCAGTCGGCAGTCACTACGCCCCCGCCGACGAGGAGAACATCGCTAAGGCGCAGGTCTGCCCGGCCTGCCTGGCTCTCCACCAGCCCCCTAAGCCCGCCGCGGACCCCACCATGGGGACCATCCCCCTCTTCTGAGCCATGACCATCAAGCTCGGAGAAATCTGCGCGGGCTATGGCGGCCTCGGCCTCGGCCTGGGGCTCCTGACCGACGTCGACACCAGGTGGGTTGCTGACGTCGACGCCGGCCCCTCCAAGGTCCTCGCCCGCCACTGGCCCGACGCCCCCAACCTGGGGGACATCACCCGCATCGACTGGGCAACCATCGAGCCCGTCGACGTCATCGCAGGGGGTACCCCCTGCCAGGACCTATCCAACGCCGGCCACCGCGCCGGGATGAGGCCAGGCACCCGCTCAGGAATCTGGGAGTCAATGGCCCGCGCCATCGAGGAGATCAAGCCGCATGTTGTCGTCTGGGAGAACGTCAGCGGTGCCCGCTCAGCGGCCGCCTATAGCCGTCTGGAATCCGGTTCGGGATGTCTGGGAGGGGGGGCAGACCGACCTGTTCTCCGGGCTCTCGGACGTGTGGTCGGAGACTTGGCCGGCCTCGGGTATGACGCGGCGTGGGAGTCTGCACGCGCTTCCGACGTCGGGGCTCCGCACCGCAGGGAGCGGGTCTTCGTCCTCGCGTGGCGTCCCGACTCTGCCGACGCCCTCCGCGTCCTGCGCGACCGGCCCGGGGGAGCACGGGGACGGTGGGATGAACCTACAGACGGCCGTCGCGTCACTGCTGGCGTGACGCCCACGCCTCAGCTCCTCCCGACCCCTGTCGTGAATGACATGGGAGAGGGCTACGACCTTGAGGGTTGGAGCGCCTGGAGGAAGAAACTTAAGGAGCGTCACGGCAACAACGGTCACGGCCGGTCCCTGAGTATCGAGGCGCGGCGCGGCAACGGCTACTGGGCACAGTACGCGCCCGCGATCCGCCGGTGGGAGGAGGTGACGGGACGTGAGGCACCTCCGCCGACGGAGACCGGCCACCGCGGCGGGGACGTCCTCTCCCCGGCGTTCGTCGAGTGGATGATGGGCCTCCCTGCCGGGCACGTCACGGACACGCCTGGGCTCTCACGGTCGCAGGCACTCAAGGCCCTGGGGAACGGCGTCGTCCCCCAGCAGGCAGCGCACGCAGTCAGTCACCTAGCAGAAACGGCACTTAATCATGGATTCGTTTAGTTTTTTCGTCCCCGGTGAGCCGATCACCGAGGGGTCGGTGCGGACGTTCACGTCTGGTCAACGCACCGTCGTCACCCACGACCGGGGCCGCGAACTCGACCTGTGGCGGCTCAGAGTCGCCAGGGCCGCCGAGGCCGCCGCACGCAAGGCGGGCTGGGAGCCCCGACATGACGGCCCCGTCGCCGTCACAGCGACTTTCCTCCTGCCCCGCCCAAAGAGCGCCCCCAAGACCCGGATACGGCCGCACGTGAAACCCGATCTGGACAAGCTTCAGCGCGCCGTCGGAGACGCCCTGTCACCCTACAAGCGTCCCGGCGTCCTCCGCGATGACTCCCGGATCGTGGAGTGGCACTCGTCGAAGCAGTACGCCTGCGTCCCCACCATGGTGGGCGCGATCATCACCATCTCTACCGTCGATGAGGCTGGTGCAGTGACAATCTACGCCGACGCCGAGCGGATAGCGGCCGAGGAACGGGCGATCCAGGAGGAAGCATCATGACCGAGGTGATTCATGAGCGGTCCCCCAGGTCGCGGGGGCGCGTCCGGTGCGATGACTGTGGCCGCCGCATCCCCAAGGGTGAGCGGTACAGGCGATCAACTGTCGTCGACGGCGGGACGATCTGGGACTGGCGCGAGTGCCAGCCATGCGAGGACGCGGCCAGTCACGTCACGAAATGGAAAGGCCCCTACAGCGACGACTACTACCCCAGCGACTTCCAGGATTGGGCGTATGAGGCCATGGGCGACGTCGGCGTCTCCGACTGCTTGTTCCTGTTCGACGCCGCGGGCATGTGGGGACGCTACCTGGCAGACCTCGCCGAGGATGCCGCCGCGTGCGCAGCCAGAGACGCCGACCCCGCGCAGTCGTGGGACGACGAAGCATGGGCCGCCTTCACCTGGCGCATGCAAACCAGCCCAGCATTTTTTACCCCTACCAACTAGGAGGATGAGTCTCGTGCCGGAGACACCACAAAGGGGGAGGCCATGAGCAACCGCGCCCTCTCCCAGGCATTCCGTATGCCACCAACCATCAACGGGACAACACGGCTAGTCCTGTTCGTCCTCGCCGACTCCGCGTCGTCGGAGACCGGTCACTCCTTCATGGGCGTGGAGCGGATCGCCGCCTACGCCGGCGTGAAGACCCGGGCCGCTCAGTACGCCCTGCGCGCCTTGGAGCAGCTCGGCGTCATCACGACTGCCCTCAACAGGGGTGGCTTGGCCGACTGGGACGACCGTCGCCGCCCCAACCTCTACGTGTGGCAGTACGCGGCGGTTGAGGCCATGATCGAGGCGGCCGATCCTGGGGTGCACCGCCATGCACCGGATGCACCGCCATGCACCCCTGAAGAGGGGTTTAGGGGTGCACCGCCGTGCACCACCCCGGTGCACCACCGTGCACCCAATCCCTCAATAGAACCCTCAACCAGTAACCCTATAGAGTCACCTTCCGTAAGTGGTCACCTTGGGTTGGTGCAACAGCGCGCTGAAGCGCGCCCGACGACGACGGACGAAGCCAAGCCAAAGCGGCGGGGCACACGCATCCCCGACGACTTCGCCATCACCGACGAGATGGCCGCGTGGGCCGCCCAGAACGTCCCCCTCGTCGACACCGCCTCCGAGACCGACCGGTTCCGCGACTACTGGGCGGGCGTGTCCGGCCAGCGCGGCACGAAACTCGACTGGGTCGCGACCTGGCGGAACTGGATGCGCCGCGCCGACGACGACCGCACTCGGGGCCGGCGCAGCCAGGCGCAGATCATGCGCGACAACGCGGCCGCCGCCATCGCCAACGACCAGCGCGCCGCCCTGACCGCGCCTGACGCGCTGGCCGGGTTCCTCGAGGGAGGCCAGCCATGGGAGTGACGCAGCAGGACATCGCTGGTGTCCTGGCCTACCTGCTGGCCGCGCAGGCGATCACCGCGACGGACGGGCAGGTCGTCGTCTGGCACGACTACCTGACCCACGAGGTGCCCGGCCTGGACGCCTGCGAGCTCCGGCCGGCGTGCCGGAACGCGGTCAGGGCGTGGGCGACCGACGGGAGGGCGTGGCGCATCGACGTCGAGCGGTTCGCCTCGGCGGTGCGCCGGGCACGCTCGGAGCGGGTGCGCGCCGAGGAGTCCGCCCGGGGCGCGTTGATCCCCGACGGGCTTGGTGCTGACGCGAAGGCGGAACTGGCGTGGCGCAAGGCGGCGACCGCGGCCGTTGGGCGTGGGGCCTCACGGCCTGAGGCCGAGGCGCTGGCGTGGCGCACGATTGGTCGCCGCCCACCGGCTGTCACCCGCGGCCGGGACGTGCTGGGCGGCCTGACTGGCCCGGATCGTGCACGCGAGGTGCTGCGGAGGCTCAAAACAGCCCCGGGAGCGGTCACCGCAGCCCCGGGGACGGGACAGAATGGGCCGACGCTACACCGACATCGGGAGGGGTCTGTTAGGCCCGCAAATCGGCTCCCACGCGATCCGGGGTCTGAGAGGAGCGCAGCATGAGCGAATGGGTCGACTGGCTGAGGTGGGGTGCGCCCGAGCTCGCGCGCCGCGTCAACACCCTGGACGCCTCCCCCGTGCGCCGCGGCGGCGGAAGCGTGCACACGGGGTTCGGGGCCGCTTCCCCGGCCCGGGACGCGGTGATCGCGCTCCAGCAGGACGCGCGGCGCACGGTCCGTGAGCGGGAGGCCCTGCATCGTGGGGCGCTCAAGGCGGGCCTGCCCCGCCTCGGCCTGGCCGCGGGCTGCGACTTCCTGGCGGCGACGGCGGCGGCTGTCGAGGCGGCCGACTTCGAGACCCTGTGGGACACGGGGCGGGCCGTGACCCGGCTGCTGGCCCGCTGCGACCAGGTCGAGGGGCTGGCTGAGCCGGTGCGCGTCATCCGGGGCCTGGACGGGGAGACGGCGTGCCCGGCGTGCTCCCACGGCGTCGCCCTGTTCGATGGCGTGCACGCGACGTGCCTGCGCTGCCGTGAGCGGTGGCTGCCGCTGGTTCCCCTACTCACGGCGGCATAACGGTCACGTAACGCCCCCAGGACGGGTGAGGCCCCCACCATGACGGCGGGGGCCTCGTTCGTGTTGTTGGGGTTCGGCTAGGCGAAGGCCGCCTTGCGGCGGTCGGACGCGAGGCGCACCTCGGCGCGGGAGAATATCGTGGTGACGCTGACCCCGAGGGCCTGGGCGATGGCGACCTTGGTACCCACCCCATCGGTGGAGGTGGCCAACAGGGGGCGGCGGTAGTCACGCAGGGCGGAGACGTCCACGAGCCCGGCGAAGCCCCCGACGCCGCCGACGACGGCCGGGGTCATGGTGGAGGCCACGGCGTCCTTCATGAGCGCGACGGCCCGGTCCCCGGCGGCGGTGTCGATGACCCGGTAGGGCAGCTCGACCAGGGCCAGCATCTCCTCCTCCATGGCCAGGAGCCGGGCGTGCTCGGCCTCGGCGTCCTCGGGGCGGCAGTAG
>QWCL01001437.1_pt1 | contig 13576 bp, 14 predicted proteins | sample 1972551 | NCBI WGS metagenome assembly QWCL01 (sample SAMN09866709, study PRJNA288562) | Human oral metagenome isolate term2_saliva, whole genome shotgun sequencing... | isolation source: mouth | host: Homo sapiens | place: USA: California
TGGGTTCAAGATTTGGAGGTGGTATCAAGCAATTAGAGCCAGTTGGACCGAATGGGGAGATTATTATGGACTATTCGGTGTATGATGCTGTTCGTGCGGGATTTAATAAGGTGGTTTTTATTATTCGCAAGGAGATTGAGGAAGACTTTAAGAGAATTATTGGAGACCGCATAAAGAATGTGGTCAATGTCGAATATGTATTTCAAAAACTGGATGATTTGCCAGAGGGCTATCAGGCACCAGCAGATCGGAAAAAGCCATGGGGAACAGGTCATGCTGTGCTTGCTGTGCGCAATGTAGTAAAGGAGCCATTTGTCGTGATTAATGCCGATGACTACTATGGTCGAGAGGGATTTCAAGTGATTCACGACTATATGGAAGAACATATGAAGTGCAGGGATGATTTCTACGATTGTTGTATGGGTGGATTTATTTTGGAAAACACCTTGAGTGAAAATGGAACAGTGAATCGTGGAGTCTGCCAAGTGGATGAGAAGGGGAATCTATTGGATGTCACAGAGACATTTGACCTAGAAATAAAGGATGGTCATCTTTTGGCATTTGATGAGCAAAAAAATCCATGTGATGTCTCAAGGGATCAATATGTATCCATGAATATGTGGGGATTTCCGCCAGCATTTTTGAAGGAATTGGAGTCAGAGTTTCCAAAGTTTTTAGATGGCTTAAAGGAGGGCGATTTAAAGAGCGAGTATCTTTTGCCAGCGGTCATTGACCATTGTATCAAGACAAAGAAAGCGAGTGTCAAGGTTTTAAGAACGGATGACAAGTGGTTTGGTGTGACCTATAAGGAAGATAAGGAAATGGTGGTTGATTCTATTAAGGAGTTAATTGCTAGGGGCGTTTATCCAGAGCACTTATATTAGGATGAAATGAGAGGAAGAAAATGAAAAATCAATTAGAAGATAGGACACTGATTATTGGGCATAAGAATCCAGATACAGATTCGATCTGTTCTGCAATTGCCTATTCTTATTTAAAAAATCAATTGGGCGATGCAACAAAATATGTTCCAAGAAGAGCGGGAGAAGTCAATGAGGAGACAAAGTTTGTTCTTGACTATTTTCATCAGGAGGCACCACAGCTTCAAAAGAGTGTGGAAACACAGGTAAAAGATGCACCTGTTCTTACAGGCACGGGTGTAAGCCGAGAGATTTCTCTAAAGAAGGCCTGGGAATTGATGCAAGAAAAGAAGGAGACAACCTTAGCTGTTGTCGACGAAAATCAAAAATTAGAAGGTGTTATCACTATCAATGACATTGCAAAATCTTATATGAAGATTTTAGACAACACCATTCTTTCAAAGGCAGGAACAAGCTATGTCAGCATTGCACAGACACTGGATGGAAAGTTTGTGGCTGGAGACGAGCACGGGGTATTTTCAAAGGGAAAGACCTTGATTGCTGCTTCGGGGGCAGAACACTTAAAAGAGAGTATGGAAGAGGGAGATTTGATTATCCTTGGAGATGAAGTGCAGTGTCAAAAAGAAGCAGTAGATCATCACGCGGCTTGCTTAATTATTTGTGACGGTGCAAAGATTGGGCAAGAGATTATTGACCAAGCAAAGGCAAAAAATATTGTTGTGATTGCAGTTGAGCATGACTTATTTACTACGGTTAGATTAATGAATCAGAGCTTGCCAATTGGATATTTTATGACCACAAAAGACCTTGATACTTTCACATTGGAGGATGACTTAATTGAGGTCAAAGAGGTGATGGCTGGAGTTCGCCATAGAGATTTTCCAGTGCTCGATGCAGAGGGAAAATTTGTCGGAATGTTCTCAAGAAGATGTCTCTTGAATGCAAAGGGAAAGAAGATTATTCTTGTTGACCACAACGAAAAGACACAGGCTGTGGATGGAATGGAGCATGCCGATTTGAGAGAGGTCATTGACCATCACAGAATGGGCACAGTGGAAACTGTCGGACCAATTTATTATAGAGCACAACCATTGGGCTGTACAGCAACCATTGTATATCAGATGTTTAAGGAAAATGGAGTGGAAATTCCAAAGGAGATTGCTGGCTTGATGTGTTCAGCTATTATTTCTGACACATTGCTTTTCCGTTCTCCAACTTGTACACCAGTTGACAAGGAAGTGGGAATGGAATTGGCAAAAATTGCAGGAATTGATGTCAATGCCTATGCAAATGATATGTTTGCAGCGGGTAGCAATTTAAAGAAGATGACAGATGAACAAATTTTCCATCAAGACTATAAGCAATTTGCACTTGGAAAGATGACCATTGGTATCGGACAGATTAGTTCATTGAATGCGGATGAGCTTGTGACATTGGAAAAGCGTCTGTTGCCATATTTAGAGGGCGTTGTGGCTGAGGGCGAGGAGAGCATGATCTTCTTTATGCTCACCAATATTTTAGAAGAGAGCACCTCTTTGCTCTGTGTAGGTGAGGGAGCAGAAGCTTTGATTGAGAAGGCCTTTGCCCTCGAGGGAAAGGATGATGTCATTCGAAGGACACAGATGATCTATCTTCCAGGTGTCGTTTCAAGAAAGAAGCAATTAGTTCCAGCACTTGTGGTCAGTGTATAGGATTGGTACAGACAAATGATGAAGACAAAGCACAATAATATTACATTAATTGGCATGCCTGCATCAGGAAAAAGTTCTATTGGTGTTGTCCTAGCCAAGAGATTAGGTATGCAGTTTATTGATGTTGATCTTGTCATTCAAGAAAAGACAGGGATGCTGCTAAAAGAGATTATTGCCAAACACGGTGATGAGGGCTTTAGAAAGATTGAAGATGATATCAATGCACAATTAAATGTGCAGAATGCCGTTATTGCTCCCGGCGGAAGTGTGATTTATGGCGAGAGGGCGATGAAGCATTTGAGAAAAATTAGTACGGTTGTCTACTTGCAACTTTCCTATAATGCATTGAAGTCAAGACTTGGCAATTTGACTGAGCGGGGAGTCAGCTTTAAGGATGGTCAGACCTTAAAAGATCTCTACGATGAGCGAGTGCCAATGTATGAAAAGTATGCAGATCTCACTGTGGAAGAGATGAAAAAGAGCATCAATAAGATTATCAATGAGATTTGTGAGAGGTTACAGTTAGAGGAAGCGAGCGATATCTATGGCTAGAACATTCTGGAAGCCTGGAAATATGCTCTATCCTGTGCCAGCAGTGATGGTTAGCTGCAGAGGAAAAAATGGTGAGGATAATATTGTGACGGTGGCGTGGACGGGTACAATTTGTACCAATCCACCCATGGTCTATATTTCCCTGAGGTCAAGCCGTTATTCGTATCGTTTGATTGAGCAGACAAAAGAATTTGTCATTAATTTGACGACAAAAAGTACCACATTTGCAGCGGATTTGGCAGGCGTAAAGTCAGGAAGAGATGTAGATAAGTGGAAGCAATGTAAGTTGACGAAGGGAGAGTCTACACTGGTTTCGGCACCTTATATTGTGGAGTGTCCAGTGGCCATTGAGTGTAAAGTCAAACAGATTATACCCCTTGGTTCTCATGATATGTTTATTGCTGAAGTTGTGGCTGTCAATGTGGACGAGCAATATATGGATGAACGGGGAAAGTTTGATTTGAAAAAGTCTAAGCCTGTGGTATATTCTCACGGAGAGTATACACAGATAGGGGAAGTGCTGGGCACATTTGGATATAGTGTCAGAAAGAAAAAAAAGAAGAAGGAAGCATAATGGAAGGCTATAAAATTGATTTTAAAAAACCGATGCACATCTATTTTATTGGCATTGGTGGTATCAGTATGAGTGGTTTGGCAGAGATTTTGCTCCATGCAGGATTTACCATTAGTGGATCAGATGCAAAGGAGAGTCCATTGACTGCACATTTGGAGAGCATGGGAGCAAAGATCTATTATGGTCAGAGGGCAGAAAATATCAAAGAGGATATTGACTGTGTGGTCTATACAGCGGCCATTCATCCAGACAATCCAGAATTTAAGCAAAGCGAAGCAAATCATCTTCCGATGATGACAAGAGCACAATTGCTTGGTCAAATGATGAATAATTATCAACATTCAGTTGCTGTCAGCGGAACACATGGAAAGACAACGACAACATCGATGCTTGCTCATATTTTATTGGCAGCACAGAGTAATCCAACAATTTCTGTCGGAGGTGTTTTGCCAATTATTGGTGGAAATGTTCATATTGGCAGTCATCAATTATTTGTCACAGAGGCCTGCGAGTACACCAATTCATTTTTAGAATTTTTTCCGACTATGGAGATTATTCTCAATATTGAAGCAGATCATCTTGATTTCTTTAAGGACATCGATGATATTCGTCATTCGTTCCAGAAATTTGTGAAGAAATTGCCGGAAAATGGAATATTGATTATCAATAATGAAATTAACAATTATCAGGAGATTGTTGGAGATTTTTCGGGAAAACTCATCACCACAGGACTACAAAATGCAGATATTTCTGCACAGGATATTCATTATGACCATTTGGCGAATGCAAGTTTTACACTTTTTGATGATGGCAAAAATCTTGGAGAGATTGTGCTTTCTGTGCCAGGTCAGCACAATGTCTTCAATGCCCTGGGAGCTATTGCAGCAGCACTTGAGCTAAAAATTCCAGTGGAAGACATTAAGAAGGGATTAAAGAATTTTACAGGTGCAAACCGCCGCTTTGAGAAAAAGGGAGAACTTGCAGGGGGAATTACCATTGTCGATGACTATGCCCATCATCCACAGGAGATTGAGGCAACACTAAAGGCGGCGAGAAACTATCCACACAAAAAGGTTTGGTGTGTCTTCCAGCCACATACCTACACGAGAACAAAGGCACTCCTTCCAGAATTTGCCAAGGCTTTGGCACTTGCAGACAGAGTTGTGCTTGCAGACATCTATGCGGCGAGGGAGACAGACACTTTGGGCATTAGCTCAAAAGATTTGGAAAAATTATTGCTCGAAAAAGGAGTAGAGGCAATATATCTTCCATCTTTTGATGCCATTGAGACTTATTTGTTGGAGAACTTGGCATCAGGAGATTTGTGTATAACGATGGGAGCTGGAGATATTGTAAAAGTCGGCGAAAAATTAGTTGGCAAGTAAGTTATCCACATTATCCACACTGTCCACAACTTTATCTGTCCACAATGTGGATAAAGTTGTGGATTTCTTTTTGTGCATGGCTATTCATTTTCTTGATTGTCTGTGCTATGATGTTTGAGCAAATAGAGATAGAAATGGGGGGAGAAGATGAAGTACGCATTCTTGTGCCAAGATATTACAGATACTGTGGTCCTTGCGGGGGAGTTTATAGACAAATATATGACCAAGGCAAATGGTGAATTTGTCAAAGTCTATTTGTATTTACTCTATCATGCCAAGGAAGATGTGACGAGTGCAGATATTGCAAATGCACTCAATATTTTAGAGAGCGATGCAGAGCGCGCTGTGGCCTATTGGTTGAGCGAAGGAGCATTGAGAGAAAGACAAGATGAGATTCCGATGACATTTATGCTCAAGGAACTCAAGCAAGAAGAGCCAGAGAAAGCACAAGTTGCGTGTGCAATGCGAAATGACATTGCCGACAGCGAGGACTTCTCCGAATTGATGTATGCGGCACAAAAATATATGGGAATTGTGTTTTCACAAAAAGATTATTCGACATTTACCTATTTGTATGAGACACTTGGTATTTCCTATAGTTTGATTGAGTATGTCTTGGAAGAGGCTGTGTCAAAGAACAAAAAATCAGTTCGCTATGTGGAAAAGGTTTTGTTAAGAATGCACAATGATGGCATTCGCACCGTAGAACAGGCAAAGGAATCTTCACTGCTTTATCAGGAGGAGATCTTTGGTGTGATGCGTATTTTTGGGCTGGGGAATCGAAATCCAGGCTCAGAGGAGTTGCGATATATTCGTCGTTGGTTTGATGAATATAAGTTTTCTAAGGAAATGGTATTTGAGGCCTGCAAAAAGACGATGAAAAAGATGCATGGACCAAATTTTGATTATACCGAAGGGACACTAAAAAATTGGATGAAGGATGATGTTCGAACGCTTGCTCAGGTGGAAGCCAGGGATGAACAACATGGGAAAGAAAAGAAGGTACAAAAATTTCAACGAGCACCTGTGGCACGAGGTAATTTTGTGCAAAGAAAAGATGATATTGATATGGCTGCGTTGCAAAAGGTGGCAGCAAAATTTGGACAGGGAGCAGAAGCATGGCATTAACCAATTCGCAATACAATGCCTTGATGCGTGAGTATGAGGCACAGCAGGCGATAGACAGAGAGGATTGTCAGAGAAGAAAAGAAGAGGTGTATGCAAAAATTCCACAAATGAAAGCATTGGAGGCTCAGGCTGGAGAATTGGCACTTTTGCGTTTTCAAAAGATGATGACAGAAAAAAGTATAGATGTAGGTCTGGGATTTAAGGAAGAAATTCAAGATATTCAAAGAGAAAAGGCAAAGTTATTAAAAGAGCATGGATTTCCTCAGGACTATATGCAGATGCACTATGTCTGTCCAGAATGTAAGGACACAGGAAAAGTGGATGGGAAAAAATGCCATTGTTTTCAGATGAAGGCCTTAAAGTTATTGTATGCACAGTCCAATATTGATGGAACTTTACAGAAGGAAAACTTTGACAATTTTTCCTTTCAATACTATGATAATAGAAAGAGATTGGCAGGAATTGGATTGACCAATTATGAGTATATGAAGAATATTATTCGACATTGCCAAAAATATATTGAAAATTTTGGTCAGCAAAAAGAAAGTATTCTCTTTTATGGTAATACCGGTGTTGGCAAGACATTTTTGACAAATTGCATTGCCAAGGCGTTGCTTGATCGGGGCTATGCTGTTTTGTACTTTTCAGCAGCAGAATTATTTGATCAGGTGGCCAAGGTAAAGTTGCGAAGGGAGCCAGAGGATGGTGGAGATATTGAAGATATTGTTGATACCTGTGACCTCTTGGTCATTGATGATTTGGGGACGGAGCTAGTCAATAATTTTGTGAACAGTGAATTGTTTCATATTATCAATAATCGACTGTTAGCTGGAAAGGGAACGATTATTTCTACTAATCTTGATTTAAAAGCGATGAGAGATAACTATACAGAAAGAATCACATCGCGTATTATCAACCAATATACCACGATTCCATTGTATGGGGAAGACATTCGTGGAAAGAAATAGCGATATGGAGGGAACTGTGATGTATGAGGAGAAGGCGATTGACCGTATACCAGTGGGAGCACTAGGGTTGGTTCCACTAGAAAGTTGCAATCAATTGGCACAAAAAGTAGATGGCTATTTGGTGAATTGGAGACATAAAAAGCAAAGCGAACATAAGTCAACACTTCCATTTGTGGGCTATGAAAAATCATCCTATATTGTGAAGTCTAAAATTAGCCGCTTTGGTTCAGGCGAGGCTAAGGGCGAATTTGAAGAATCAATCCGAGGAATGGATTTATTCTTAATGGTTGATGTCTGCAATTATAGCTTGACTTATTCACTATCTGGTATGACCAATCGGATGTCACCAGATGATCACTATCAGGATTTAAAGCGTATTATTGCAGCGGCAGCAGGAAAGCCAGACCTCGAGGTGGATGCACAACATATGATGGTCATTAGTCCAGATGAGGGCGGAATGAGACGAGCAATTTACTTTGCCAACATGCTTGGTCTGGATGTGGGAATGTTTTACAAGAGACGAGATTACTCCGTGATTGTTGATGGAACAAATCCAATTATCGCTCATGAGTATTTGGGTAGCAATGTCGAGGGCAAGGATGTTGTGGTGATTGATGATATGATTTCTTCGGGTGGAAGTATGTTAGAAGTGGCGAAGGAATTGAAGGAAAGAAAGGCCAAGCGAGTTTTTGTCTGTGCGACATTTGGACTTTTTACCAATGGGCTGAAGAAGTTTGACGAATACTATGAAAAAGGTCTGATTGATGCAATTTTTACAACAAATTTAATTTATCAGACACCTGAGTTATTGCAAAAACCATACTATATCAATGTGGATATGAGCAAGTATATTGCATTGATTATTGATAGCATCAACCATGATGTGTCATTGAGTGAGTTATTGACACCAATTTCAAGAGTGAACAATGAGTTAGAGGAGCATAGAAAGAAGAGATAGGAAACGATGAGAGTAATCATATGCGATGACAATGCAAGTGAAAGAGCACATTTTCGAAAGATTATGGAAGAGGTCGCAGCAGAGGAAGAAATCGATGTTGATATCCTAGAATTTGAAGATGCAAAGCCATTGATCTTTGAGATGGAGGATTTTATAGCCACCACAGATATTATATTATTGGACATTCATATGCCGGGAATGAATGGTATGGAGGCTGCAGATAAGTTGCGCAAAAACAAGTATAAAGGAGAAATTTTATTTGTAACCGTCTCCAAAAACTATATGCTCAGTGCCTTTGATGTCCATGCGTTTAATTATATTGTCAAGGGCGAGACACAGGCAGAAAAGTCAAAGGAGGCCATTCGTGAACTCTTTGAGGCGGCGGACGAAAAGCGTAAGGAATACATCCTTTTTACGGGAGTTGGAGAATATAGAAATATCCCTATTAGTTCTATTCGATATTTTGAAGTCAATGGAAAGATATTGACCGTGCACTATGGAAGCAAGACATTTGAATTTGTTTCTACCATTGGAAAGGTGGAGAATGTATTGTATGGCAAAGGGTTTGTGCGAGTGCACAGGTCGTATCTGGTGTCTATTGCGGCAGTGAAAAGTTTTGTTTATGAGAGCTTAACCCTAGTGGATGGGACGATTATTCCCATAGGGCGAAAGCACTATAAAGAGTTAAAAGAAGAGATGACAAAGAGAGTGATAATATAGGAGAAATAATGAAAAAAGCGCACAAATTCAAGAGAATTTTTGCAGGAGTTGTCCTTGCGATGACACTGGTGAGCACAGCAGTGCCAAGTTTTGCGGCACCGAGAGAGGGGCGTTACAGTGTTAGAATTTTGAGAAAGGCAACAGAAAATGAAAAGGGATTGAGAGAGTATACCTACGAAGATGGTAGCGTGTATTTGGAGGAGATACCAGAAACTGGACATGTGTGGGGAGAATGGATTGTGGATAGACAGGCCACAGAAAATACGCCAGGACACCGCTACCGAGTTTGCACAAAGTATCCAAACCATCCGCACACGCAGGAGGAGACTATACCAGCACTTTCTCAAAGACATCGAGATCGTGAGTCACAGGCTGTGTCTTCTGCACCAATGACGACAGCAACGCATACTCAAGCCCCATCAAATACTGCTTCCTCACAGGGAGCCAATTCTTTACCAAGTACAATAGTTGCGTCGAGTGAAAATCCGTCCCAGAGTATGTCATCTTCATTGGGCGATAATCATGGGAGTCAACATAGAGAGGAGAATATAACTTCTCAGGCATTGGCAAATCCAAGTTCGCTTTGGTCCGTTCAGTCCACTGCAATGGAGAGTAAAAATGCAAAAGGAATTGCATCAATAACACAACAAAAAGAGACACCACTAGATGGACAAGATATGACCACAGAAAAAGGTCAACAAAAAAGGACTGTAGCCATGAGTCGAGAGACCAAAGAGGGAATGTTAAAACCTATGGGTGAATCGAGCAAGGGTGTAGACGGAAGTGAAAAAAGTGCAAGTGCCAATACTGGAACAAAAAGCACAGAGTTAGAAGATACAGCTGAGGCAGTTAAAGACAAGAATGATGTCAGTTCAAATGCAGAAAATGCTAAGAATTCAGCAGATTCAGCAGAGGAAATGACACAACCAGAGGGAGCAAATAAGAATCCATCGGCAAAGGAAGGCACGGATCAGCTTGTTCGAGAAAAAAACAAAGGGGCAGAGGATATGCAGATCAATGCCATTGATGTTTTGACCTCTTGTGCAACGGTGGGTGTAGTTGGCTGGGCAGCGGTAGTGCTTTGGCCAATGTTTTTGGCGTTGCGCTGGGCTGAACAAAAGCGCAAACAGATAAGGGAGAGAGGATATGCTTCTAAGAAATAAAATAGAAATAGCCGTATTGATCTTCTTGTTAGTGCTTATATTGATTCTTTACTTGCGAACAAAGCGAAAAGTGGATGATATTGAGAGTGATATTCAGATACGACCAAAGTCTGAAATTAAAGAGAAGTTAGAAGAGGTGGATGAGATTGATAAGAAATAAAAATGTAAAGGTTTTGGTGGTGGCAACGATAGTTGCTGGATCATTTGTGTTGCCAAGTTTTGTACAAGCCCAAAGTATATTTCAAGAACCACACAATAATTTCAGACCAAATACCATTCATATTGTCAATGGAAGTTTTGAGATGCCTCAGATTTCTTCGAGGTTTTATCCCTACAATAGTGGTAGTTGGAACTATATTCCTGCGATGAATGAACTTACTGGGGGAGCATCGCCATCAAATACCAGTAGTGCAACCAATGCTTTGGGAAACCAAAGTGGAGGAGGGACCGGGTCGAGTGCCTCCCTTAGCTATGTGGATGGATGGAATGCAGTTCCGTCTTCTACTGTTACCCATATCATCCCGCGGTTTGCAAATTATATTGAAGTGCAGAGGGCGGGGGCAAATAGCAATTTTCCATCAACTGCTGCCGATGGGCAGCAATATATTGAATTGGATGCCGATCAGCCAAGCTATGTCTATCAAACGATGCAAACAACACCTGGATCAAGATTATATTATAGTTTTAATTTGAGAAATCGAGGTGGAAGTGGTCGAGTAAAGGTCTATGTAAAGGGCAGTGATGCAAATAGAGGAAATGCCACCCAAGATATTGAGACACATTCTTCTCATTGGGAACATTATGAAGGTGTTTACACTGTGCCAGAGGGGCAATATAGAACAGACATTGGCTTTGAATCAATGAGCGAGGAAACTGCAGCGAGGGGAAATCTTCTCGATCATGTTGAGGTGCGAACAGGAGCTTATTTGGAGGTCAATAAGTCTTCTAGTGTTTTGGGTGAGGAAGTATTGGGAGGAACCATTTACACCTATACACTACATATTGAAAATTTTGGTCAGACAGATGCCGACCAGTTGATTGTCACGGATCAATTGGATGGAGATGTAGATTTCATTGGAAATGCAAAGAAAGATGGCGTTGATTTTGCAGGCGTTAGCTATGACGAGGAGCACAAAAAGGTGTTGTTTCATCTTTCTGGAGACACCATTGGAAATGTGGATACCAATCATCATTCTATGGATTTGAGTTATCAAGTGCGTGTGAAAGACACCGCCACAGAGGGTGAGATTAAGAGCCAGGCAAGTATTGACTATCACGATGCCAACCAAGATAGTTCGGCCAGAGGTATCTTTTACTCTGGAGTGGATATTGTGCATATCGGTAGAAGACCGGCGGTGGCACAAGGAAGCATTCGAGTGCAATGGAATCAGCTCATGCCGACATTAGTAAATTCAGGGTTAGATGTACAGCTCTACCGAAATGGTGAGATTTATGGCTGGCCTGTGCACATTGATGCGATGACACAGTGGGAATACCATTGGAATAACCTCGTGGATGAAAATAATACAACATCCGTTTGGACTGTTCGACTGCTCAATTCTGTGGAAAATTATCAGTTAGACATTGAAAATATTCGTCCGAGGGAATGGGTGATTCGAGCCAATTTTTCAAATCCAGGAAGCAATACTCCGGATCGAACAGTTGACGATGTTCATTCACAGGAAAGAGTTAAGGTTTTGTATTCATTGACCAATCCAGAGGATCAAAATATAGAAGGTAGGATATTACACTATAAGATTCGAGTAAAAAATGATACAAGTCAAACGGCTAGAGGCATTTGGATTCGAGATGTTATGCCATTGTATACACATTTTGATGCGGTGGATACACAGGGAGAATATGGTGTTATTGAAGGTAGAGAGCATGCGACATGGTTTGTTGATCGGCTTTTGCCAGGGGAAGAGAAAGAATTTTGGGTGGACATCCTTCAAGATTTTTGCTGTCCAGAAATTCAAGTAAATCAAGTAAACTATGAGCTGACAGGCAATGAAAATCGTCCCTATGTCAATGACCCTGTTGGGCCAAGAAATGTGGCAGAAAGATTTTAAAAATAGAGAGGAACTTTCAATCGAATTTGGAGGCAAGGAAGCCTATGCGATTTGTCTGAAGGAATATGGGAAGGCTATCGGCGCTATTGAACTGAAACTAAACGGTCTTACGGATATGACCGAGAAAGATGATGAATGCGAGCTTGGCTACTGGCTTGGAAAGCTATTCTGGGGTCAGGGTCTTATGCCGGAAGCTGCAAAAGAAATTCTCCGCCACGCCTTTGAGGATTTAGGCATGAGCAAGGTGTGGTGTGGATACTACGAAGGCAACACCAAATCGAAGCGTGTCCAGGAAAAGGTCGGCTTTAAGTATCAGTGGACTACCGAGGGTGTTGATGTTCCGCTGATGCACGAGAAACGGACAGGTCATGTAAATGCCATGACGAAGGAAGAGTGGCAAACATTGTTATAAATTAGGATTTGTGGAGGGAATATAAAAATGGAGCAGATTTGGAAAGAGTTATATCAGGCAGCAAAAGCTGTGCAAAACCCCAGAGACATTTCTGAAAGAATCTCCGCCGGTGGCGTGGCAGCTGCGATTGAGTCTGCAAGTGGCAAGATATATACAGGAGTATGCGTAGACACATCTTCTTCGCTCGGAATATGCGCAGAAAGAAATGCCATGTTCAATATGATTACAAACGGTGAAAATGAGATCAAGCGTGTTTTAGCAATCATGCCCAACGGAAAAACAGGAGCCCCATGTGGTGCATGCAGGGAATTCATGGCTCAGTTGATGATAGGCAGATATCACGAAGTCGAGATCATGCTTGATATTGAAAACGAAAAAATAGTGATGCTTGATGAGTTAACTCCAGAATGGTGGTTATAAATTCCAGTTTTATGAGGAGAACGAAATGTACGCACAGGCAGCGGTAAAACCGAATACCTTACTCCGTAACGGTGCATACGGCATCGTTATGAGGGGTGTGCAAAAATGCACACGGGGGTGTTCATCGTTACGGGGTAGAAAAACGCTGCCGTTATGTTGTATCAAATTAGCCACGGCAACAGATCCAACTAGTGGTAGTGGTGGTATGTTTGTGCAATCAGTAGCTTTTGTTGAAAATCATAGTGGCAATATTAATAATATCTCTATCTATGGATTTGAATTAGTTGAATATGTTGCAAGTTTATATAATTGTGACATAGAAATAATTGATAATGAGGTTGACAGTGAAAAATGATAAAATCAATAAAAATCAGACTATACCCAAATAATAAACAGATTACTAAACTATTTCAATATGCTGGATGTGCGAGATTTGCTTACAATTGGGCTATTGCAAAAGAACAAGAGAACTATAAGCAAAAAAATAAATTTTTATCGGATAATGAATTACGAAAAGAATTTACACAGCTAAAGAAACTGCCAGAGTATAGATGGCTAAATGAAGTAAGTAATAATGTAACAAAGCAAGCAATCAAAGATGCTTGTAATGCCTATAAAAAATTTTTCAAAGGGCAATGCAAATATCCTAAATTTA
>QWCL01001836.1_pt1 | contig 13562 bp, 14 predicted proteins | sample 1972551 | NCBI WGS metagenome assembly QWCL01 (sample SAMN09866709, study PRJNA288562) | Human oral metagenome isolate term2_saliva, whole genome shotgun sequencing... | isolation source: mouth | host: Homo sapiens | place: USA: California
ATTCTCAAATAGGAAGATCGTCGCCATTTGAAAATCGTAATCTTTTTTTAATGCAAAGGCGACCTCTAGTACCCAAGCCTCAAATCCCAAATTACCAGAAAAGACTAGCCATTTCACTCCTTCTTCAAATAAACGACGAAGATCTCTTTCAATGGCTTTTTTGATAATGGTCAGTCGAGGGTCTTTATTGGAAAAGACTCCCACATCAAAACTCTTATAACCTGCAACAAGTATGGTATTCATTTTTTCCTCATTATTCTAATTTATGATATAATAGAGTGATGTAATTGTACCAATAAGGAGAACTATGGTCAACTATCCACATAAAGTAGCCAAAAAAACCTTGGTCTCTACACAAAGGAAACATCCAGTCGACTTTGCGAATCGTGGGATGACATTTGAAAAAATGATCAATGAAAGCAATCAATACTATCTTTCTCGAGGTCTAGCAGTCATCCATAAAAAACCAACACCGATTCAAATCGTGAAAGTGGATTATCCACGTCGCAGTCGGGCAAAGATTGTTGAAGCCTATTTCAGGCAAGCCTCAACGACGGACTATTCTGGAGTATACAAGGGACGCTATATCGATTTTGAAGCTAAGGAAACACAGCAAAAGCAATCCATGCCGATGAAAAATTTTCATCAACATCAAATCGATCATATGGAGGCAGTTGTTCAGCAAGGCGGTATCTGTTTCGTTCTCTTGCATTTTGCAAAGTTGAGTGAAACCTACTTACTTCCTGCTCCTGCATTAATTCACTATTACAACATCGATCATGGTAGTAAATCCATGCCCCTCTCCTATATTCAGGAGCACGGCTTTCTAGTAGATAAGAATCGTCTTCCAAGCGTTCCTTATCTTGATATTATCGAACAGAAACTTCTAGGCGGTATTTAAATGAATAAACAAACAGTCATTCAATGGTTGAAATATGTTGCCATCGCAGCCATTTCATTTTTCTTACTTTTATTTGTCCTCGGTGGACTGATATTTAGTTACTATGCTATGAAAGCACCAACCTTGTCTGAAAAAGATTTGGTTGCAACAACATCTAGTAAGATCTATGACAACCAAAATAACTTGATCGCGGATTTGGGAGCTGAGAAACGAATCAATGTCACAGCCAATGAAATCCCTACTGATTTGGTCAATGCTATCGTTGCGATTGAAGACCACCGTTTCTTCAATCACCGTGGGGTCGACATCATTCGGATCGGCGGTTCCTTCCTTCACAACTTACGAGGAGGAAGTCAAGGTGGGCCTATTTCTCCACTTCAGCCTCTGACCGTACCCTCTCTCGTAAGATCCAAGAAGCTTGGTTAGCAACCCAACTAGAAAAGAAAGCAACCAAACAAGAAATCTTGACCTATTACGTCAATAAAGTATTTATGGCGAATGGGAACTACGGAATGCAGACAGCTGCGAAAAGTTATTACGGAAAAGATCTAAAAGATCTTTCGCTCCCTCAATTGGCACTCCTTGCGGGGATGCCCCAAGCACCAAACCAATACGATCCATACTCCCATCCTGAAGCAGCGCAACAGCGCCGAAACTTAGTATTAAAAGAAATGCTCGATATGAAGACCATTTCTAACAAACAATACGAAGCAGCGGTCAATACACCTGTTACAGATGGTCTGCAAAGTCTCAGTTCTTCAAGCAGTTACCCAGCCTATATGGATAATTACCTAAAAGAAGTGATCGAGCAAGTCGAAGAAGAAACGGGCTACAATTTGTTGACAACCGGAATGGATGTCTATACAAACGTGGATACAGAAGCTCAAAAGAAACTATGGGATATCTACAATACAGATGAATATGTCAATTACCCGGATGATGAAATGCAAGTAGCTTCTACCGTTATTGATGTCAATACTGGTAAAGTCATTGCTCAGCTGGGTTCTCGTCACCAATCCAGCAATGTTTCCTTTGGTACAAACCAAGCGGTTGAAACGAACCGTGACTGGGGTTCAACAATGAAACCAATCACAGATTACGCACCAGCTCTTGAACATGAGGAATATACCTCTACAGCAGCTACTACAACAGATGCGCCATACAACTTCCCTCATTCATCAACGCCTGTCTACAACTGGGACCGTTCATACTATGGTAGCATGTCCATTACCTACGCAATTCAACAATCTCGTAACGTGCCTGCGGTGAAGGCCCTGGAAAAAGTTGGTCTTAAACAAGCTAAGAAATTCCTCAATGGATTAGGGATCGATTACCCAGAAATGGTTTACGCCAACGCTATCTCGAGTAACACTAGCGATTCTAGCAACAAATACGGAGCCAGCAGTGAGAAAATGGCAGCTGCCTATGCTGCTTTTGCCAATGGCGGTACCTATTACAAACCATCCTATGTTAGTCGGGTTGTCTTTAGTGATGGCACAACCAAGGAATTTGAGTCCGAAGGAACTCGTGCAATGAAAGCAACAACTGCCTACATGATGACAGATATGATGAAGACAGTTCTCTTGTCTGGTACCGGTACAAATGCTGCCATTTCGGGAATCTACCAAGCTGGTAAGACAGGTACATCAAACTATGCTGATAACGAAATCGGTAAATTGACAAAAAATGCTTATTCAAATATTGTAACACCGGATGAATTGTTTGTAGGCTACACTCCTGAATATGCCATGGCAGTATGGACAGGTTATTCCAATCGCTTTACACCAGTATTGGATAATGGAATACAGGTCGCAACGGATGTCTACCGTCAAATGATGCTCTATCTTGCTAATAATAATAACTCTGGTCATACGGATTGGACGCAACCAAGTGGACTGTATCGAAGTGGTTCTTATCTCTACTTAAACAATGGTAAGAACAACTACAATAACTACTACTATGAGCCAAGTTATTCCACTGATCAGTATTCGTATGAAGAACCATCGTCTAGCTCTTCGAACGAAGAAAATCAATCTAAACCATCTGAGCCTTCTTCGCAAGACTCTAACAATCATAACGAATAATAGAATGGAGAAGTCGGGCTTTTGCCCGGCTTTTTTTAAAACAATGGTTAAAAAACCAGAACGAATAAAATCTGATTTATTTAGTTAGACTTCCCAGCTTTTTTATTTTTGAGTATATAAAAAAAAAAAGAGCCTTTCGGCTCTTATTAGAATGTAGACAAACTATTTTAAAGCAAAATAAGTTAAGTGATTCTGCAAAAAACAAAATTGAGTTCCAATATTTAAATCGATTTAAGAAAATACTGAAACTTTCCGCTGTGAGAAAAGTGCTTGAAACGTTATTGTTTCAGGCACTCGGAATTATTGAGACCTTAGACTCAATAATTAGTCATGGAACTTTAAAGAAGTTCGCTGACGTCCGTACTCACCTAAGGAAAGTTTTTAAGATATTTTGTCTTCAATCTGAAAAGAGCCTTTCGGCTCTTTTCTATATCATTATTTTGCTAAAGCTCCCATTGGATCCCACGGTGCTAGGACAATTGGTTCTGCTTCATAGGCTGCTAATTCGTCTGCTGTTAGGAATTCTTTACGAACCACGATTTGATAGGTATATTCATCCATCCAAGCATCAGAAGCCACAAAGTAACCATCTGTACCGACCTTGTCTCCCCATGAATTTTCAACCTTCCATTTACGAGGCTGACCTGCTTCGTCTAAATCAACCCCTGTCAAGACCATAGCGTGTGTCATGAGACTTTCTGCATAGTCCAAGCGACCCGCCTTGTCTTGTGTCAAATGAATGTCCATGCCTGCTTCAAAATCGTAGACATCTGTTGCCAGGATTCCGGCTTTACGGTTGCTGACTTGGCCTACATCTGAACCAAACCAGACAGTTTCTCCTGCTTTCATTTGAGCAATAGCTAATTCTTTCAATCGATCCATTGGAACATTTAGGTAGCGGACTGGACGGCTACCAACCACATTGCCCAGCATATCTACGGTGTAAGATTTTCCATATGGCTTATCTGTAGTTGGGGCATTGATAATGGAGACGTAATCGTCTAATTGAAGGTCTACATATTTTTTGTAGAAGCTTTGTGGAGTTAAGCCACTTTCGGTATGGAATTGGTTGTCCTTATCACGGTATGAAAAGTCAAATTCACGCGGAGGCAATCCTAAAGACATAGCCAAGAAGTTAAAGATTTCTTGCAACAACGCTTGTTTCTTGCTCGCAACTGCCTCACTATCTGCGCCTGAGTGAATCAAGTCACGCAAGATTTGCGCATCTTGACGCAAGAGTTTATTGAGGTAGGTGTTCAATTCCCGGCTATTACTTGAAGAAATCGATTCCGGATAAACTGATTTTGGAACCACTCCGTATTTCTCAAAGAGGGATACCACCATATCCCATTGACCACCATCTTGTTGTGGGGTTTGTAGGAGAAAAGCCACCTTACGGCTGGTCAATTCTTGATCTGCTGTAGCAATCACTTGCTCCAAAAACCAGTTTGATTTTTCATACTTATCCCAAAAGAAAGTATGTGCTTGAGACAATTCAAAATCCTCCAATTGGAAGCTTGAAATCATCTTGTGACGGAAGGTATTTAAAGCCGCAAACATCCAACAACGTCCAGATGCTTTTTGGTTTGTCACCTTATCCTTGGTCAAATCAAGTGAAAAAACTGGTGTATTTTCTACTGCACTCTTGCGCGTTTCAAGCGATGCATGGATCCCATTGTGGGTAACAGCATTTTCAAGAGCCGCATATTTCACATTTGCTTCATAATTAGCATAGAGCTGGTCTGTAAATTCTTTCGTTAATTCTGACATAGCAATCTCCTTTTTTCGTTATTTACTATTATAATCCTTTGAGCAGAATCTTCAAGTAAAAATCACCCTATAGAGAGGGATTCTGTATAGAATAGATGATTTTATCCCCGCAATATCCTTTGCGTTGAATGGCATGAGGGATGGTTTCTACATACTGCATTCCTGTCTTTTCCATGACTTTCCCTGAAGCAGGATTTAAACTGACATAAGTGGCTTTGATTTCTTTAAATCCGACTTCGTTCAATAAGAAAGCCAAAACAGCTATGACGGCTTCTGTCATGAATCCCTGCCCCCAGAATTTCTTGCCAAGGATATAACCTAGCTCGCATGATTGACTTTCCGGGTCCTGAGAAACCACACTAATATCTCCAATTACCTGATCCGGTGATGTTTTCAAACAGATCGCCCATTTATAAGTATCTGGTTTACGATACTGTTCGATCCATCGTTTGATCGATTCTCTAGTTCTCTCAGAAGATGCATGGGCATCCCAGGTGACATATTTCAGGGTTTCAGGATCAGAAGCCCAATTTTCAAACATCGCTGATGCATCCTCCAAAACGAAAGGCCTCATGTATAAACGCTCCGTCTCTATGACAAGACTTCCAAGATGCTTCATAGATTGTCTCCCTTCATTTTTTCATGCAACTTGAACTTTGCAAGTTGGTTACTTTAATCTAGAAGAAAAGGACGGATGAAACCGCCCTTCTTTTTAATGCTTTTCACAATATTGTATGGTGAGACTACGAAATAGAACTCTACGAGTTACCGATTTCTACCTCGTTCTCCTATTTTAAGACTCGGGCTAAAAAGGTCCACTGGACCTTTTTACTCCCAAAAATGATCAAATACTGTGATTGGCAAGTGGCGTTTGTGTTGGCCTTTGTACCAACATTTTTCAATAGTGGCTTGAGCTTCTGGACTCACTTGTTTGCCTTCTAGGTGGGCAAAATATCTGCACCACCATCTCCAAATTTTGTGAAGAAACCAGTAATATTTTCTGCAGCATGATCCGTCCCAATCACCGCTCCGCTACGTGCTCCAGCTAGAGCATACTGAGCAATCATGCGACTGCGAGCCTTAATATTGCCTTTGTTAAAATCAGAAACCTCTGTTCCAGTCGCTTCTACTGCTCGTACCATTTCGTCAGCAGACTCCTTGATATTCACAACCAGGCTAACATCCGGCTGGATAAAGGCCAAAGCTTTTTGTGCATCTGCTTCATCTGCCTGTACCCCATAAGGAAGACGAACGGCAATAAATTGATAGGAGGCATCTCCTGTTTCTGCGCGCATTTCTTCCATGGCTAATTGAGCTAATCGTCCAGCAAGCGTTGAATCTTGTCCTCCTGAGATCCCTAATACAAATGTTTTCAAGAAGGGATGTTTTTTTAGATATCTTTTTAAGAAATCAACCGAGCGGCGAATCTCTTCCTGAGGATCAATGCTAGGCTTGACACCCAATTGTTGGATAATCTCTTCTTGCAAACTCATTTTGCTTCTCCTTCTCCATTGGCCTTGTTACGCATTTCCTCGATCAGATCCATCTTATCCTGCCAAATATCTTTGGCCAAGTCAACTGGGTAATGCTGTGGATTGAGAACGCGCTTGTATTCATCCCATAATTGATCGTAATTTTTACGAGCATATTCTTGAATTTCTGATAATGTTGGCAGTTGATAAACCAATTGACCCTCTTTAAAAATATCCACTAAAAGAGGAATCGCCTCAAAGTTTCGGACTGTTTTATTAATGTAGGTATAAGTTGGATGGAACATTTTAAGTTCTGTCAGTTGTGAAACATCTACTCCATCGTAAGTGATGTAGTCCCCTTCTGACTTACCTTTTTCACGGCTGGTAATCCGCCAGACTTGCTTTTTACCTGGTGTAGAAACTTTCTCTGCATTATTGGAAAGCTTGATGGTATTGATCATCTCTCCTGCTTCGTTTTCAACAGAGACAATTTTGTATACCGCTCCAAGCGCTGGTTGATCGTAAGCTGTAATTAACTTGGTTCCTACACCCCAAACATCAATTTTTGCTTTTTGCATTTTTAAGTTGAGGATAGTATTTTCATCCAAGTCATTAGAAGCGTAGATTTTAGCATTTGTAAACCCAGCCTCATCTAATTGCTGGCGAACCTTTTTAGAAATATAGGCAATATCTCCTGAGTCAATCCGGACGCCTAGGAAATTGATCTTATCTCCCATTTCACGCGCTACCTGAATAGCTGCTGGTACCCCAATACGAAGCGTATCATAGGTATCGACGAGGAAGACACAATCTTTATGGGTTTCCGCATAAGCTTTAAAGGCTTGATAGTCATTCCCATATACTTGTACAAGAGAATGGGCATGGGTTCCTAAAACTGGGATTCCAAAGAGTTTTCCTGCACGAACATTACTAGTTCCATTGGCCCCTCCGATGACTGCTGCTCGAGTTCCCCAAATAGCAGCATCCATTTCTTGCGCACGACGGGTTCCAAATTCCATCAAAGGCTCATCTTCAATGACCGAACGAATACGAGCAGCTTTTGTTGCACTCTAAATAGGCAATATCGCTCTCAGAAAAACTCATGTTTTCCAAGTATTTCACAATTCTCTCTAAGCCAGCAAATACAGCGTAACCGTTTTTAAAAGGCTGTTGACGAAAATATACTTCAAATACAGCATGTTTATTGTGGATACCTTGATCAAAATAGACTTGCATCATGTTGATTTGGTATAAATCAGTATGCAAAGTTAAACTGTCATCTGGATACATATGTATACCTCTTTTTTATTGATTTGTTCTATGAATTCCTACCATAAAATTAGTACCATTATAGCACATTTCAGCCCCATTGAATACTGAAAGGAAAGCACAAAAAAAATCTGAGACACAAACCTCAGATTTTTAAAAGATTAAAAGTTTTCTGTGATATATTTATAAACTTCTTGGCCAGCAATCGCACCGTCTCCGACGGCTGTCGTCACTTGACGCAAATCTTTTTGACGAACATCGCCAACTGCAAAAATACCTGGGACTGTGGTTCTCATATGATCATCCGTGACCACCCAGCCATTTTCATCTAAAATACCAAGTTCTGTCGCAAAATCACTGACAGGATCTAAACCGACATAGATAAAGACACCACCGAAGGCTTGCTCTCTAACCTCTCCTGTCTTCACATCTTTTAAAAGGACAGACGTTACTTTTTGTTCACCCTTAATTTCTTCAACAACCGTATTCCAAGCAAAGTGAATTTTATCATTAGCAAAGGCACGATCTTGAAGAACTTTTTGAGCACGCAATTGATCACGACGATGGGCAATGGTCACTGTTTTTGCAAACTGAGTCAAAAAGACAGCTTCTTCTACTGCTGAATCTCCTCCACCAACGACTAGAAGATCCTCATCTCTAAAGAAAGCTCCATCACAAACAGCACAGTAGGAAACCCCTCTACTATTCAGCTCCTCTTCACCAGGGACATTCAATGAACGGTGGTTAGACCCTGTTGCAATCACCACGGTTTTAGCTTCAAATTCCCCATCATCTGTGACAATCTTTTTGGTTGCTCCGTGGTCTTCGATGCGCTCTACCTGTCCAAACAAATGTTCCACACCAAGATTTTCTAAAGGCTCAAACATTTTTTCAGCCAAGTCTGGGCCACTAATATTCGCATAGCCAGGATAGTTTTCAATGTCAGACGTATTGTTCATTTGACCGCCTGGAATCCCTCTCTCAATTAATGCGACTTTTAAATTGCTTCGTGCTGCATAAAGGGCAGCAGTCATCCCTGCAGGACCTGCTCCAATAATCACTGTATCAAACATACTCAACCTCTTTCTGTTTTGTTGTAACCATTATAATTCTAACACGGTCTTTTTGCAATTATCGTGCTTGAAAGATAAACAAAATCCCTATGACCGCAAAGGTTAAAATAGGAATCGTCATGATATCAATTAAGAGGATATCATACAAATGGGCTTGTCGTTGCTTGGCTGTTTTATCTTTCTTCTTAAGGGCACGGTAGCCAATCCAAATACAAGAAGCGATCCCAACTAAAATCGTTGTCGTCACTAAACTTTGTAAATATAAGGACAATAATTTATTTAACATCACGACTCCAAATATTTTTACATTTTCAGAAAACAAACCCAGCTAGCATCGCCAGCTGAGTCTTACCTCTCCTCTATTATATCAAACATAGGTCCGTTTGTAACTAGCAAAGAATTCTTTTGTCCGTTCTTCTTTTGGATGTTGCATGATTTCCTCTGGTGTTCCAGATTCAATAATCCGTCCTTTATCCAAAAATAGGACCTTATCTGCTACTTGCGCTACAAAAGACATATCATGGCTGACCAGTACCATGGTTTGTCCCGATTTTGCCGCATTGGCAATGGATTTTTCAACTTCTCCAACCAATTCTGGATCCAAGGCCGAAGTCGGTTCATCCAGCAAAAGAACCTCTGGTTTCATGGCCAAGGCACGAGCCAAAGCAACCCGTTGTTTTTGTCCACCTGAGAGGTGACGAGGATAGTGATTTTCACGATCCGATAAACCGACTTTTGCCAGTTCTTCTCGAGCAATTTTCGTTGCTTCTTGATCGGATAAGCCCTTCACAACAATGAGCCCTTCTTTCACATTTTCAAGGGCTGTTTTTCTACCAAACAAATTAAACTGTTGGAACACCATGGCCAATTTTCTTCTTAAGGTTAAGATTTGATCTTGGGTAATGTGCTCAAAATCAACTTCGAAATCATCAATCTTAATTCTACCACTGTCTGGAGCTTCCAAATAGTTTAAACTGCGTAAGAAGGTTGATTTACCAGCTCCCGAAGACCCGATTAAGGCCACGACTTCCCCTTTTTGAATTTCCAAACTTAGATTATTTAAAACCTTTTGACCTGAAAATGTCTTTGATAATTCTGAAATATAAATCATTAGATCCGGACCTCCTGATCTGGTAAATCAATTGCTACGGGAGTCTCAATATCCAGTCGACGTTCAATGTGACGGCCTAGTATTTCAATGAGAATGTTCACAATCCAGTAAACAATCGATACCGTGATAAAGCGTTCAAAGTACTTCAAATCGCTCCCACCAATAATCCGTGCTTGGGCAAAAATTTCAACCACACTGGCACTAAAGGCTAGCGAAGTCCCCTTGGTCAATCCGATGAGAGAGTTGATTAAAGTAGGAGTTGCAACGACTGCTGCATTGGGAATAATAATCCGGCGATAAACTTGACGGTTGGTCATCCCAAGACTACGCGCTGCCTCAATTTCACCAGGATCCACTGATAAAATGGCTGCCCGGATGGTCTCACTCGCATAAGCCGCCTCATTAAAGGCAAGAGCAACAATTGCAAACAGCTCAGCCGGAATGGCATTAATATTAAAAGCTGTTCCATAAGACTGATTGATCGCTTTTAAAATAAGAGGAATCCCATAATAGGTCAACATCAACTGAACCAACAAAGGAGTCCCCCGTAAAAAACTGACAAAAACAGCTTGAATCGGGTAAAGAATTCGTACACGATTAATTTTGACCAGAGCAAAAATCATAGCAAAAACAATCCCAAAAAATGCGCCTCCTAGGGCTAATAAAATCGTCACAGGCAATTTTCCTATGACTGCCGGAAATGCATCCAATACGGCTCTCAAACTAAACAGCTTGCTATCTGGAACGTGTTTTAAAAAGTCAGCATACCAGTTGGCAGTTAAAAGATTAGTTGTAAACATTTTTGTTACTTCCTTTCTCGAACATAAACATTCTATCACATTCACTATCGGAATTCCAAAAATTGCTACAGAAATAGAAAAATGATAGACTACTCAAATTTAGTCTATCATAATTTTAGACAAGTTCCTAATAGTTTTTCTTTATGGAGTTCATAAAGAAAATCTATGTTTTCTTCTGAACATGTGAAAGAAGGGGTTAGAAAGTTTGGCGTTTGGCCTTTCGTTCCGCCCGACCACGCGCACGGTTTTCAGCTCTTTTAGCTTTTCTCCGCTTTTCATCAACTGCCCATTTGATTTTTTTCTTGTAGCCTGGTTTGATTTTTTTCTTTTTCTTCTTCACCAGACCAATCATTTCAATGTCGAGTTTCTCTTGCTTCTTCTCACGATTCGCCCGTCTGTCCCGATCATAAGTATCTTCAATAACCCCATTTTTCAACACTTTCGGTACGAAACGAATGCCCATTTTTTCTAGTTCACGGATATCTGAATCATCACTCGGTTGATAAAGAGTAATAGCGACACCTGGTAGACCATTGCGCCCTGTCCGACCGACACGGTGGACAAAGAAAGAAAGATCTTGTGGAATAGCATCGTTGATGACATGACTCACCCCTTCGATATCAATTCCACGAGCCGCTAAATCTGTGGCCACAATATACTCAAAATCAAGATTTTTAACCTGATTCATGATCCGTTTCCGTTCACGTGGTGGGATATCTCCGTGAATCTTCGCCACTTTTAATCCCTGAGCCACTAAATAGGCATGGAGATCATCTGCTCTCGTTTTTGTATTGACGAAAATCATGGCCAAATAAGGTTGCAAGGTCTTGGTCAATTGGTAAATTTGCTCATTTTTATCCCGACCCTTGGTGGAAACCAGCCAATTATCGATGGTATCTGAAATCACCGTCTTAGTCTTAATTTGCTCCATGACTGGGTTTGAGAGATATTTTTTCAAGAAAGGCTGCAATTTTTGCGGAATGGTGGCTGAAAAAACTAAAAATTGCAGTTGTTGCGGAAGACTTGAAGCAATCTTATCCACAGTAGACAAGAATCCCATGTCCAGTGTCATATCTGCCTCATCCACCACAAAAGTATGGGCCTTATGAATAGCCAGATCACCCGATGCAACCAGATCATAAATCCGGCCTGGAGTTCCAATCACGATATGTGGTTGTTTGACCTGCAGTTTTTCAATCTGACGGCTTTTATCCGTTCCTCCAACATAATTCACAATCCGAATCTCTTTTTCAGAATGACTAGCGATTTGACGAGCAGCTTGGTAAATTTGCGTCGCCAACTCCCGACTAGGAGCCGTGATGACCGCTTCAACTTGTTGGCTGTCTTCATTTAAGGTTTGAAAAATCGGCAAGAGGAACGTATGGGTTTTCCCAGAACCTGTCTTTGACTCTCCTACCAAATCATTTCCAGCTAGGACAATCGGAATTAGTTTTTCCTGTACTTCGGTTGCTTCTCTAAAATTGATTTCTTTCAGTGCCTCTTGAATATAGGGCTTAAAATTAAACTCTGTAAATTTCATTTTCTCAGTTCCTTTCATGATCTCTATTATTATATCAGAAAAGCTGTCTTCTTGCCTCTCTTATGGGTCATTTTTCCTAACCAGCGAAGTCTCTCTGAGTCAGCAAAAAAACGATGGGCAAGCCCACCGTCGTTTTATAGGTAGAGAAGGACTAGAGTCACGACACTTGTCACCAAGGCAATGCTCCACATAAAGGCATCCACTTTCCATTCTGACCAGTTTTGCCCATTGCCAGAAAGGCCACCCAGTTCTAAATGATGGTGGAAAGGAGTCATTCGGAAAATCCGACGTCCTTCCCCGTAACGTTTCTTGGTCCATTTGAAATAGGTCACTTGTAGCATCACTGAACCTGTTTCAATGACATAGACCAGACCAATCAAGAGCAGCGTCCACTCGACATGCAAAGCCATTGACAAGGCTGCAAGCATCCCTCCAAGAGCTAGACTACCGACATCTCCCATAAAGATTTTAGCCGGCTTGTGGTTGAAGACAAAGAATCCTAGCAAGGCCCCAATCATACTCAAGGTGACAAAGAGAATGTCCCATTTCCCTTGCATATAGGCAATAAAGGAATAGGCACTCAGGCTAATGGCAACGGAGATGCTGGCTAATCCATCGATCCCATCTGTCAAATTGACAGCATTTGAGAAACCAACCAACCAAAATAAAGCAAAGAGAATGTAGAAATGGCCCAAGTAAAGTTCATATCCGAAAACATTCAAAAGGCTTCCTGCACCGTGGCGTTCAGAAAAAATATAGAAGATGATTCCACCAACAAGTTGAAGGGCCAATTTTTGTTTTGGGTTAAGACCTTCATTAATCTTACGAAAAACTTTTAAAAAGTCATCCAAAAATCCAACAATTCCATAAAGAATCAAGATAAATAGAATCAGTTGAACAGGGCGCGTGAAATTTCCAGTCAATACGGTAACGACAAAACTAACTAGAACGGCTGTAATGAGAAATACAACTCCACCCATTGTCGGAGTGCCAGCTTTCGCTTTGTGTTGTTTCACATCTTCGTGCATTTGTTGCCCAGAAATATGAGCACGATGGTAAAATCGAATAAAGGCTGGAATAGCAGCCACTGTTAATAGAAACGATACAAGGATCGTAGCAATATACATCTTAGTCTCCTAATGTTAACGTAATCTTTTTAGTTTTATTGAGTGAGGTGTTCATTTTGACACTTTGTTTAGTTACTTTCTTTCCACTACCTTTATAGGTAATCTCAATTCCAGTCCATTCTCCAAAGATGTCTGCATTTTTCTTAGTCCAACCATACATATCTGGAACCGCATCAAAGTCTTCTGTCAATAACAATACTTGCTGATTGGCTTTGACTTTAGAGCCTATATCCACAGACATTTTGCGGATATTTTTCCCGGTTCCTAGGACAATTGGTTGCACCAAATTGCGACGCAATTCCTCTGAATAAGCACCTGGGCTCAAATTTTGTTTCAGATTCAACTCCTTAGAGAGAGTTTCTACTGAAGGGATTTTGTAGGTCGTTTCTTTGGTCACACCATCCAACGTTGGTGC
>QWCL01001405.1_pt1 | contig 13528 bp, 11 predicted proteins | sample 1972551 | NCBI WGS metagenome assembly QWCL01 (sample SAMN09866709, study PRJNA288562) | Human oral metagenome isolate term2_saliva, whole genome shotgun sequencing... | isolation source: mouth | host: Homo sapiens | place: USA: California
AATGAATAATTGTAATGTGTCCTCATCAGGAATAGGATGATTCATACTCGTTAAGGCATGACGTATAGATTTTAAAATTCCTTCATGAGAATCTGTTAATGTTCCATCTAAATCAAAAATAACACAAATCATAATGACTCCTATCAAAATAAATGCGGGGTAATATATAGGTTAATACATATAATAAGTAATCGTTAGTTATTTCCATGTGTCAGTTCTACTTTCAAAAGTATACTAGATCTATATCTTCTTAGGTACAGGATACATTTCTTAGCTGTGAAAAATACCTTTACAAGTAATACAGTAAAGAGTATACTGTATATAGAAAAGTTTCTATATAGTAGGAGGACAGTATGGAAGATAATCAAATTCCTACGGCCATTTTAGATAAGTTAACAAAAGTTTGTACTTGCCGTAGTATTACAAGAAAAGCAATTAAAGAAGCAATCTTAGATGGTTGCGATACATTTCCTAAAATTAGAGAGCGCACTAGTGCTGGTACCGGTGCATGCGGTGGCAAAGGCTGTGGCCCACGAGTGGTGAAACTTTTAAAAGAGCACCAAGAAGGACAATGGTAAGCACAACCAACATAAGAACCATAAGATGGGTGATACATATCACCTATCTTTTTTATATACACAAAAAAGGCTGCTCAAGAATGTACATCATTCTGTAGCAGCCTTCTTCTTATTTCTTTAATGCTTCACGCAATGTATGCCAAGCAAGCACTGCACATTTAACACGGGCAGGCATGTTAGAAATATTTTGCAAAGCAATCGCATCTTCTAAGGCTTCTAATTCGTCTTCATCAGTCACTTCTTTTTTGATCATTCCTAAGAAAAGGTCCACTAATTGGAAAGCTTCTTCTAAGGATTTACCAGTAATGACATCAATCATCATAGATGCCGATGCTTGGCTGATAGCACAGCCGGAACCTGTATAAGCAGCGTCTTTTACAATACCGTCTACCACATTCACTTGCAATGTTAAATCATCACCGCAACTTGGATTATGACCATGTTCACTAGCAGTAAACACCTCTAACAAACGCTTATTACGCTTGTCTTGGTTATGCTCCAAAATCAGTTCCGTATACACTTGATCCATTTCCATGGTATTGTTCTCCTTACTCTGACAAGCCCATGGTTGGTCGAACTGTTTTCAGGGCTTCCAAAAATTGATCTAAATCTTCTTTTTTAGTATAAATGTACATACTAATACGGTTGGATGCCGGTACTCCATAGTAAGCACCTAGTGGTTGCGCACAATGATGACCAGAACGTAAGCATACCCCATGGCTATCCATGATGGTTGCTACATCGTGAGGATGTACATCATCCACAGTGAAAGCAATGACTCCATGCTTTTCTTCTGGATTGGCACTACCTAATAAATGAATATGTGGCATAGCCGCTAGTTTAGGTAATACATAGCGCACTAATTCTTGTTCATATTCATGAATAGCATCCATACCAAACTGTTCCAAATACTCAATGGCAGCTTTTAATGTAACAGCACCATGTGCATTGGGTGTGCCAGCCTCAAATTTATAAGGTACTTCATTGAATGTTGTGGTTTGCTCTTTCACATATTCAATCATGTCCCCACCAAATAAGAATGGATCCATGTCTTCTAATAAGTGATATTTACCATACACCACACCAATACCTTGAGAAGCACACATTTTATGGCCTGAGAATACGAAGAAATCACAATCTAAGGCTTGCACATCAATAGCTTGATGAGGAGCCGATTGCGCTCCGTCTAGAATAGCAATGGCACCAACAGCATGAGCGCGTTCCACCAGCTCTTTTACTGGAAATTCCATACCTAACACATTACTTACATGGGCAAAGGATACAATTTTTGTAGATCCATCAATTTTATCCATTTCACCATCTTTGATGTGACCATTTTCATCTAGGTACATATATTCCAAAGTGGCCCCTGTCACTCGGCATACATATTGCCAAGTCACAAGATTTGCATGATGCTCCGCTATAGTGATGACGATTTTATCTCCCTCTTTTACATGCTTCAAGCCATAGGAATGAGCAATTAAGTTCAAGCTTTCTGTAGTGTTTCGAGTGAAGATAATTTCTTCGCGTTTACGAGCATTAATGAATCGTTGCACCACATCACGAGCACCTTCATAGGCCTCGGATGCTTCCATAGCAAGCACATGGGCTCCACGATGGGGATTTCCATTATGATTCGCCATATGCATTTCTAATGCTTTCATCACTGGCACTGGAATTTGTGTAGTAGCACCGCTATCCAAGTAAGCAATGCGTTTACCACGATGAGTTCTTGTTAAAATTGGAAAATCTCTATATGCCTCTGCTATTGGTTTCATACTATCCCTCTCAATTATATTTTTTGTCGTAGTACTGCTAAGGCAGTTTCTTCCATTTCTTCATTGCCAATACGATCAATCAATGGTCGTAACATGGATTCTACGATGATATGTTTTGCTTCTTCTTCGTTGAAACCACGGCTCATTAAATAGAATAATTTAGCTGGGTCTAATTGACCAGCACTGGATGCGTGATTGCCAGATACATTATCTTCTTTACACAATAACAATGGTAAAGAAATGGACTTTACTTGTGGCGTTAATAGTAAACATGTATCTTCTTCTGCACCTTCAGATGCCAAGCTACCACGCAAGAAATCTAAGGTACCACGGAATGATTTTTTAGAAGAACCATTCAATGCACCTAAGTTATTAATATTACTGATTGTTTTTCTACCGATATGTTTCATTAACATGGCAATATCAAATACTTGCGTACCAGTACCGCAATAGCCTAAATCATGTTCTACTTCTGCGTAGTCTCCTACTAAATCTTCTTGATAATTCAAGAAGTTTTCAGAACCACCCAACTCGATGTTGATGAACTCTACATGACCAGACTCTTCTACTCGTGTATAACGATGTTCAAATTGTTGTACCTTACCAGTTAGCAATTGCACTTTTTTGAACACCACAGATGCTCCTGTGTGGGACACGATTTCTGAAAGTAATCCCACATGACCATCAGTAGCTTCGCCTTTCAAGCAAAGTGTTAACTCTAAGGTAGAGTCTTTTTCCGCTTCGATTTGTAAGCGTGTTCTTTCACTGACAGCACCTTGTACATCAAGAACTATGGTCAATGCTTCCTTTGCACCAGCTGGTACTTGAATATGATAGCCATGTGTAAAGTGATGAGATGCATCGCGCAACGCACCAGCATGGACACCTTCATAAGAAGGTTCTAATAGTTCTTTATTTGTAATGTCTGTTACAATGTGCTTGGACCCTTCAACTGTCACTGTAGCACGTTCTGTACCAGCCCATACATTGCCTTCTGTATGATTTACCTTTAACCAACGGAAAGTCGGTCTAGGCAATTCATTAAAATGTAATGTGTTGCTCATCCTAACCTCCTATCCGATAGAACCTTCAAGTTCTAAGGTAATCAAATTATTCATTTCTACCGCATATTCTAATGGTAATTCTTTAGAAATTGGTTCTACGAAACCACGTACAAGCATTGCTCTTGCTTCTTCTTCGCTAATACCACGAGTCATTAAGTAGAAAATCGCTTCATCGGAAATACGGCCAATTTTTGCTTCGTGCCCTAAATCGACATTATCATTTTCAATCGTAATAGATGGAATGGTATCGGATTGAGACTCTTGGTCTAACATTAAGGACTCACAAGATACTGTTGCTTTAGAATGGTCTGCATTTTTGCCGATATTCAAGACACCACGGTAAATCGCTGTACCACCACTCTTAGAAATAGATTTAGAGTTAACATTACTTGTTGTATGTGGTGCGGCATGAATAACTTTTGCCCCTGTATCCAAATATTGTCCTTCCCCAGCAAATGTAACGCCTGTGAATTCACAATGCGCGCCTTCACCAGCCAAGATACTCATTGGATATAAGCAAGATACAGCAGATCCGAAGGATCCAGATACCCACTCGATTGTACCATTTTTACCAACTCGACTACGTTTTGTATTCAAGTTGTACATGTTTTTAGACCAGTTTTCGATAGTAGAATAACGCAAAGTAGCATTATCTTTTACGAATAACTCAACACAACCAGCATGTAAGTTGGCTACATTGTATTTTGGTGCAGAACAACCTTCAATAAAGTGTGCTTTTGCCCCTTCTTCTACAATAATCAAAGTATGTTCAAACTGACCTGCGCCTGGAGCATTCAAACGGAAGTAGGACTGCAATGGAATATCTACAGTCACTCCTTTTGGTACATACACGAAGGAACCGCCAGACCATACTGCACCGTGTAAAGCTGCAAATTTATGATCTGTAGGTGGCACTAATGTCATGAAATATTGTTTTACAATATCCTCATGTTCGTGTAGTGCTGTCTGCATATCAGTATACACAACGCCTTGACGAATCAAGTCTTCTTGAATACTATGATATACAACCTCAGAGTCATATTGAGCGCCTACACCAGCCAAAGAAGTTTTTTCAGCTTCTTGGATACCCAGACGGTCAAATGTCTCTTTAATATCTTCTGGAACTTCGTTCCAGTCTTCTTTCATATCAATTTTAGGTTTTACATAGGTCACAATATCTGCCATATTTAAGGCGCTAATATCTGGCACCCAATTAGGAACCTCTAATTGATTGTAAATTTCAAGAGATTTTAAACGGAAATCTAACATCCATTGTGGCTCATTTTTGTTAGCCCATATTTCACGAATGATATCTTCTGTTAAACCAGCTTCTGATTTATAGGAGAAATCAAATTCATTACGAATGTCATAGACGCCGCGATCCATCTCCTCAATTTGAGTTTTCTTTCTCGCTTCCATGAAATCCTCCTATACTAAATTTTTATATGCGTCGTAGCCTTTTTCTTCGATTTCACGAACGAGTTCAGGGCCACCAGTTTTTACAATACGGCCATCGATTAAGATGTGTACATAGTTTGGATTTAATTTTTGAAGAATTTGATTATGGTGAGTGATGATTAGCACCGCATTCTCTTCATTATGGAAACGGTTTACACCTTCAGATACGATACGAACAGCATCTACGTCAAGACCGGAATCAGTTTCATCAAGGATAGCCAATTTAGGATTCAAAATAGACATTTGAAGAATTTCATTTTTCTTTCTTTCACCACCGGAGAAACCTTCGTTCACATAACGGTTAGCGTAAGAAGTATCGAAAGATAATTCTTCCATTTTTGCTTTCAATTCTTTTTTGAAAGCTAAAGCACGTACGTTTTCACCAGTAATTGTGTTTTTAGCCGTACGGATAAAGTTTTCTACTGTAATACCTGGTACGGAAATTGGATGTTGGAAAGACATGAAAATACCTTTTTTCGCACGATCGTTTACAGCTTCTTCAGTGATATTCTCACCATCAAATACAATGGAGCCTTCTGTTACTTCATAAGCAGGGTTGCCCATGATTACATTGGCTAATGTAGATTTACCAGCACCGTTTGTGCCCATTACTACATGGATTTCACCTTTATTAATTGTTAAATTGATGCCCTTTAAGATTTCTTTCTCTTCAATAGAGGCACGCACATTGTCTACGCGAAGTAATTCTGCCACGTATGTCACTCCTTATCAAATAAGTTACTATATACAAAAGAAGACTCGTTAGGTCTTAGCATATGTTGAATACCGTAAAAAAACGGATTCCACCAAAGTGTAATCCGCTGTTATATTCATAGCACGAGAACGCCACTTTGGCTTAAATCTAATTTAGTAAATATACTATTTATATTATACTGTGTATAGACTCGAACCGCAAGGTAATTTCTACTATTTTACTATGATTTTAATGATATATTAACATATCATCTATTCATTTATAGCATATTGAAATTTAAATTCTCCACCAAGAGACTCAACAATGTTTATTATACCGAATTTTCTCAATATTGTAAATGCTATTCCCATATTTTTTTAGGGATATAAAGCATTTTACTCTCTTCATATAACTACACTCAATTTCTATAAATATAGCCTTGCAATTTATCCTACACAATTATATACCAACTCTAATAGATTGCCCCTCACGATTAGATGCTAATTATATATAAATAGACATATACTCTATTTCCCTGAGATGTATAACAATGTCTCAGAAGTAACTAAAGCATATGTCTATATTAGCCTAAATAACTATCGTAAAGAACAGCCCTTTACATTTCTACTTATAAATTAGAAAAATCTAATGTAGCAAAATAATCATCTAGTGTTTCTGCTCGGCGAATTTGTGTGACACTGCCATCTTCATGTAGTAATAGCTCTGCGGAGCGTAATTTACCATTGTAATTGAAGCCCATAGCATGACCATGAGCACCAGCATCATGAATCACAATGCGGTCGCCCATGTCAATTTTTGGTAATTGACGATCGATGGCAAATTTATCATTATTTTCACATAAAGATCCAGTCACATCATAGGTCATGTTAGCTGGCTCATTTTCTTTTCCCATCACAGTAATATGATGATACGAGCCATATAAAGCTGGACGCATCAAGTTAGACATACATGCATCTAAGCCAATGTAATGTTTATAAATATCTTTTTTGTGGATCGCTGTAGCCACCAAATACCCATAAGGACCTGTCACCATACGACCACACTCGTATGCCAATTGAATCGGGCTATGACCAGTTCCTGTAATCAAACGGTCATAGGCTGCTTTTACACCTGCACTTAACACCTTATAATCTACTGGAGTCTGCTCTGGTTTATAAGCAACACCAATACCACCGCCAAGGTCAATAAAAGATACTTCTACACCAGTTTGTTCTTTCACACGCAATGCTAGGTTAAACATCAATTCAGCCGTGCCTACTAAGCCATCAACATCTAGTTCATTGGATACCACCATCGTATGTAAACCGAAGTTAGTAATACCTTTTCCTTTTAAGTAGTTGATAGCTTCCATGATTTGTGCTTCCGTCATGCCATATTTCGCTTCTTCTGGAAGACCGATAATTGTATTACCACCTTCTTTTAAAGAACCTGGATTGTAACGGAAACAAAAACGATCTGGTAACTCACCATGTTGTTCCAAATAGGCAATGTGCGTAATATCATCTAGGTTAATAATCGCACCTAAATCCATCGCTTTTTTGTATTCTTCGTACGGCGTATCATTGGAGGAGAACATGATGTCATCTCCTGTGATCCCCACCTTTTCGCTCAAAATTAGTTCTGCCATAGAGGAACAGTCTGCACCAATACCTATTTCTTTCATCATTTTCATAATATATGGATTTGGCGTTGCTTTCACAGCAAAATATTGTTTGAACCCTGGTGCCCAACTGAAAGCATCTAAAAATGCGCGCATATTATCCATAATACCTTTCGCATCATAAATATGGAACGGCGTTGGATATTGCGCGATAATCGTTTCTAATTGTTCCTTTGTAAATGGTGTTGTCTTTGCGTTCATCTTAACTCCTCAATCTATTTGTAATGTACTATGTGACAGCCTCTTTCTGTAACATAGCAATATATTAAACAATAGGCACTCTTCATGTATTATCTCAATAAGGAGCGACACATTTCCGCCTAGACCTTAAGAGTTATACCATTACCTGTGAGAAAGAAATACATAATACTATGCCATCAATCCAAAGGTAATCCATGAATACCGTAACGTATTGTAACATACATTCTATAGAATTGTAAAGATTCTATAGAATTATATGAAGTTATAATCCATAATTTTAAGTTCAGATTCAGAAATAATACTTTTCAGTGAATTAATTTTTGTAATATTGATAAACTCATCCCATTTAATTTGATATTCTTCTTTTATCCAAGCTTCATTAAATAATTTTGTATAAGATGAATCGCCCCGTATAATTGCATTTGCCAATAAAACCATCTTATCATTACTTTGTCTAACATATTCCTCTATATAACAACTTCTTTCACTGATCGCTGTTACGACTAATCTTTGTAACCAAATTTCTAAATAATGATTAGTAGATTTAGTAGATATCTTGTTTAAAATAATATTTATTATTCTTAGTTTTTGTTCAAACAATTTAGATGCCTCAACATCTTCGTTGAAATAAAAATTACATACTAAGTTTACTTTATCATTATCATTACCAATTTTACTAAATAATTTTGATAATAATTTGACACCAACTTCAATAATTTTAGGATTATTATCTATAATATTAAAAACTATAGCTATTAGTGTTATTATATCTGTTCCAAGTTTTGTAAAATCATCATACTTTAACTTTTTTATTCTATTTTCAAACTCTAAGATTGCATTTATTAATTGCCCACTATTAGGAAATTTGTCAGAAAATAACTTTATTATTATGAGATGTTTTTGAATAGAAGCATTATAACTTTTAGTTTGAATTATGCTATTTCTCTTTTTAGAAATATTCTTTAAATTAATTTCTGTCTTTATTAATGGATCATGTTCAATCCAATACACCTTATCCTCTTTCATAGAGTCAACAATTAAATCACTACTACTTTTCGTTTTATTTTCATTAATTGACAATTTATGTCGCCCCAAAATTGTAACCAATTCTTTTTTTATTATCTGCTCATCCTCCTTGTTTTGCGTAAAAATCCTATAATCGTCACGATACCTTAGTATTTTATATTCAATATCTTTTTTCTCCAAAGCTACAACGAGTAAGCTATCTATATAACGTAACAAAAATTCAGCCATAAAATCAGATACTATATTTCCCTGAGGTATAGAAACGGTCTCACCATAGTTCATATATTGATATTTCTTATCTATTTTATTTCCCAATAAATTGTTATCTCTTCTATGATTTTTAGCAACTGATTCATCATGAATTGCCCAAGGTATTATATGAGTATATATACTACTATAAAAATTAGATATATCTAACTTTAATATGTGTTTGAATTCTAAACTTAACTTAATTGATTCTTGCTCTATATATTCCCAAAAATGAAAGCCATAGTTTGGATTTTTTACTTCACTTTTTAAGGCAAATGGAATACTTTCACATATTATCTTCTTCTTTGATATATTATCAAGTTTTTTATATCGATTTATCAAGTAATCCCAGTTATTTTTTTTAGTTAGTAAATTCACTAAATCAACATACAATAAAGGATGAATAATTATGATAGGTCTGTATGATTCCTTAGATTTATTTAAATGGAATATATAATTGATATCCGAAAGTGAAGAGTATTTTTTTTCTTGTAATAATTGCTCTCCTTTATCATCTAAGGTATCCATTCCAAGCAAATTTATACCATATTTCAACAAATAATCAAAACTATAGTAAACAGGAAAGTTTAAAGTCATATACGAAGAAGGCTTCAAAAAAAATTCACGTGCTTCTTCATTAGTCATCTGAGTAATCAATAACTTTATATTCTCTTGCATTTTTAACTCCATTAATAAAAAAATCACTATTTTAATATAATATATCTGATTTATATATTATTACTTTATAGACTTGCGCTTATTATACTTTGAATACAAATAAATTTCTATCTGATATAACAAATGATTTTTATGAATTAATATAGTTGGAGTTTTACCATCTCTAATTTTTCTTTATAGATCACCATTACATATGATATTCTTTGTGGCGTTCCTCACTACCTAGTTTGCACAAATACAAAAAGCCCATGGCGTGCTCCTGAACAAACATTATGAAGTACCGTTTGAGAAGAAGTATGCCATGCGCTTTCCTTTACCATATAGATTTAAAACATCACAGTCTACATAGCACAACATATTACTTTCCAAATAGGGAACAGTCGACACTATATCGTCCACCACCCATAAAGAATATAGCCAGTGCAGCAAATCCCATTTGTGATGGATAATCCCATGCAAAGAAACCTGCATCTATATGAAGAATCGTAGCTGTAAACAAAACTCCAGCTAACAATAAGGATCCTAAACGTGTAAATAAACCAAGGGCTAACAAAATACCACCTAATAATTCACTGAATGCTGACAAAGCTCCAAACACTTCAAAGTATCCAGACACCCCCAATGGTGCTAACATAGCACCTACTTTATATAAACCAGCTGCGCCACTTAATAACTTCACATATCCATGATAGGACATAGAGATACCAAGAGCTAATCGCAACACCAATATTCCAAAGTTAACATACGTAGGTTTACCACGCAATAAAAAATGAACCATATGTGTATCCTTCCCTCGACAAATTTTCTTGCAATTAATTAACTAATATACATAAGTATACCATAACACCTTACCACTCTCCTAAATGCAATTCTATACATACCCCTAACCTTATATCCTAGCAAGAATTGCTTAATACGATTGCCCCATGTTCCCCTACCACCTTGAACGCAGTTGTGCGTAGAAATCTATGGCTTTTCCTTTGCTAAAATAATGACAACACAAAAGGAGTGCGACATGTTTCCGAACAAACATTATGAAATACCGTTTGTGAGGAAATGTGTCGCACTCCTACTATTATGCTATTTTCAAAGGAACACCAAGTGTTACCCGATGTCAGCAGGTGTAGAGAAATCTACTGTAATACCCAATGCTTTCGCTACGCCTTCACCATATGCAGGGTCACATGCATAGCAATGTTTAGCATGACGTTCTTGGATGAACAATGGAACTCCTGCCATATTGCGAGCTGTATTACTAAACAATACTTGTTGTTGTTCTGGAGTCATGAGACGGAACAATTTACCAGGTTGTGTATAGTAATCGGAATCATCTTCACGGAAGTCGTATTGGTATGCTTTACCAGATACATCATATCCTGGATCTTTGTATTGTGGTTGGTTAGCCCATTGGCCAAAGCTATTTGGAGCATATCCAATAGTAGCGCCATGGTTGCCATCTACACGGCCTTGTCCATCACGATGGTAAGAATTGAATGGGCATTTAGGCGCATTCACAGGAATGGATGGATAGTTTGTGCCTAAGCGGTAGCGTTGCGCATCTGCATAGGAGAACAAACGACCTTGTAACATACGGTCAGGGCTGAATCCAATACCAGGGATAATTGTGGATGGAGCAAATGCTGCTTGTTCTACATCTTGGAAGTAGTTTTCTGGGTTACGGTTCAATTCCATCACCCCTACTTCGATTAATGGGAAGTCTTTTTTATACCATACTTTTGTAAGGTCAAATGGATTGTATGGAAGAGCTTCTGCTTGTTCTTCTGTCATCACTTGAATGTATAATTTCCAACGAGGGAAATCACCTTTAGCGATCGCATCAAATAAGTCACGTTGTGCACTTTCACGATCATTCGCAATGATAGCAGCTGCTTCATCTTCTGTTAAGTTTTTAATTGGTTGTTGGCATACCCAGTGGAATTTCACCCATACACGTTCGTCGTTCTCATTGATTAAGCTATATGTATGAGAACCGAAACCATGCATATGACGGTAGCCATCAGGAATACCACGATCACTCATTACGATTGTGATTTGGTGCATTGCTTCTGGCAAGCTAGTCCAGAAGTCCCAGTTTGCAGTAGCATCACGCAAGTTAGTTTCAGGATTACGTTTTACCGCACGGTTCAAGTCTGGGAATTGCAATGGATCGCGGATGAAGAATACTGGTGTGTTGTTACCTACTAAATCCCAGTTACCTTCTTCTGTGTACATTTTCACAGCGAAACCACGGATATCACGTTCCGCATCAGCGGCACCACGTTCACCAGCTACTGTGGAGAAACGTACAAACAAATCAGTTTGTTTACCTACTTCAGAGAATACTTTTGCTTTTGTATATTTAGTGATGTCGTTTGTCACTGTGAAAGTACCGAATGCACCGGATCCTTTCGCATGCATACGGCGTTCAGGAATCACTTCACGAGCAAAGTGGCCTAATTTTTCCATCAACCACACGTCTTGCATTAATACAGGGCCACGTTTTCCAGCTGTGGCACTGTTGTTGTTATCCGGCACTGGAGCACCAAAGGCTGTTGTCAATTTTTCTTCTTTCATAACTTTCTCCTTTGTAAACTTATACATATTATAATAAAATTAAAACCTATATCTTTTACAACGGATAATAATTATCCGTTACTTTATGATGTAATTATAAAACTTTTTCTATATATTGTCAATAATGATTTTCCATTAATTTTCATTATTCTTCATGTTATTAACTATAACATTATCAAGTTATTAATTATATATCATCCATATATATATGAAACTATACCCCAGAAGGATACCCAAGGCATTCAAGGGCATTTCTATATATCCCATATAACAAAAAGGGACTATGAAAGAATAGTCCTCTATTCTTTCACAGTCCCCATAGTATTTACTTAGTCAATACTGCGATCCACTGATGCAATCTGAAATTACATCATACCGCCCATACCACCCATTGGAGGCATTGGAGGCATCATTGGAGCATTTTCATCTACTTTGTCAGCTACAATGGATTCAGTAGTTAATACTAATGCTGCGATGGATGCTGCATTTTGTAAAGCAGAGCGTGTTACTTTAGCAGGGTCCACGATACCAGCTTTTACCATGTCTACATATTCTTCTGTTAATGCATTGAAACCGATGCCGCTTTCAGTAGATTTTACGCGTTCTACTACAACGGAACCTTCTAAACCTGCATTGTAAGCGATTTGGCGTAGTGGTTCTTCCACAGCACGGCGAACAAGATTTACACCTGTCAATACATCGCCAGTTGCTTCGATACCGTCTAATGCTGGGATGATGTCGATTAATGTAGTACCACCACCTGCAACGATACCTTCTTCTACAGCTGCACGAGTAGCGTTCAATGCGTCTTCGATGCGAAGTTTTTTATCTTTTAATTCCACTTCTGTTGCTGCACCTACTTCGATCACAGCGACACCACCAGACAATTTAGCCAAACGCTCTTGTAATTTTTCTTTATCGAATTCAGAAGTAGCTTCTTCTGCTTGTGCGCGAACTTGTGCTACACGACGAGCAATCACGTCTTTATTACCATTACCATCAACGATGATAGTTTCGTCTTTTGTGATGCGAACTTGACGAGCTGTACCCAAGTGTTCTAAATCTACGTTTTCTAATTTCAAACCTACTTCTTCACTAATGACAACACCGCCAGTTAAGATAGCGATATCTTCTAACATAGCTTTACGACGATCGCCGAAACCAGGAGCTTTCACAGCTACTGCTTTTAATGTACCACGAAGGCGGTTCACTACTAATGTAGCCAATGCTTCGCCGTCTACGTCTTCAGCAATGATCACAAGTTCTTTACCAAGTTTTACAACTTTTTCAAGAGCTGGTAATAAATCAGCGATAACGGAGATTTTGCGGTCAGTGATCAAGATCAATGGTTCGTTCACAACTGCTTCCATTTTATCTGGGTCAGTTACCATGTAAGGAGATAGGTAACCGCGGTCGAATTGCATGCCTTCTACTACGTTCAATTCAGTTTGTAATGTTTTAGATTCTTCTACAGTGATAACACCGTCATTACCTACACGGTCCATTGCTTCTGCAATCAATGCGCCGATTTCTTCATCAGCTGCGGA
>QWCL01001214.1_pt1 | contig 13508 bp, 12 predicted proteins | sample 1972551 | NCBI WGS metagenome assembly QWCL01 (sample SAMN09866709, study PRJNA288562) | Human oral metagenome isolate term2_saliva, whole genome shotgun sequencing... | isolation source: mouth | host: Homo sapiens | place: USA: California
CCGAGGCCGGGGCCCAGGGTGGCGAGGCCGTAGCCGATGTAGGCGAATGCTGCGGTTCCCATAGTGGTTTCCTTCTGTTAGTAACGCCGGGTGGCGTTGGGGGTCAGTGATGTTCGACGGAAAGCTTGATGTACACGGTCGACAGGATCGTGAAGATGTATGCCTGCAGGAAGGCCACGAAGACCTCGAAGCCGGTCATCACGAACATGGCGGCACCGGTCAGCGCGGAGGCGGCAGACAGGACGGAGAGTTCGTGGAGCAGAATTGCCGTCCCGAAGTAGGTCATGCCGAGCAGCAGATGTCCGGAGATCATGTTGCACAGGAGTCGCAGCGTCAGCGTGACGGGGCGAACAATGAAGTTCGACAGGAACTCGATCGGCGTGATCAGGAGGTACATCGGAACGGGCAGCCCAGGCGGGAAGAGCTGGGATGCGAAGAAGCCGCCCACTCCCTGCTTGCCGATGCCCGCACCGATGAAGGTGACGTACGTGATGAGAGCGAAGAACATCGGAACGGCGACCACCGACGAGGCGGCGATGTTGATGCCCGGGATGATGCCCGCGATGTTCATGGACAGGACACCGAAGAAGAGGAAAGCGATGAAGCCGGAGAACTTGCGGCCCGTCTTCGGACCCAGCATGTCGAGGGCGACGTTGTCGCGGATGTAGCCGGCGATGGCCTCGACGGCCATCTGTCCGCGGGTGGGAACGAGCTTCGGCTTACGCGCAACGGCCACCAGCACGAGGCACACGAGCACGCCCATGATGACACGGGCCAAAGTCAGGCGGTTGAACTCGTAAAAGGTTCCCTCACCGAAGATCACCGAGGGGAAGAAGTCCTCCAGGGCGGGCTGGTGAGGATGCTGGGTGAACGCCGGGTAGGCGGTCGCGCCAATGATGAGGAGCAGGATCGCGAGGCTCACCCAGTACCAGCGCGGCTTGGACGCGGAAGCGCGGCGAGCGGGCGCGTTATTGGACACGGAACGTGCCTCCTTCATCGGAACTCCATTGGTTGTGTTGCCTCACGAGCAACTCGTTCCATTCTATACAGATCAGCGCGCCCGCGGCGCGCGCAATAGTTAGTCGTTGTGAGGGTGCGGATCCACGTTCATTGTACGCCTACGGGCCATGACGATCATCTCAACGCTCGAGGACACAATGATGGCGATAATCGTTGCAATGGCGGCAATGCGCACGTCCATACCGAGCATGCGCGGAACATACAGGCCCAGGGCAAGCAGTGCGATTTTCGCGACATATCCGCCGCTCACCCACGCGAGGAAGCGGGCGGGTGAGGCCAGAGCACGTGAGGTGAAGAACCACTGGGCACCACAAATGACGGCGACCATGACGAGGGCCAGGAGATAGGTCATGCTACGTCCGTCCCGATCTCGTCCTTCGGAAATTCGCGAGTCGTGACTGTGACACCCACGGCGGCCGCAATGACCGCCCCTAAAGCGACCTTCCACCACGCGAAGCCAAGTAGCCCGGCGGAAGGGAGACACACGATGGCGGTCCACATCCACAGGATTGCCACGACGCCGCGGTGGGAGTGCCCGGCGACGAGGAGGCGGTCATGGAAATGTGAGCGGTCAGCGATGAATGGACTCTTTCCACGGCTCATCCGTCGCACGGAGGTGACGACGAGGTCGGCGACAGGCATGAAGATAACGGCCATCGGCAGGATGAGCGGCAGGGCTGAGACGATTACCTGCTGACGTCCGAGCAGTGACGGGTCGATTTTGCCGGTGACGATGATGCCGACGGCAGCCAGAACGAGGCCCATGGTCTCCGCTCCCCCACCCATCATGATCGAGGACGGGTGGAAGTTGAACCAGAGAAAGCCCGCGCATACTCCGACGAGAGCAATAACGATGAGGCTCGCGGTTGTCGCGTAGGAGGCAGCCCCCATGAGGCGCGTGATGACGTACGAGTAGATGAAGAAGGATCCGGCACCGATTGCGATCATGCCGGAGGCCAGGCCGTCGAGTCCATCGATGAAGTTGACGGCGTTCATGATGCCGACGATGAACAGGACGGAGATGAAAAGCCAGAGCCTTGAGGAACCCAGCGTGATACCGAAAATCGGGAAGGACGCGAGCTGGACGCCGCCGAAAGCCATGCCGCCCGCGATGAGGACTTGCCCGCCGAGCTTAGCCATCCAGTCGAGCTCGATGATGTCGTCGATGACGCCGAGGACGCACATGGCACCGGCACCAGCCATGACGGCCCACGGGACAGTGGTCGTAAACAGCGGTGCCATGTAGGGGATGCGCGAGGCGACGAGCATTGTGACGATAAGCGCGATGGTCATGGCGACGCCGCCGAGGCGCGGGATCGGGGTCTTTTGGATGTCGCGCCCGCGCACGGGCGGCAGGATATGAAAGCGCAGGCAGGCCCAGCGCACAGCTGGGGTCAGCAGGATCGTCAAGGCCATTGCCATGGCGGCGAGCAGCAGGTAAACCTTCACGGGTGGCGTCCCTCCGTTTCCCGAATGGGCATGTCGGCGACCGCGCTCAGGTCGGCGAGGCTGATGGTCCCCAGGCGGATAACGCGAGGGTCGCCGTGGGCACAGTCGACGATGGACGAGGCCGTGGTCCCCCGGGTGGGTCCGCCGTCGAGATAGGCCGCGACGGAGGTGCCGAAGTAACCGATGGCCTGCTGGACTGACGTGGCCGGCGGGTGGCCGGTCAGGTTCGCGGAGGTCACCGCCATGGGGCCGAAGTCACGCAGAAGGGTCAGGAGCGCGTCCTGGTTCGGCATGCGCACGCCGATGGTGCCGCCGGTTTCCCCCAGGTCCCACCCGAGGTCGGGGCGGGCACGCAGGATGAGCGTGAGTCCGCCGGGCCAGAAGGCGCGCGCGAGGGCTCGCGCATAGTCGGGAACATCGACGCACAGGGAATCGATGGCGTCGACCGACGCGACGAGGACAGGCGGTGGCATCTGACGACCGCGCCCCTTGGCGGCCAGCACCGTGCTCACGGCATCGGGGTTGGAGGCGTCGCATCCGATTCCGTAGACGGTGTCCGTGGGAACGATGAGGACGCGGCCGTCGTTCAGTTCGCGGATTGCGTGCGCTAGCGCGTCGGCCTCAAGGTTCGGTGTTGCGCTCAGGATCGTCTCAGTACTCATCGGTGCTATTGTGTCACGGATCGCGGGCGAGGTATCAGCGGGGCGTGCGGGCGCGCAGGAAGCGCATACGACCGGTCAAGTCGGCCTCGGTCGCGGCGTCAACCATTCCGACAGAGGTCGCGTAAGCGCGCAGCGCCTCGTCCTGGCTGGGCGAGTGCTCCATCAGGAGCAGGCCGCCAGGCCGTAGCAGCGTGAGGGCACGGCGGATGATCCGCGCGGGAATATCCAGTCCGTCCTCGCTTCCCCCGTAGAGGGCCGAATGCGGATCGGCGCTGGCCTCGGGCTGGGTGGGCATCTCGTCGGCTGGAACATAGGGCGGGTTGGTGACGACCACGTCGACCAGACCGTTCAGGAAGTGGAGGGTCGCTAGGTTCGTTGCGTCGCCGCGTTCCAGGTGCACGCCGCGCGCGCCGATACGGTCACGGTTATGGCAGGCCAAGGCGAAAGGATCCGGTTCCTTTTCGACGGCCCACACTTCGGTGCGCGCGGCCTCGGTGGCAACGGCCAGCGCGATCGCCCCGGAGCCGGTGCACAGGTCGACGACGCGCGCCTCGCCGCGGGTACCCACGACGGAGCGCGCCTCGTCAATGGCCAGGCCCGCCAGGACCTCTGTCTCCGGGCGCACGATGAACACGCCGGGCATTGCGGTCAGGACCAGCGAGCGGAAAAACATGCGTCCCGTGACGTGCTGGAGGGGAATACGCAGGGCTCTCTCTGCTACGCCGCCGCGCAGCTTCTCCGCCTGTTCGGGATCGAGGACGGTGGGTAGATCCCACTGCGTGGTGACGTCGCACGCCCACTCGAGGAGCTCGCGCACGTCGGCGTCGACCGAGTCAACCCCGGCCTCGTCCAGGCGTGCGCGCGCCCACGCCCGCGCCTCGTGCAGTCCCCACTGACCCTCCACCTGCGCGCTCATGCGTTCGCGGCAGCGGCCAGGCGTTCGGCCTCATCAGCCTCCTGCAGGGAGGAAATGACGGCATCGAGCGCGCCCGACAGGACGGCGTCGAGGTTGTGGGCCTTGAAGCCCGTACGGTGATCCGCGATGCGATTCTCCGGGAAGTTGTAGGTGCGGATGCGCTCGGAGCGATCCACGGTGCGCACCTGGGACAGGCGCTGGGCCGAGGCCTCGGCCTCCTTCTTCGCACGGGCCTCCGCAGCGAGGCGAGAGGCGAGGACACGCAGGGCCGCTTCCTTGTTTTGCAGCTGAGACTTCTCATTCTGCATCGACACGACGATGCCCGAGGGAAGGTGGGTGATACGCACGGCAGAGTCGGTCGTGTTGACGGACTGGCCGCCGGGGCCGCTCGAACGGTAGACGTCGATACGCAGGTCGTTAGGGTCGATGACGATCTCGTCGTCGTCCTCGATCTCCGGCATGACGAAGACACCGACGGCGCTCGTGTGGATACGTCCCTGGGATTCGGTGACGGGCACGCGCTGCACGCGGTGGACGCCGCCCTCGTATTTGAGGTGGGCCCACACACCCTCGTCGGGGGCGGGCGTGCCCTTCGCGCGGATCGCAAGCGTGATGTCCTTGAAACCGCCGAGCTCCGTATGGGTCGCGCTCAACTCGGTAACGCTCCAGCCGTGTGCCTCGGCGTAGCGGCCGTACATGCGCGCCAGGTCGGAGGCAAACAGCGCAGATTCTTCGCCGCCTTCACCGGCTTTGATTTCGAGGATGACGTCCATCGCATCCTCGGGATCGCGAGGAGCCAGGATTTTGACGAGGGCCTCGTGAGCCGCTGCTTCCTCTTCTTCGAGAGCTGGAATCTCGTCAGCAAAGGATCGGTCTTCCGCAGCCAGTTCGCGGGCAGCCTCAAGGTCCCCCGCCGCCGTGCTCAGCCGATCAGCGGCGGCCTTGACGCGGCCAAGCTCGGCGTACCGGCGGCCGACGCGGCGCATCAGCTGGGGGTTCGTCAGCGTCTGTGGATCAGCCATCTGGGCCTCCACCTGCGCGTACTCCTCCAACAGCGGGCCCAGTGCGCCCAGCTCATCCGTCGCGGCCACGATTCACCACATCCTTACGAGTCAAACGTTTGAAAAAGCGGCGGCGCCGCCAGCCTTCAGGCCGACGACACCGCCGTCGAGCTATCCGCTCACCCTCATCACTTCGAGGGGCGCACGCGCTTGCCGTAGCGAGCCTCGAACTTGGCGACGCGGCCGCCGGTGTCGAGGATCTTCTGCTTGCCCGTGTAGAACGGGTGGCAGGCCGATTCGCCCTCCAGCGCGCGCAAGCGCCTGGGGCATGCCGGTGAACCGGTAAGCCGACATGTCATTATGGCACAGCAGCCCAACGCCTTCAAAGATGGACGCCATCAGGTGAGCGTGAGATCGGCTATGGGGGTCGGCCTCTCCTCTGCTCAGAACGACGAGGATGAGCCTGAGCCGTGGAAGCCACCCGAACTCGACGTGCCGTGCGAATGGGAGGACGAGTGGCTCACACGACTACGGTTGCGATAATCATTCGCGGTACCAAGGTTTGCCGGCGACGTCAGGTAGGTCTCGTATGAGAAGCTATATCTCGCGATTCCGTCATAGACGATGTAGCGGTTGAAGTACGCGGGCGGCACGTAGACCGGCGCGTTGTAGGCCATGAAACGCCCCGATGGGATGGCTGCGCTTCCACTCAGGTCGATGCCCGCACAGTGCGCTGTCAGACGAATCGTGACAGCGGGATTGTAGGAGTGCGCCCGACCGTCGACGGAGTACGTGCCGATGTAACGCAGATCGTAGTCCTTAAGTTTTTCTCCCTTGCCCGCCTGCCAGCGCGAGTAGCGCCTGCGTCCCATCCACGACGTGTCGGCCGCCAGCGCGTTCTCGACGAACACCGCGAGGCGGCCCCTGGCCTCGTTCGCAATCCAGTCAAGGCACTCCAAGGCCGTGGCAGGTGTCACCTCTGTACGCTCAATGCTGCCTTGCAGGTTTTTCACGGCCACGCGCTGCTCGTTCGTCCACGCGCTGAGGGCGGCATACAAGGTGATGACGTGCTGATAGTTCGTTCGGTCCGCAGCCGTGCGCGCGACCAGGTCCACCACGTCCAGATCCTCGAAGACCAGCCCCACCTCATTGGCCCACACGCTGCGCCAGTTCGGGGAAAGCGCGAAGAACTCACACGCCGCCTCCATTGCTGCATCCGCGTCCGACAGGTCCTGAAAGGCTTGGGTGAGCGTCCGCATCGTCGCGTGTTTCCCCCGAGCCGAGGCGATGCGTGCACGCACCTTCTCACGCTCCGCCCGCGCAGCCTGGTAGCGCGCGGTCAGACCACGCTCATAACCCCCTTCGGCGAGGAGCGCAGCAAAGGAACTCTCGACCCCGATGTGACGCTTTTCCATAGCGTTCCACTGTTCGGAGAGCGGCCTCGCGACCTCGTTTGGCCGACGGCGGGCTGTCCCTCCGATCAACCAGACAACGATTCCGGCGGCCGTCGTCGTCCACGCGTAAAGGGGAGGCCACGGAACGATATTCCCCCGACGCTGAGTGTTCTCGCCCGGGATCAGCGCCGCTGCCTTGTTCACCGCGGCGACGATGCCTTCGCTCCAACGCCCATTGCGGAAGTCATCCTTTGCCGCATCCTGGACGTCCTTCTGAGCAGCCGGGGGAAGAACGACATCATCGCCCACGTAGGTGCCCACCATATGATCAGCGGGCGACACGACCAGGATTACATACCCATTCGCCCAGGTCGATCCACCCGCGCTCAGCCACTCCGGATGATTGGCGCGCGCGTAGGTGACCACCGCCTGATCCATGTCGTCGCCGCTGAGACTATCGGTCGACAGGACCACGAGGTGAACGGCGCGCGTGAAACGAACGTCCTCGAGGACGGCATTCAGGGGCCGACCGCCGATGTCACGAAAACTCCCCGTCTCGTCGTGGACCTCCACGACGGGCGTAACCGGGTCACTGGGCTTCGGTGCCGCATGAACATTGACGTAGTAGGCAGCGCCCAACCACACGGGCGCGACGAGGAACAGGAGGAGACCGGCCACGAAGCGCAGGACGCGCAAGGATGCGGGCGGACGCTCCGCTTCCCTGTCAGCCCCATCGAGTGTCATAGATGTCATGGCTCTACTTTGGCATGAATGACAGTCGGTTGCTCGGTATCTCGCGTTCCTTCTGTCAAGCAGTCTGACGGGCGCCGTACACGACCGCTATGACTCTCAAAATGACGAGGACGAGCCCGAGCCTGAGAAGCCACCCGAAGAGGAACCATAGTCCGCGAAGCTGGTCGCGGAGCTGGATGGTTCGTCGTCGACGTAGCGGTCGAGATACGTCGGATACGCCCAGACGGACACGTTGTTCGCCTGGAAACGACCAGACCTTTCCGCAGCCTTTCCTGTGAGGCGCACGCCCGCAGAATTTGCGGTCAGACGGATCGTCGAGGCGGGATCGTACTCGTGGCTGCGCCCGACACTGAGATACCTGCCCTTGTAGAGCACATCATGGGCGCTCACAGTGCCACCTTTGTTGCGTTTCCACCGCTCGTAGCGCTCGCGCCCAACCGAGGAGGTGTCAGCATCAAGCGCCTGTTCAATGAGCCGTGTCAGGCGCGCCCGGGCCTCGTTCGCGATTCGATCCAGCTCATAGAGCGCCTCGCCCGGACTCACCTCAGCGCGCTCCAGGCTGGTCCTGAGTCCAACGATGATGTCGCGCTGGTCATTCGTCCAACGGTTTAGCTCCTCCACCTTACGTGCGACCTCTCGCTTTTTCACTCGTTTTCGCACCTTGATCGAGACGACGTCCGCCGCCAACAGATCTTCGAAGACCGGACCCACCTCGTTGTCCCACAGGGTATGCCATCCCGGAGCAAGCGCGAAAAAGTCACGCGCGGCGATGATCGCGTCGTAAGCGCTCGATAGACGTTCGATGTCTGCGGCCAGCTCCTCTCTCTCGCGTGCTGACTCGGCGCTGAAGGAACCGAAGAACCCCGGGGACTTCAGAACAGCAACGCGCTCGCGCACTCTTTTGCGCTCTTGGTTGGCGCACCCGTAGCGAACGGTCAGCCCCTTGTTGTAAGAGCCCGCATCGATGATCGAGTGGAAGGTACGATCCACCTCTGAGCGGCGCTTCTCCATATCGCTCCACGCCTCGGCAATGCGTTTTGAGCTATCTTGCACCTTCTGATGCAGGCTCCACCCACGCATGAGAACACCGATACCCGCAAGCGAGATGAGCCACCACGTCCAATGAGGCCAGACGACTCTGTTCTCAATACTCCGGCCTGCTTCGCTCGGAATGTACTCAGCTGCCGTCGTCGCCGCCGCGACTATTCCTTGACTCCAGCGACCCGCCCGGAAATCAGCCTTCGCAGCGTCCTGAATCTCCCTTTGGACGGACAACACTGGGGCAATGTCCTCGCCGAAGTAAGTCCCCACCTTACGGTGGGTCGGCGACACCGACAGGATCAGGTAGCCGTCGGCCCACTTATACCCACTGGGCGACATCCACTCCTGATGCCCCGCCCGCGCGTACGTGAGGGTCGCCTCGTCGAGGTTGCCGCCCACCAGGTCGTCCGTTGACAAGATGACGAGGTGAATGGGACGCGCGAACCTGACGCCACCGAGAGTGTCTGTCAGCGTACGACCGTCGATCAGCTCGAAGCTTCCCGTCTCATCATGCACGTCGACGGATGGAGCAACCAGCTCGTTTGTCAGCACCGTGTGCTGACTGTAGTCAACGACGGCGAATACCAGCCACGCGGGAACAAAGATCACCATAACGACACCCAGCAGAATCCGGCCTATCCCTCGCGCCGAGCGCCGGAAGCCTCGCAGTGACATGTGCCCGCGTTCCTCGGGTGCCGAATCAGTCGTCGCAGAAGTCATGTGTTCACTGTGCCATGGTCGCCACGCAATCGCTCGGTACGCTCATGCTTGCACCAACAAGGATGACATGTCGCCTCAGTCCGCTCAGGCCGACGAGGAAGCGTCGCCACTGCCGTCCACATTCTTAGTCAGGTATCGGTCAAGATACATCGGCAGCAGATAGACGAACGAGCGACCAGCCGTCAGGACACCAGACGCCGGGGCTGGCAGCCCTTCCAGGTTAACGCCTGCGGAGTTTGCGATCAGTCGGATCGTGGCTGCCGGGTTGTATTCGATGTCAGCGTCCGCTTCCTCGCTCCAGTACTCTTCGTCGTACTCGGCGTTAGCCGCGGTGAGGCTGATGCCCGTGCCCTTCCACCTCGCGTAACGTTCGCGTCCCTGAGACGAGGCATCGGTTGCGAGCGTCGCCTCGATGAGCTCGGCAACGCGCGTGCGCGCGTCGTTGGCGATCCGGTCGAGTTCTTCCAGCGCCTGGGCGGGAGCGATCTGCCCGCCCTCGAGGCGCTTCCTGAGGTCGTGCACAGTGTCTTTATGATCACCCACACGCTCTCTGAAAGCCTCTACATCCGCCATGATGCGCGGATCCGTGCCCATTCCTTCGAGGGTATCCGCGACGTCGTCGAGAACGTCCAAGTCTTCGAAGACCGGGCCGACTTCGTTGCTCCACACGTCGCGCCAGCCGGGCGCACACGCGAAGAAGTCGCGCGCAGCCATGATTGCAGCATCCGCATCCGCCAAGCGAGCAATGCCCGCAAGAATCTCATCACCGTCGCTTCTTGACGTCTCGCTAAGCGAAGCGAAGAAACCCGGTGGCTGGTAATCGGCGATTCGAGCGCCGACCCTGGCGTGTTCGGCTTGGGCGCGCTCGTAGCGCGCTGACAGACCGGCCTCGTAGTGCCCGGCACTGACGAGCGAGGAGAACACGCGCTCGACCTGCCCGCGCTGTCCCTCCAGGGCCGCCCATTTTTCCGCGATCAACGTCATTTTCTGACGTCCCAAGCGCCGAAGATCCCAGCCGTGCCACAGCACGCCTATTCCGCACAGCGCCATGACCCAGCCGGTCCAATTCGGCCATTCCACCGCGTCCCCCATCCCGTGATGGGCCTGGGCATACATGGCGATTCCCAGCTGAAGAGGAGCCACGAGGACAAGAAAAAGCCCCAGCACGAGACGCAAACAACCACGCATGCCACTCCACAACCGGCGCGAGGTTTCCCGCGTAGCCTGTTCATCGCTCTCGTTCGGTGTCGTGTCCGCCATACCCCAACTCTGGCACACACCACAGTCAGTTGCCCGGTATTGACGCGCGCGCCCGACAAGAAAACGGGGCGAGCGGCTCTCGCCACTCGCCCCGCGTCAACCCACCGATCACTCGGAGGGCGTCGTCTTCTGGATGAGCATGAGGAACTCAGCGTTCGACTGGGTTTCCTTGAGCTTGTCGAGGACCAGCTCGAGGCCCTGCTGCTGGTCGAGGGTGCCCAGGACGCGGCGCAGCTTCCACATGATGCGCAGCTCCTCGGGCGCAAACAGCAGCTCCTCGCGGCGGGTACCCGACGCGTTGAGATCGATCGCCGGGAAGATGCGGCGCTCGGCAAGCTGACGCGAGAGGCGCAGTTCCATGTTGCCAGTGCCCTTGAACTCCTCGAAGATGACCTCGTCCATCTTCGACCCGGTCTCCACCAGCGCGGAGGCGATGATGGTCAGCGAGCCGCCCTCGGAGAGGTTGCGGGCCGCGCCGAAGAACTTCTTGGGCGGGTAGAGCGCGGACGCGTCGACACCACCGGAGAGGATACGGCCCGAGGCGGGCGCAGCCAGGTTGTAGGCGCGCGACAGTCGCGTCAGCGAGTCGAGGAGAACGACGACATCCTGACCCAGCTCCACGAGGCGCTTGGCGCGCTCAATCGCGAGTTCAGCAACGGTCGTGTGGTCCGATGCGGGACGGTCGAAGGTGGAGGCGATGACCTCGCCCTTAACGATCGAGCGCATGTCGGTGACCTCTTCGGGGCGCTCGTCCACCAGGACGACCATGAGGTGCACCTCGGGGTTGTTCAGCTCGATGGCCTTGGCCATCTGCTGGATGACCATGGTCTTACCGGCCTTGGGCGGCGAGACGATGAGGCCGCGCTGCCCCTTGCCGACGGGCGCGACAAGGTCGATGACGCGCGGCGTGTAGGCCTTCGGCGAGGTCTCCATGCGCAGCTGCTCGGAGGGGTAGACCGGCGTCAGCTTGCCGAATTCTCGACGCGCCTGCGCCTGCGCCTGCTCAATCGTCATGCCGTTCACGGAGTCGACGCGCACGAGGGCGTTGTACTTCTGGCGCTGACGCTCGCCCTCGCGGGGCAGGCGGACGGCACCGGCGACCGCGTCACCGGCGCGCAGGCCCCAGCGGCGCACGTTGCCGAGCGTCACGTAGACGTCGTTCGGGCCGGGCAGGTAGCCGGAGGTACGCACGAAGGCGTGATTCTCCTGGATGTCGAGGATGCCGGCAATCGGGGCGAGGTTGTCCTCGCCGCCGCGCGCAGGGCGCGCTTCACGATTCTCACGGCCCTCACGATTCTCACGGTTGTCGCGGTTCTCGCGCTCGCGACGGGAGCGACGTCCGCGTTCGCGGCGTCCACGCCGTCCCTCGGTGTCGTCGCCATCGGGCAGCTCGATGTTCAGGACGGTCTCGACGACGGTCGTGTCGGGTTCAGGCGTGGACTCACTGCGCTCGGAAGCGGGCAGCGGCAGGTCGAGAGTGACATGCGCGGGTTCCACGGCTCCCTGACTCACCGCGCGGCGGCGGCGTGAACGACGCGGGGCCTCGGCTGCGGGCATCTCAACGGCAGGCATGTCGGCCACGGGAGCCTCGGGCTGCGCGGGAACGTCCGGGGTTTCAGACGACGAGGCAGGGGTCTCCTCGCCCGGAGCGGCTTCCTGCGTGGTCGGAGCGCTGGCGTCGTTGCTCAGGAGCTCGATCAGCTGGGGTTTGCGAAGCTGGGAAATGCCCTTGAGACCGCGGGACGCGGCCAGGGCCTTCAGCTCAGGCAGCTTCATCGCCGACAGCGACACGGTCGTCATCTCGGCGGGGGTTTCGTTGCTCACGAAGTGGTCCTTACTGGAATGCGCCCAAATCGGGCGAGGTGAATTGCTCAAGCACACGAGAAAGCTTGATGGAGGAAGATGCGCAATGAGGGCGCACCGCAATGATCGGAGTCGAGCATTCGACTCGGACCTGAAAAAAATATAGCAAGACCGCCAGCCAGCTGTCGATTAGACAGCGAAACTGACGGTGCTTGCGCAGAAACTCACAGATGAGAGGCTAGTTAGAACTCCACCTTCGCTAAAGATCCACGAGTGATCTGCACGCCGGAAGCGGCCACCGTGAGGGGAAGGACACGCCACCCCGAGTCCGCGGCTTCGCGGCGAATCTGCGCGCCAACGGGTTCCAGCGATATGACAGTGGGTCCGGCACCCGAGACCACGGCGGCGTATCCCGCACCGCGCAGCCAGTCCACGAGGGCCAGCGAGGGCTCCATGGCACCGCGGCGCTGCTCCTGGTGGAGGCGGTCGCGCGTCGCTTCCATGAGCACCGCGTGCAGATCCGCTCCCCCACTGGCCTGCGCGTGACCGGACAGGATCGCAGCGAGCGCGCTCGCGCGGGCGACGTTGAAGCGCGCATCCACGTGAGACACGTTCTCGGGCAGCGCAGCGCGGGCGGTGGCAGTACGCAGCTCGAAGTCGGGAATGAAAACGACGGGAGACACGCACGCCGGCGGGTTCAGCCGAAGCGCACCCACCTCCTTCGTGTCCTCGTTCATCCAGGCAACGGTGGCCCCTCCATAGACGGCGGGTGCAACGTTGTCGGGGTGTCCCTCCAGCTCCGAGCCGATCTCGAGGATCTCCTGGCGCCCCAGCACGTCCGGGTCGCCGATGAGCGCACGGGCCAGCGTCAGGCCGGCGACGATTGCGCTCGCGGAGGAACCCAGGCCTCGCGAATGCGGAATACGGTTCATGCAGCGCATGCGCACCCCCACCTGGGGAGCGCCCGCGTGGTCCAGGGCCAGACGCAGAGCGCGAACGACCAAGTTATCCTCGCCGAGGTCGACGTTGCCAGCCCCCTCGCCTTCGACGACGACCGACGTCGACCCCGTCGTCGCGTGGATTGACACTTCGTCCCACAGGTCGAGCGCGAGGCCCATGCAGTCGAAGCCGGGACCCAGGTTGGCGCTCGTCGCGGGAACCTTCACCGCGACAAAGTCATCATGCACGCGCACCTCACTCACCCTCAACGCGGATCGTGGAGGTCACCTCGCGCACGGCGTCGGACACGGCGAGCGCACGAGCGACGGCGCGCAGGTCTGCCTCGCGGGCCTGATGGCTGGTCACGACGATGACGCACGCACCGGGAACCTCGTCGTTGCGCTGGTGCACCGACTGGATCGAGACGCCGTGGCGGGCGAAAATACCGGCGACGTCGGAGAGCACGCCGAGATGGTCCTCGACCTGCAGGCGGATCTGGTAGCGCGTGTGGGTCGATCCGGGATCGAGGATCGGCAGGTGGGCGTAGACG
>QWCL01000570.1_pt1 | contig 13491 bp, 11 predicted proteins | sample 1972551 | NCBI WGS metagenome assembly QWCL01 (sample SAMN09866709, study PRJNA288562) | Human oral metagenome isolate term2_saliva, whole genome shotgun sequencing... | isolation source: mouth | host: Homo sapiens | place: USA: California
AAACGCCGAAAGTACTTGGCTGGAAACGGCCTGGGAGGATAGGAAGTTGCTGATTAAGAAAATAAAGAAGACGCCGAAAGGCGTCTTTTTTATTTTCTCGTTTAATATATTATTTTGGTCTGGCCGTTTCCAGCCAGATTGATCAAGTAGCAACTAAGTTATATATGATAAGGCCTGGGATAAGCAGGGCTCATGATTTAAAGGAGCAAAGCGACGCATAAATCATAGAGCATCGCTTAGTTCCTGGCGTAAGGTTTTAAAGCCCAAAGGGCGAATAAAACCCACAGCCAGGAACAAAGCAGGAAAAGGAAAATATAAAAAGATAAAAAAAAGAAGCGACGCATAAATCATAGAGCATCGCTTAGTTCCAGGCGTAAGGTTTTAAAGCCCGAAGGGCGCACAAAATCCACAGCCAGGAACACATAGAAAGTTGCAAATGATGATGTACGAGGCAAGCCCTTTCCAGCCAACATGAAAAAAACACTTGAAATAATGAAGATAATTTTACATAATGACAAATCAATCGTAACCTTGTATACTATATCTATTATTAAGGTAACTAAGGTGATAATATGATGCATACTACACGTAATAATATTTTCAAAAAACCTAAAATAGAATTTTTTAATACCTTTGATCGTGAGGAATTTCTCCTATTAATAGTAAAAGGTATACTTATAGGAATTGTGGCTGGCATAATTGGTTCCGCTTTCAGATATATCATTCACTGGGGCAATGAATATCGCCACGAATTTATGGCGACGGCAACGATGGAACAAATCGTGATTTGGGCGATGATTATGATGGTTCTTGGCTGGGGTTGTCACTTATTACTCAAGTGGGCACCCTTGTCTGGAGGATCAGGAATACCTCAAATTGAAGGAGAAATGAAGGGGATTTTTAATATGAATCCTTTTCCTACGTTGGTATCTAAATTTTTTGGTGGTGCTTTTACAGGTATCGTAGGATTTTCTGTTGGGCGCGAAGGGCCTTCTGTGCAATTGGGTGGAGCTACAGGAAAACTCTTGTCGAATTGGTTTGGTAGCTCGTTACGTGAGGAGCGGATTTTAACATCTGCAGGGGCGGCAGCAGGTTTGACCGCTGCCTTCAGTGCACCAGTATCAGGAGCTATCTTTGTATTTGAAGAAGTGCATAAAAGTTTTTATCCTAAGCTTGTGATTCCTACATTTTCTGCTACCATATCATCTAACTTAATTACGTCTTTAGTATTTGGATTAACACCGTCATTGGGATTTTCTGTTATGGAAAGTATTCCTATTGAGTATTTCACAACACTTTTTATATTAGGAGTTGCTGTGGGATGCTTTGGAGTTATTTTCAATCGTATGATTGTAGGAGTGAAGGGAATATACGATAGACTACCCATATCTAGAGGGTGGAAAATTTCTTTAACATTTCTTGGGGTAACTCTATTGGGCATAGATTCACAAATGCTGCTAGGTGGTGGTAATGATGTAGTGACCATGATGGTTGCTCATCAGCAGACATTACAAGTATTGCTATACATTGTGATAGGTAAAATTGTGTTAACTTCTATTTGTTATGGTAATGGTGCACAAGGTGGTATATTTCTACCGATGGTTGTAATTGGATCAGCAGTGGGGGCATTGATGCATAGTATATTAGTAGAATTACACATGCTACCGAATGCCTTTGGAAGTAGTTTTATCATTTGTGGTATGGCAGGTATGTTAGCAGCCTCTATGCGAACTCCATTGTTAGCTATATTGTTGGTACTAGAAATGACAAATAGCTTTCACAGTATTTACCAAGTAGGTACTGTAGCCATTATTGCTTATTTAACGGCTGAATTTATGAAAGAATTACCAATTTATGATAATTTATTACTTCGTATGAGCCAAGGCATTGTAGGAGCAGAAGAAGAGCAAACATTTTTCCAAACTCGTCTATCAGTCGTTTGCCCCTATGTAGAAACGATGCTGAAAGATATTGATATGCCAAGAGGATCTATGATTGTCAGCATTGATCGAGGAGGACAACCGATTGTACCAGTGGCCACAACAGTATTACAGTGTGGAGACGAACTATATGTGTCCTGTACAAAAGGTCAGTTAAAAGAAGTAAAAGAATTTTTTGGTCTTTAACATTTCTTATGGAGTTACGATAGGAGATATGCTACTATACATATAGGTACTAGTTGGAGTATTAAAACTTTGAAAGATGGCACATAATTAGTTACTATACTGTATTAGAAGCTATCTGAGAAACGTTTTCTAGTATGTTGGTTCCAGCCTATTAAGAGTAATAGACTGGCTGATGATTTTATATTAAATAGCATGTACTACAAAGAAAGGACCATACATATGGCAATGATGGAATTTACAGACCGCCCCCTAACAGTAGCGGTGATTACAGTGTCTGATACAAGAACAAAAGAGACAGATAAAGGTGGGGCCCGAGTTGAAGAATTAGCTCGCGAGGCTGGATTTGTGGTGGTATCTCGTCAAATTGTGACAGATACAATTGATGAGATTCAAGGAGCCATTCATCAGGCTTTCACTGGCAATTATGATGAAGAAGTTCTAGTTTTGGATACTTCCGCAAATAACGCTGTACGAGCTTGGACTTATGAGAGTAATGTTAGTGGTGCAGATATTATTATTAGTACTGGAGGCACTGGTATTGCCAAACGTGATGTATCCATCGAAGCAGTGCAACCCTTATTGGATAAAGAAATTCCAGGGTTTGGCGAGTTATTTCGTTTTTTAAGCTACCGTGATGATATTGGAACGAAAGCATTGGCATCTCGTGCTATTGGCGGGGTAAAAGATCATACGATTTTATTTGCTATTCCGGGATCAGTAGGGGCTGTTACACTAGCCATGAAAGAATTGATTTTACCAGAAGTTAAACACTTAAAGCGAGAATTAATTAAATAGGGATTAACGATAGCTATCTTTAGTAACTATGTATTATAGTAGTGCTAAGATAGCTATTTTTGTTGCACACATAGATGTGATGTAAAGATAGTAAAGCAAAGCGGCAACAGATAGAAGTCTTATAAAAAATAGGCAATTATAACAATAGAGATATCTAAAAGAATAGCATTACGTATTAAAAGTAAAAAATGTATATAGGCTTTTGTAATTTGTATGCACAAGTGAATGGTAACGTGCTATAATGGAATTATCTAAATTACATAGTAAGTTATTGGAGGAAGTAATGGCTTTCAATTTAAAAGGAAAAGAAGAAAAGTTTTTCAGTATGCTCAATGACCATGCTGAGTTATGTCATGAGGCAGCACAATTGATGCAAGATGTGTTTGAAGGAGAAGTGGAGAAGCGAGAAGCTCTTCGCGAAATTGAACAAAAGGAACATGAGGCAGATGAATTGGTAGCGGCTACTATGGACCGTTTGCGTAAAACATTTATTACGCCAATGGATCGTGAAGACATTCAACTTTTGATTGATCAATTAGATAACACGATTGATAATATTAAAGAAATTATGGATAAAATGGTAATGTATCAAGTGCAAAGCGAACCAACTGCAGGAGCAATCCGTATGGCAGAAATCGTAGCTAAATGTTGCAAACACATTAAAAAATCTATTTCTTATATGGGGAGTTTAAAAAAGAACTATCTGAAAGTAGAAGGTCGTGCGTTAGAGGTGTTGCGTTTAGAAGCAGAGGCAGATGATATTTATCATGTGGAAATGGCGAAACTTTTTACAGAGTGCAGTGACCCTATTGAAATCATTAAGTGGAAGGAAATTCTTAGCTCCATGGAAGACGTTATTGATGGATCTGAGACTTTGGTAGGAACATTCCGCCGGGTAGTATTAAAGTATGCTTGATGGTTGGGTGATATGGGCCGTCGTTTTGCTCGCATTGGCCTTTGACTATATAAATGGATTCCATGATACTGCTAATGCAATTGCCACATCAGTATCTACTCGAGCCATAGCGCCAAAGACGGCTGTTATGATGGCAGCCACGTTAAACTTTTTGGGAGCTATGGTGAGTACGGGCGTTGCTAAAACGATTGGTGGAGATATTGTTACAGCCCCAGAGATGATTAACGGAGAAATTATTGTTGCAGCTCTTGTAGGTGCTATTTTCTGGAACCTCTTAACTTGGTGGTATGGGATTCCAAGCTCTTCTTCCCATGCCTTAATTGGTGGTATCATTGGTGCTGTGTTGATTTCTGTAGGCCCTGAAGCTCTGCAAGCTGGTGGGATTGGTAAGATTTTTATTTCTTTGGTAGCATCTCCTATTCTAGCGCTAGTATTGGGCTATATTGTTATGAAAATACTGCTAATCCTATTTGGACGATTTTCGCCAATTATCTTAAATGATCGATTTCGGAATATGCAATTAGTATCTGCGGCCTTAATGTCGTTTTCGCATGGATCTAATGATGCACAAAAAGCGATGGGCATAATTACGTTAACCTTAGTAGCTAGTGGACATTTACAAACCTTAGATGTACCTATTTGGGTTAAAATTGCCTGTGCTACAGCGATGGCCTTGGGTACGGCAGCAGGTGGTTGGAAAATTATTGCTACTGTAGGTAGTAAAATTTTTAAATTAGAAAGTATTAATGGATTTGCAGCTGATTTGAACTCTGCTATTACTATTTTTACAGCTACATTATTGCATTTACCAGTATCTACTACACATGTTGTGAGTGGATCTATTATGGGGGTAGGTACAGCCATGCGTGTAAGAGCGGTTAACTGGAGCACTGCAAGGTCTATGGTATTTGCTTGGTTTATTACGATACCATTATCTGCAGGCGTATCTGCACTAGCTTATGTGATTATTGATACATTAGCACATATATAAAAAATGAAGAAGTTGTGAAGAAATAGGTTGCAACATTCTCAATAATTTCTTATAATAGAAACAAGAGATGCTCGAACGCTTTTGCACTCGAGCATTTTTTTGCAAGCTTAAAGTATACCTAAGTAGTGTACTTTTGATGACGGATAAAGTTTTATGAAGGATAGATAACAAAAGAGGAGGACTCATTGAAATTTAATCAAGCGACAGACTATGCATTTCGTATTCTTTTATATATGTCTACATTACCTTTTGGTACTCGTAAGGTAGGCTCAGAGTTAGCGCGTACTAGCAAGATTCCTGAACGATTTCTACTAAAAATTATGAGATATTTAGTGAATGCAAAATTATTGCACTCTTACCGAGGCGTAGATGGTGGATTTACATTGGCCAAAAAGCCTAAAGATATTAGTTTGTATGATGTGGTAACAGCGGTAGAAGGAGACACATATTTACAACATTGTTTATATGACTCTGAAAGTTGCTCTCGTGGCTGCCATGGTCAATGCGCCGTACAAGAGGCAGTTGGTAAAATTCAAGCTGTACTAATACAAGAGTTAAAAAATGTTGATTTCGAAACGTTAGCAAAACGTGAGCGTTCGATTCAAATATCATTGCACCATGTGGTATAAATTGTATTCAAGTGAGGAGGAATTAACATGATGGATGCAGTCTTGTTAGCTCGTTTTCAATTTGCATTGACAACGATCTATCATTGGCTCTTCGTTCCGTTTACGCTAGGTATGACAGTATTAGTAGCAATACTAGAAATTACTTATGTGCGTACGAAAAACGAAGTGTACAAAAAAATGGCAAAGTTTTGGGGAAAATTATTCTTAATTAACTTTGCAATGGGTGTTGTAACAGGTATCGTTCAAGAGTTCCATTTTGGAATGAACTGGGCGGAATACTCTCGCTTCATGGGAGATATCTTCGGAGCTCCTTTGGCGTTAGAAGCCTTAACAGCCTTTTTCTTAGAGTCCACTTTTATGGGGGCTTGGATTTTTGGTTGGGATAAATTATCCCCTAAAGCACATGCATTTGTAGCAGTGTTGGTAGCTATCGGAAGTAACTTATCCGCATTCTGGATTTTAGTAGCGAACTCATTTATGCAACATCCAGTTGGATATGCACTTCGTAATGGCCGTGCTGAAATGGATTCCTTTGCGGCTATCCTACAAAATGGGTATTTACCAGGTCAATATTTGCACATCTTTACAGATGGTATCTTAACAGCAGGTGTTATCATTGCTTCTGTTAGTGCATGGCATTTATTGAAGAATAATCACGTAGAGTTTTATTCTAAATCTATTAAGTTTGGTTTAGGTGCAGCAGTAATTGGTGGTTTATTAGTTAGCGGCGCAGGTCATTTCCAAGGCCAAACAGTAGCCAAATTACAACCAATGAAAGTAGCTGCTTTTGAAGCATTGTGGGAAACACATGATCCAGCTCCATTTGCTATCGTTGCTGGCATTGACCAAGATGGCAAAAAGAACAATTTTGAAATTGGTGTACCAGGGGCGCTATCCTTTGTAGTTCATGATTCTTTCAAAGGCGAAGTAAAAGGTATCAATGACCTTCAAAAAGAAGCAGAACTAAAACACGGTGCAGGCGATTATGTGCCACATGTAACATCTATGTTCTGGTCTTTCCGTGTGATGATTTTAGCAGGTATCTTGATGCTTGTTACATCTATCGTAGGTTACTACTTGCATATGAAAGGCAAATTGCTTAATAACAAAGCAGCCTTAAAAGCGATTTATCATATGTTAGCCCTTCCATTCATTGCGAACTCCACAGGTTGGTATGTAGCAGAAGCGGGCCGTCAACCTTGGCTTGTATATGGTTTACAAAAAACGGCGGATGGTGCATCTAAAGTGGTAACAGCCCCAGAAATCTGGACAACAATCATCGGTTTTACAGCTGTATATGTAGTCATGGCGATTGCCGCAATCTACTTGGCAGTCAAACATATTCAAGCGGGTCCAGCGGGTAACCCAGCTCATGATGTGGTTGAACAAGAGGAGGCTACATTATGGAAATAATTACAAATAACTTAGAATTAATTTGGTTCATCTTAGTAGGTGTTTTATTTACGGGATTCTTTATTTTAGAAGGTCTTGACTATGGTGTAGGCATGTGGCTCCCATTCTTGGGTAAAACAGACCGTGAACGCCGCCAATTAATCAATACTATCGGTCCTGTATGGGACGGTAACCAAGTATGGATGCTCACCGCTGGTGGTGCTATGTTTGCATCCTTCCCACAAGTATATGCTACCTTATTCAGTGGTTTCTACTTGGCATTGTTCTTGATGTTAGCAGCGTTAATCGCTCGTGGGGTATCTTTTGACTTCCGCAGTAAAGATAAAAGCCCAACATGGCGTGCTGCTTTCGACTGGTGTATTTTCTTTGGATCTGCTATCCCAGCACTTCTTTGGGGTGTTACAGTAGGTAACTTGATCCAAGGTACACCTATCGATAAAGATATGAATTTTGTAGGTGGGTTCTTAGATTTATTGAGCGTATACACGATTCTTTGTGGCGTTGCCTTCGTGTGCGTATTCTTGTACCATGGTGCTTTATATGCATCCGTGAAAACAACAGGGGAAATCTCTGAACGCGCTCGTGCAGCTGCGTTAGTAGAAGGTGTGATTACAGCAGTAGGTGCGTTGGTATTGGTAGGAGCTACCTATGTATACACAGACCTATTCAACAGCACATTAGCTACCGTAGCATTTGCATTAGCTATTCTTAGCTTCTTAGTATCTTGGGGCTTTACACGTGCTCGCCAAACAGGTAAAGGTTTCGTGTTCAGTGCATTGACAATTCTATTTGTAACCCTTGCGTACTTTGCAGGATTGTTCCCTCGTATCATGGTATCTAGCATTGATCCATCGTACAGCTTAACAATCATGAATGCTGCATCCTCTACGTATACATTAACATTGATGACAATCGTAGCGTGCATCTTCGTACCAATCGTATTGGCGTACCAAGCATGGGCATACTACTATTTCCGTCATCGTGTTACACAAGATGACTTACACTATTAATCTATAGTGATTTTAAAAGGGGCGTGATTACACGTCCCTTTTCTTGCATATGATAAGAATCGACTAACACGTATTCTGGAAAGGAGGTCCGATGATTCATCCCTTTGCTTGGCAATTAGTGAAATTGCATCCTCGTTCCTATGGAGGATTACTATTGTTTACCTTGCTTGGCACGGTAGCAACGTTAGGGCAAGCATATACTTTTGCTTGTATTATTGATAGGCTAGTAGTACAAGGTGGAGATATATCTTTTGATTATATACTAGGATTAATGTTAATGATTTTTCTACGTATGGTTTGTACCCATGGAGAGCAGTGGTTGCGAGATCATATTGCAAGTGCAGTTCATGAGGACCTACGCAATCGTGTGCTACACCATATGTTATCTCAAGGGGTACGTCAATCCGAGAGTGCTGGTTCTATCACACATATATTGACTGATGGGTTAGATCATGTAGATGCTTATATGAGTCAATATATTCCACAAGCATTATATGCTGTATTGATTCCACTTATATTGTCTATTGCTATTATTAATTCTATCTCTTGGATTGGTTGGATTTTATTGCTAACCTACCCTTTGATTCCTTTTTTTATGATTCTCATTGGTAAGGAAGCAGATAAACTAAATAAGCAGCAATGGGAACGAATGCAATTCTTAGGAGGACATTTCCTTGACGTATTACAAGGTTTAACAACACTGAAAGTATTTGGTCGTGCCAAAGAACAGATTCATGTGATAGGTCGTTTATCTGGAGAGTTTCGCGATGCTACATTAAAGGTATTGCGTATCGCCTTTTTGTCTGCCTTAGTGTTAGAATTAATCGGTACAATAAGTACAGCCATGATTGCTGTCTACTTAGGGGTATCCTTAGTATATGGGGAAGTAGAGTTTTTACCAGCTTTCTTTATTTTGCTACTAGCACCAGATTTCTATGCTCCCCTACGACAGTTGGGATCTGCATTTCATACGGGTTTATCAGGTAAAGTGAGCCTTACAGCAGTGGAGGAGTATGTAACATCAGGTGTAGAAGTAATTCATACAGGTCAGAAAACACTTAAGGATCCGATTCAAACTATTGAGTTTCGGGATGTGGCATACGAATATGAAGAAGATCATGTAGGCTTAGCCACTTTTACAGGTGTATTGGAACGTGGCCGTTCTTATATGCTAGTTGGTGAAAGTGGAGCGGGTAAAACTACTATATCTAATGTGCTCATGCAATTATTAACGCCTACTAAGGGCCAAGTGACCGTAGATGGTTATGATTTACAAACCTTAGACAGTCAATGGTACCATGAGCAGATTGCGTATCTTAGTCAAACCCCATATATTATGAGTGGTACCTTACGGGAGAACTTACAATTTGGATTACCGGCGACTGATGAAACCTTATGGCAGGTTCTAGAACAAGTACAGCTAGCTGACTTTGTAGCTACTTTACCAAAGGGATTAGATACATTGATTGGAGAAGGTGGCTATGGATTGTCCGGTGGACAACGCCAACGATTAGCTTTAGGACGAACCTTGTTACGACCAGCACAAATCCTTATTCTTGACGAAGTAACAGCTCATTTAGATGTGGAAACTGAGCATCTAATCATGCAGGTATTGCATCAGTATGGGCAAGATAAAATCGTCTTGTATGTGGGGCATCGTGTGCAAACTATGAAGTATGTGGACATTTTATTTGTGATGCAAGAAGGGCGATTAGTAGAAGCTGGTAGTTATAGAGACTTAATCGTACAAAATGGATATTTTACATCCCTAGTGAATACCTATAGTAATCCTGTGATGCGGAAGGTAGTGGAGGAGACACTAAAGTCTGAATCCCCTAATCCAGCATTAGGAGCAGACTATAGCAGTGGCGATACATCGTACGATATAGTGCAACAAGTTGAAATAGAAGCGTTACATAATACACATGCATCGAATGTTAAAGAGCATAATACCATGGGAAATACGCAACAGAATATCCGCCGAGGCTTATGGTCACTCTGGAAGTTACTATCTGGGCATAAAGCCTTGCTAGTGGGTAGTGTAGTTTTTGCTATGGCTACAGTGCTCATGAATATTGGTTTACTTACTACGTCCACATGGCTCATAACGAAAGCCTCAGAGCATCCCCTATTAGTGGTGTTGAGCTTGGCCATTGTAGGAGTACGATTCTTTGGGATTAGCCGTGCCATTTGTCGGTATGGGGAACGTTATGTGTCGCATTCTATGGCTTTCCAAGGGTTATACGAATTGCGCATTGCCTTCTTTAAAAGACTAGAACCATTGGTGCCACGTATCTTTCAATCTATGAAAATGGGGGACCTCCTAGGACGGATTATGGCAGATATTGAGACATTACAGTTCTTTTATTTGCGTACCTTAGTACCTAGTTTGTCATTCCTCGTTGTTACAGTGCTAGGCTGTATCATAGGATACCAATTGCATCCGATAGTAGCTATGGTGATTGCATTGTACAGTATTCTTGTAGGCGTAGTGCTGCCAATGATCATTACCTATGTGCTACGGCAAGTACCACCTATGCGATTACATACAAGAGGGCGTATGAAAGAGGAACTCATCGAATCTATTCATGGTGTGGTAGATATTATTATGAGTCATCAAGAAAAACGATTTGTACAGTCTATGAAAGCATCTTTTCGTGATTTTGATGGTTGGCAGAGTCTATGGAATCGTGGCGTTCGTTGGAATCAGACTATCCTCTTAGGGTTAGCACAATCTGCCTTATTAGTAGGGATTATTGTTGGCCTATGGGTAATTGATGGCATTACCTACGGACCGCTATGGGTGGCGGTTATCGCTATTGGATTGCAGTCCTACTTTGAAACCTTACAACCTATGACAGAAGCATCCTTGCATGGCTATGAAAGCGCTTTAGCTATGGAGCGATTGGAACAGCTAGACGATCGATCAGGACAGGAGAAAACATCATTAGAAAGCATGAACCATCAGAGTTCCATAGACGTGGATAAAACAGTATCTCCGATGATTCGTATGCAAGCTCTATCCTTTGCTTATGATGTACTGCCTATTTACGAGGAATTAGAATTGTCCATTCAAAAAGGTGAGAAAGTAGCTATTGTAGGTCCTAGTGGGTCCGGTAAAAGCACATTGTTTGCACTGTTACAAGGATGGTATGCATACAGTGGTACTATCTTTATTGATGGAGTTGATACAAGGGCACTTTCAGAGGAAGAATTGCAATCGTATATGGCATATGCTACCCAAGATATCTATATATTCCATGCTACAATTGGCGATAACATCCGATTGGCTAAGCCGAGTGCTACAGATGAAGACATTTGGCAAGCCTTAGAAGCGGTGCAATTGGCGGACTGGGTACGGACATTACCAAAAGGTTTGCGCACCATGGTCGGTCAAGGGGGCATGGGTCTCAGTGGTGGACAACGACAACGCCTTGGTATGGCACGCTTGTATTTACGTGATGCAGAGATTTTGCTTTTGGATGAGCCACTAGAAGGATTAGATCAAGTCACAAGGCACTTGGTACAAGATCAGTTGAGTACTTTGTTCCAAGGAAAAACTGTATTATACATTACACACCATATCGAACAACTTCATGAAATGGATCGTATTGTATTCTTAGAAGATGGACGCATTGTGGAAAGTGGAACTTATGAACGCTTATTAGCTTTACAAGGTCGATTCTACGAATACCATCGATTGAGCATGGAACGCATTTAGTATAGGTGGGGCTTTTCTTTCATTTGTAAGGGGACTATGATATAATTGTGATAACTATGAAAGTGTATCACTTAGATTCAGATAACCTACTAGATAGGAGATATATATGGGACAATTAGTTACAAAGCTGTTGAAATTAGCCAATACTGTAACTACACAAACACATATAGAAGCCCCACGTTTACCAGAGCAACTAGAAGATGGAAATACGCTGTACGATCATCGTATGCTATCCATTGAGGAAGAAGCGGTGAACCGTAAGATGCGATCTGTGGTGCGTAATCATTGGTTCTTTCATTCCATTATTTTTGAATTTGAACCAAACAATAAGGTATTCATGAATGTCATCACGAAATTGGGGAATGTCATCAATGTAGAATTTGATATTGATGATATTTGGTTTGATGATTATACATCTACCATTCAGCTTAAATTAGATGTAGCCAATGTAGATATGGGTGGTTTATTTTTAAATATCATTACTCATATTTTGGGAAATTGGAGTTTGCATGTATTAGGGATGTTTTTTAATCCTTTCAGCATCGGTGATGATACATCATCTATGCGTTTAGAAAAGAAAGGTATTATTCGATTTGACTTGTCACCGGATAGCCCTGTACGAGAGTTTATTCCTTGGCCACAGCGACCAAAAGATAGCGTAGGGCCGGTGCTATTAACAGCCATCAGATCGGGACAATCTGTGCTGCAAGTGGAGTATTATGCATTCCATCAGAAGTTAGAAACCTATTTAGCTCCTGAAATGCCGGTAAAAACGAACTGGGTTCGCTCCATTGACATGGCGGCAGCTTTGTTAATGCCCATAGGGGTTTGGGTGAGCTTTATTATCTTGAACCATTACTTACCACATGAAGAGCTACAGGACTTTTCTTTCTCTACGTATTTCTTTATTTCCTTGAGCATTTTGCTATTCAGTTTTGTGGTCATGAATATTCCTCGTTATATTTACATGTATTTTGAAACGAGGAAAAAATGGCAATCTGTATTTGTGAGCAATAATATTAAGATCCAGATGCGACGATTACAACGACGTATTGCTATGCAGAAGCAGGCTTTAGAGAATGATAAAAATGTTATGAAACGACAAGAACACATCGTGGAAATGTTGATGCAAATACGAGATAAACGATTCTTGGCACATCGATTGAAAGTGGCTGATGAAGACCGGGATCGGAAACAAAAAGTAAAGTTTATCATAGCCTATGTGCTGTGTACGTTCCTCGAATGGATGCTCCTTATACACTAAGCACTGATGTATTTTGGGTGGGAGGGGGATATATGTCTGAAAAAAACATGCTGCCGCAAATTGTTTTTTACAGACATATATCCCCCTTTTTTTATACAGTCAGTGCTAAGGTAGGCGTCACATGGGAGGATGCTGCCGCAAATTATTTTTATGTCTCACATATCCCTCCTTTTCAAATGTAGAAAGTGCTGAGGTAGGCGTCGCATGGGAGCATGCTGTCGCAAATTGTTTTTTACAGACATATATCCCCCTTTTTTATACAGTCAGTGCTGAGGTAGGCGTCGCATGGGAGTCTAAAGTAGCTGAGTGTTCAGTAAAATAGAAAAATGTTGTGTAAATAAAAGGACCGCTCCTTGTGCTAGGCACAGGTTGCAGTCCTTTGTTTATTTTTTAACGTCTGGGACGTTGGTTGGGTTTGCTTTGAATGGTGTTTTCACCGGTGTGGATTTGCTTGGTTCTGGGGCCTCTATATTGGGATGCTCCCACTCTAGTTGCATGATGCGGAACTGGTGTTGGTTGGCGAAACGTTTGAGCTGCCAGTTGTCACGTTCTAGTTCTTTTAGTCGATCTCCGTGAGAGTTACTGATGTTTTCTAGGTTGGTCAAGCGATAATGAAAGGTATCACT
>QWCL01000614.1_pt1 | contig 13387 bp, 11 predicted proteins | sample 1972551 | NCBI WGS metagenome assembly QWCL01 (sample SAMN09866709, study PRJNA288562) | Human oral metagenome isolate term2_saliva, whole genome shotgun sequencing... | isolation source: mouth | host: Homo sapiens | place: USA: California
CGAAGCCCATCCCGAATACGGACACTATCTCGAAGACATCGAACAATATTTAGATAAAGAATGGTTGCCCGAAGACGGCGAAAGCAACCCATTCCTGCATATGTCGCTACACCTTTCCCTGCAAGAACAAAGCGCCATTGATCAGCCCCCAGGCATCCGTACCATCCACCAACAACTTTGCGCCCGTTACAACGGCGACTGGGTCAAAGCCGAACACGACATGATGGAAGCCTTGGCAGAAACCATCTGGGAAGCACAACGCTACGGACGAGGCCTTGACGTCAATGCCTACATGACCCGCTTGCGGAAATTGGTCGGCTTAGGCCAAGAAGAAAAAGCCCGCCTCAATCCCCATGAAGTCGGCCTGATGGATACAAAGTAACTTCTTTTCAGACGGCCTCAACCCATACAAATCCTTACGCTTACCAAAGCCAACGTTTCCATATTTCATGCTAAATTATTTTTTTAAAATCCGCATTACAAGGAAAACCAAAATGCTCCGCCCAGCCCTTACCGCCCTACTGCTAGCTGCCTCCCTGCCCGTAGCAGCAGAAAGCCTCAACTACAACATCGTTGAATTTTCCGAATCCGCCAACATGGAAGTGCCGCGGGATACCATGACCGCGCATTTCAGTATCAACGCAGAAGGCAAAGACCGTCAAGCCGTCAACCAAGTCTTCATGAAAAAATTTAACCAGTTCAACAAAATCTCTCAAAACAACAAATTTAAAGCAGAGCTGATGGAGCGCAACGCATCCCCGCGCTATCAATACACCAACGGCAAACGTACCCAAACCGGCTGGGAAGAACACGCCTACTTCAAAGTAGAAAGCTTTCCGTATCCAAAGAAAAACGTGAAGAAACCGTCGATCAACTGAGCAAGGCCGTCATCCTGCGCTTCAAAGACCGCGCCCAAAACCTCGCCCAAACGCTTGGCTTCTCCAGCTACAAAATCGTTAAACTCAACTTGGGCCACATCGGCAACCGCCAAGTAGGCGGCGATTTTGCACACGCCAAAATGTTGCGGGCAGCCTCTGTCGCAGAGATGGCTGCGGGAATAGAAGATGGTGTACCAGCCTCTCCAGGTTCGGAAGAAATCAGCCTGACCGTCAGTGGCTCGGTACAAATGTAGGATTTTCTTTTAAATCATTTTAAAGGCCGTCTGAAAGTATATTTTTCAGACGGCCTTTATGTTGCTCAACAATTAGAAGGGTTGTTTCTATATAATAGAAACCGTAAAAATAAAATCACAATGATTTCAATTTATTATTTCTGAAAATTAGTATAATTCTTCAAAATACGTAAAAATAATGCCAAGAATAGAATAATAATAGCATTATATTTTACAAAATTAACATAGGGTTTTGATTAAAACTTGGGGCTGACATAGAGAACCCTAGAATACAACACATCAATCCAGCAAAATTTTAAGCTGCCGAGACATTGTATCGAAGTTAAATTCAAATTTGCACAAAACCAATATCTTCATTATGCAAAACAAAAGAAACGCTTAGTCTGCCCCTCTATACATTTCCCACAACACCTCCGTCAACCACAAGCAGTTCCAACTTATGCAGCAAGCTCGCCTTCAATTTTTCTACTTCAACAATCAAATCTTGCGATTTGTGCTTCCCCGTTCAATCTTGGCATAGCTGCTAGGAGACATTCTCATTTTTTCAGCTATGTCTCCCAGCACCCGGTTCTGGGTTTCACACAGAAGATTGATTTTCTAGTGTGTTTTCATTAGCCACTACTTTTTCGGAGGGTGGCGTACTTTTTGTGATTGGAGTAACAAAGCTAAAAAAGACATCTTTCAAAAATGAGGCAGCTTTTTTTGATACTTTACTCTTTCTCAAGAGACATCGGGGCTTGTTGCAATTGCTGGGAAACCGTATCTAATGCGGTTAGGATGTCCGCATAATACAAGCTGATGAACTCTTTCACGGCAGAGTTATCTAACAATCTTTTTAAATAACCACCAGCCACAATCAAAGACAGATTGGTATCACTAATTTCTTTCTCTGTCCGGGTATAGTCCTCCTTCAACCTGTCCATTTCTTGTTCCAACAGTGAAAGTTTTTCTAGACTATCCGAGTGCTTTTTCTTTTTCTGAGCATGATCAACCAAGTCTTCCTGGGAGGATGCCACCAAGATCATCTCAGCATAGGACTTGGTGAACTTGTTGGCTGCAATCATCATATCTGCAGCTTCCATCTGTCGGATGGGTTTCATTTTTCGGAGGATCCGAAACGTATCTTGTGCCAGATGCTTGTCTGAGAGTTTCGCGGCTACTTCGGGCATGATATCATTCAGCAAATTCAACTTGCTTTCGATTCCGGATAAGTTGATATTCAGGGTTTTGGCAATCTTCTCCCTTGGTATGCCTTTGCTAATTGCACGGCTGATCATCCGGTATTCCTGAATTGGGCTTAACCGGTTAATTTGCCGGTTATAGGTAAATCCTTCATCGTCTGTGGACAGCAGACATACTACCGTGTCGATTCCTAGTTCTTGTAAGGCAAGCAGACGGAGATGCCCGTCCAGTAAGAGGTACTTACCGTTTTCTTCATAAACAGCCAGCGGCTCAATAACACCAATTTCCTCTACTGAGGCCAAGATGCTTTTGAACTTCACGCTCTCCCGTATCCCTTCGGGGAAGGGGTGCATGGTTTGAATATCTTTGAGCGCGATGTTCTTCAATGATGCTTGAAAAGCATAAGCGATGTGTTTAGGCTGATTCATTGATATATGTTTCCCTATAATGGTTCAGGCATTTACTGAGGTTCTCAGGCATATCTACGATTCTTTCTGCCCGAAGCAGTGTTTTGAAATGATTATCCTCAAACAAACGATTTAACCCGGAAAGGATGATCAGCAGCTGTTGTTGGCAAAATTCAGCCTGTGTTGCCATCAACTGTCTTCGCTTAATCTCATTCTCATACATTTGAAGTAGCTTCTCCTTATTGATAGGTGTATTACGCTTCGGAGTGAAGTGGTAAGTTTTACCATCACGCTTTCTCTGTTGGATCAGCCTCCTGATTTTGGCAATATCTCCGCGCTTTAGCTTCTGCTGTTGGTAGAGATCGGATAAAGCCGTTTGAACTTCTTTTTCTTTTGCACGGGAAATATCGACAGCAACGTCAATCGGCAAATAGCCTTTTTCTACGCCTGCAATCAGGCGTACCTCACCTTCTCGCAACAAATGTAAAATTCCCCGTATGTATGCTTGATGAAGGCCAATTTTTCGTGAAATATCTTTTTCGGAATATCCACGTTCATACAACACCCGAATGGCAGACAGTATTTCCAAATTGGTGTGCTTACGTCTAGCAATATTTTCAGCCAGGCTGATTAAAAATCCTTCGTCACCACTAACCTCCACAATGTGACACGGTATGTACTCTTCACCTAGCTCTTGGCAGGCGGTCAATCTTCCTTCGCCGCATAATAGGCCATACCACTGTTCTCCATCCAATATTTCCGATTTGGTAACGGTAATCGGACGCTTTAGACCGACTGCCGCGATGCTGGCGACCAATTGGTTAAACACTTTGGGGTTCCTACTGCGTGGATTCAGGACCTTGATTCGATTGATCGGTAGTGTTTGAATCACCATCCTCATAAAATTGCCTCCTTAATCAATACCCGTTTACTCATGGCAAAAAAACGACTCAAATCTTTATGGCGATAACAATCCCAGTCAATTGGGTTTTGTTCCGTCAATCTCACTTTGGCACAATGGGTTTTTTCGGAAGGAAGTAGATAGTAATCTACTATTTTCTCCGCCGTTTCATCCAGCCGCACAGCTATGGTCAAATCAGGAGCAAGGCTACTGTCAAAACGTATAAACCAGCGTTTGGTACCAGCATCGGTTATCCGACAGCGTGCCAGCACTAGAGAAACAAAAAACTCCTGATTAATATGGAGTAAATCGTTTTCCGGAATGCGGGATACCGCTCCCCCCAGCCGCTCAATTTCTGCAATCGTCTGCTCAACCAGATCTGCATGAGTCCGTCTCAAGGCACGATTGATTTTCAGATAGCGATAGTCTCGGCTGGGTGTATAACCTACTTCCTGATAGCTCTTAAGTAGGCTTCCGAAGCGGCTACGGAACATACTGCTGGAAGGACAATCTGCGGCTTCATCAATGATCAAACCAGACAGCTTGCCGTTAATTCTGAGTAGCTCCTTTAATTTATCCAGCATTTCTTCATTACTCCAATGCCGGCTTCTTTGGTGGATAATGCTTTGGGCGGCATTGAACAGTACGGTGGAAACAATGGGTTGAAAGACTGAATTAGCCCGTACCCATTGTTCGGAGGCATTCTTGCCTTTATGTGGCTTGAAGGGCGAATAGCTGCTTTTGTTCCAGACATTATTGCCGATGTATTTTTCGTTAATCAGGATTTGATGCACAACACCTCTAGTCCAAGAGGTGCCACGATCGGTCAAAATTTGCTGTCTGTTTAAATCATCAGCTATCGCCTGTTCGCTCATTTTTTGGTAAATGAAGTCCTCGTAAATTTTCCGGATAACGGCCTGTTCATGTTCCGGGCCGGGAACCAGAATTACCCTGTCGGTTTGGATACTCTTATGTTCCCCGGCATTAAGCTCAAATTTTGGCTGCCTATTCTCGTCTACCAACAAGCGGCGCAATCCGTACCCTGCAGAGCCACCTTGTCGAAAACCGAGCCTGATCAAGTTTTCTTGCCCGAGAAAAACCTTCTTTGATAGTCCCTTGCTAAAGAGACCGGCGGAAGTTTGCTGGAATACATCTATGATACCTGTTACTACCGGATCCAACTCTTCTGTTGCCACTGGAATCGGTTCCGCACATTTGTGCAGAATGATGTTTTGCTGCTGACAGAGGTATTGGTAATAACTAGATTCTTGCGGGTCAATAAAGCGTCCCCAGCGACTCGCGTCATAAACCAAAATATGACCGAAATCTGCTTTGCCGCTTCTGACCAAATCAATTAAGTTCAAGAACTGATACCGTTTTTGCGTCACGACTCCGCTGATGCCTTCGTCAATAAATTCACCAACAACGGCCAGTCCGTTCTTATTGGCATATTCCAGCAAAAAAGCTTTCTGGTTATCAGGCGAATATTTCTGATGATCCGTGGACATACGGATATACAGAACCGCTTTTTGCTGTTTTGATAACTGTTCCTTTGGATCCATAACAAATGGTAGGTAATTTATTGATTAACAAAATATAAAGGAACAGTTAGGAAAAATGTTGCACTCAAATGGAAAAAAACTTCCCTTGAAGAATATCAATGAAGATATGTGGAAAGAGTTACTCTCAAGCGCTTTATACAAAGAATTGCAGAAAAATCATGTCAATGTCAAAAACCTTGCACATTGGACAGGTGTATCAGAGCGGACAGTCAAAAACTGGTTGGAAAAAAGGTTTATGCCTGACAGCTTGGCTATGATCAGGTTGATGCAGCATTCAAGCTTTGTCCGTCAAATCGTACTCACTCAGATCTGTTTAAGCGAAAACTTGAAGGCGGCAATGTTCATGTGTGAATTTAAAAAGTTTCTTACTTCATCAGAAGCATATCTGAGAGACTGATACTAGTAAAACAGGCATACCCTTAATAGGTCAGGCGCATATCGCCGGCACGCAGCCGGCTCCAATACGGGGCAAAATTGAAGCTGTAGCCTGATAGGCCGTCTGAAGCATCAAAAAGCAGCCTGCACATTTGGTTTTCCACGTGCAGGCTGCTTTCAGGTAGCCTTCATCAGCTTTCAGGCTGCCTTATCCCTTTAGAACCGTCCATCGGGTTGTGAAACAGCCCTTTGGCGGCAGGCGTACCCATCAGGGTCAGTACTTTCGCGCCGCCGCCTGATTCGCCGAAAATGGTAATGTTTTGCGGGTCGCCGCCAAATTGCGCGGCATTGTCTTTCACCCATTGCAGGGCGGCCACCAAGTCCTGCACGCCGCTGTTGGCGGAGTTTTGATACTGTCTGCCGTAGGCGGATAAATCCAAATAGCGGATGTCGGTTCTGACATCATCGAGTTGATATTTGGCAAAATCAGATTCATAAAAATACTTTGCCCTACCGTTTTTATCCGTTTCTAGCGGTGGGGCGTCGCCGAAATGGTTGCCGGTACGACCGATGCCGTACAGATGTTCGGGATCGACCGGCTGATAAGGTTCGGCCGTTCTGACCTGCCGCCGTCCTACATATTCGATGCCGTTGGTTGCAGGTTGTACAGTTGGCCGTCGTAGAAAACGGGGATTTGCAGTCTCAGGCTGTCGTTGTATTCGTTTTGGCGGATACCTGAAATTACGGCGGGATCGGTTATGCCCTTAGCAGTAAGGTAGGGGTGTGCCAATGTGGCGGGCACACTCTGCGCCCATATTCTTTGCTCCGTCCCCTTCACACATTCGTAGCCCTCTTGCCGCAACCGTTCCGCCTCAAGCCGTTTGGCTTCTGATTCAGCCTGCCGCTGGGCTTTTTCGGCATCGGAAAGCGGAACATACGGTTTTTCCGGCCGCCAGCCGTTTTGCCGGGCATGATGAAACAACGTACCGATACTGATATGCCCAGGTTTGAACGACTTCCATGCTGCTTTTGCGTCGCGGGCATTGTAACTGCCGCCCGTCTGAGACCATTCGTCCCACAGGTGGAAACCGTCTTCACCTATTTCGTCCTTGACGGCCTCACCCATACGTATCCACATATCGCGGTCGTCCGCACCGATATGGCTCAACGCCGCCCGAATTTCATCATATTCCGCCATTTTTATTTCCTTCATATGATCCAATGCAGCTTAATGCACTGCCAATGTTGTCGTAGTTGCTCATAATGTATTCTCCAAAATAATAATGGCCGTCTGAAAACTTCAGACGGCCTATAAGAAATTTGAATCGGGCTTTATAATTATTACTCAAATACTATTTCTTCATTTAGCTTATTGTAAATTTCAACTTGAGTTTCTACCTGTAACTTACTCACTAACCACCCTCTTAGCGATGCTTGATGAATAAACTCTTCAATTCGATTGACACCTTTGAGTTCTTTTAATGTTACAACTACACCGAATCGTATTCCCTCCCCATCCTTTTTTTTAAGACGTTCAATGGTTTTAACACTCATTCCCCACTGTGGGTTGGCTGTATTGAAAATAGATTTTGCTTTCTTACTCGATGTAAAAGACTCACAAATATGCTTGGTATTATCCCACTTTCTAAAAAGGGCCCGTGCAGACTCTTCCTTGATATAACCGGGTGCATCATCGAAGTGTTGTCTATCATTATTAATGGGTTTTATCCCTTCATCGTTCAATCTGCCGAATGTTATATTCAATTCTGTGTTAGTATAATCCACCCCTTGGTTGCGTGAACATCTAGGGAAATAGCACATTGTGACTTTTGCAACATAAGGATACTTGCCATCCGATACAGGAACTGGAAAATTATAATTATACGAATTATATTTTTCCGAAACATCTGAAACAATAAACTTAATTTCATCTTCTGGAGTGGAAAGGATCTCCTCTATTTTGATCGGGATCACCCCATTACCAATCAGAATCATTTCTTCAAACGATTGTTTAGCATTCCAGCCTATTGCAGAATCAATTAACAATGCTTTTGCCTCTTCACGTTTTAGCCCCATAATATAAATCAAATATGCCAATTTCCTAGCGACAAGAGGGGCTGCAAAACTGGTTCCTGCAACTCTTGCTGAACCCAATGGTTCACATACGTTAATATAGCTTTCATTCCCACCGCCATAATAGGCAATGTCAGGTTTCGTAAAAAATGATAATACGATACCTTGTCGAGAATAATCTGCCGGTTTACCTTCAAAATCTACTGAACTGACAATTAGTGAATTTAATGAATCAGCAGGGGAACCAATCTTCGTACGTTGTCCATTTTTCATTGCTCCGTTCGTGGCAGCAATAACAAAAATAACATCATTTTCGAATTGGATTTCATCTAAGGCGGCAGCTTCAGCGGAAATAAAATTGGCTTTTATCTCATCATTAGATCCAAGAGATAAATTCCAAACTTTGATATCGCTATTTTGTGACACAATTTCTTTAATTTGTTTAATAATGTTAAACGAATTAAATCCAGTATGCAGAGACACACCAAAATGACGAACTTGAAACCGACCACAACCATCATCAAGACGTTTGTTTAAGTTAGGGGCATCTACAATTAATGATGACACTGCTGTTCCGTGTTTATAATCAGCCGGTTCTTTATGGATATCGTCAGATATCAAATCATGATAGTCAACCCATTCACTGAAATAAACCCTTGAATCAAATAATGTATCAATAACACCTATAATTGGCTCGTTTTTAGGAGAAGGTATAGGTATTTCTACCTGATCTTCCATACACTGAAATTCTTCTGGTGATAGTGATGAGAAATTCTCAACAGCCATTGAAACCAGATAGGGAATTTTTGAAAGGACTATTCCAACATTTTTTTCATCAAGTAAAGCAGTAGTACTATCTAACACATTAGCATTTGATACATCTATATTGATCTTCCTTAAGAGATCATGAATATCTGTTTTAACATCATAAAATGTAATGATGGAATTTTTCAGATTTTGCTTTTCTGCTTTCTCAATATCAAATTTTTCAACATAGCAGGAATCTTTCAGATATTGCTTAAAAGTATTTTTTTTAAAAGGATAGTTATCATACTGCAAATTATCAAATGTTTTTGGATCGTTGAAAGCTTGAGTAGTTAATTCACCATTTGGAAATGATTGTTGAAATAATGCAATAATTTGGCTAGAAATAGTAATCGTTTTATCTAAAATATCTCTAGAAATATAATGAGTAATTATATGTTTTGTTTTATCCGAATTGAATTTCGCACCGACTACTGTATGAGTTGGTTCAAAATTTGTACCACCATTTAGATAGCCGTTTATACGGTTACTTTTAGCAATAATCCGATCATAGTAAACACTAACTAAAACACCATCAATGATCTTATTGTCACCCCACGTCTTCTTAACCTTTATTAATGACTCATGGAGATCCTTAAGTCTAGATAATTTAACAATTAAATTATTAGATAGTTTAATTGGCCCTCCTCCCCCATTACGCTTTTCTTGGATAAATTTATTGCCCCTCAATGTCAGAATATTATTCATTTTTCAACCTCATTTTTTAATTCTCTTGACACACTACTTTTTGATATACCTGTTAGCATTTCTATCTCACGTACCGTAAATTGCAAATCATGCAATTGATTAACCGTTAGTGTTTTTCCTTTATGCATACTTCTTAAAAGACGTTTCAAATAATCATATGGATCATTATAATCACTAAAAGCCAATGACGTCCTAATAAGATTTTTTAGGTCTCCTGGATTTGGGATACTTTTAGTACTTTTTATAACTTTCTTGAAAAGACGCATATCTTTTACTGCATGCTTGAATTGTTTCAATAGATGGTTAAGAATGACTTCAGCGACTTCAATTCTGTCATCTTCTGAATATCTATCGAAATCAATGGTCGCATCAAAACGTCTAACTAAAGCTTTGTCTAAATTTGAATACAAATTTGTAGTAGCAATAATTAGAGCATCAGGATTCAAACTATCTAAGGCTTTTAGAAATGTCGAGGTAACACGCCCCATCTCTCGAATATCATTCTGATTAATGCGATCTAATGCAATCGTATCTATCTCATCGAAAAGAATAATATAGTTCTTTAAAAATGGCAGCTTGTTGATTTCACCAAAAACGTGTGTCAGATTTTTAGCAGTTTGCCCTAACTTACTGTCTACCAAATGGCTAAAGTCTACCATCAGTAACTCTCTATTAAGCAATCTCGCAATCTGTTTTGCACTTTCTGTTTTACCTGTACCTGGAGAGCCAACAAATAAAAATTTATTAATCCCAATATTATGATTTACTGCATTAATTATTCCTTTTAAATCGTTTGTAATAGTTGTGGGCAATGGTAGTGGTCCGGTATCTAATTTTACAGGCACAAGATTGTCACTATGGTCGCCATTTTGAGGAACAAATCTATCTGACTGAGATATTAATCCTATAATATATTGTGCAAGTTGCGAATCACCTGCTTTATCGAAACTACGAGCAATTGTGATTGCTTGATTTCGAAATTCAGCTTCTTTGTTCTCAAAATGGTATTTGATTAAATCAAGTACATCAGCTTTTTTCATACGATATTTCCTCTCTCAATGAATTATACAATACATTTGGGACAACTTTAAGCTAATTAGGGACAAATTTTTAAAAACAACAACACAACTAAAAGTCACAAAAACTAGACATTATTTAATTGAAACGCACTTACTAATATGACTGTAAAATGAAAATAAGGCATATATCAGTTAGTTTGCGGTTTTCATTTCCAAACAAAAAATACCGCCGTCGGATTGACGGCGGTTCATCAACACCTGCCCTGTTACCAAAAAACAGCCCGTCTGAAAACCATCATTAAGCAGCTTCTTTGCGCATCTCTTTCGTGTCGACCGTAATGCCCGATGTCTCTTTCAATATACTGGCAATAACGGACAGGCTGCCTTCGCCCCAGTTGCGGGCAATCGCCGGAACCATCTGCGCGACAAATTCCGGCGGGCTGCCGGCCGGAAGGATCGCTTCCAGCACCGAACGGGCCAGTTCTTCAGCGTTGGCCGCATCTCGCCAGTTGAAATCCTCCAGCACTTCGGGCGGAACGTATTCCGGCTTGAGTGCGGCGGCCGGCGGCTTGGCCGCAAGATTCACTTTCAGTTCGGGAACATGCGGCAGCGGCAAGTTCGCACGCCCTTTCAAGGCAGGATCCTTGTAATAAAGGATTTTTTCCGCATAAATCGGCTGCATTCCTGCCATACTGATGATGCAATCTGTATCCAGCATCACTTTGAGTTCGTCCGGATTCATCACCGCACGTTTCTGATCGCTGATGCTGCTACCGCTGCTGCTGCTTTTGCCGCGCAAACGCGAGGTCGATCTGGCTTTGTAGGTGTAGTACCTGAGGTTCGATACGCATGAATAGGGATTTGCTTAGAATGGTGTACCAAGCGATGCTTTTAGCTGCATCCTTATAATCCCTTAATCCTGCATAAGCATTACAGTTGGGCATCACATTATAGTAATGAGTGGCAACCTGGTATTCGTGCGGCTCCCATTCCTCACAGCCGTAAGGCAAGATGCATTCCAACCCTGCGTAGCCGTGCAGTACGTCGAATTGTGCGCACAGGTAATCCACCCATTCTTCAAATTCCGCCCGTCTGGTTTCATCCTTCAACCAACCGATGGGAAAGGCCAAACTCAAATAGCTGAGGAGATTGTATTGGAGCTCGCCTGTCGGAGATGTGGTCAGAGTGGAGCAATGGTAGTCCGGGGCATAATCGCTTTTTCGTTCCGAACTAATATGGGCTTCTAATCTTTCATTTCGTTGGGCTGTTTTTTGGCTTTTCTCCATACTTTTTTCGAATTGCGCAGCACTGAATTTGACAAATCTTTGATGTTCTTCAAAGAACAAACCGTTCAGATACTTGCTATTATTGTTCTTGATATCTTTTGAATACGTCCAATACCTTCCGCTGCCCGCTTTCACTCCCGCCACCGTAGAAATATATAGTAATGCCCAGCCCCATCTTGGCATACAGCCTGTGTTCGTCGTCGTACAGTTCGCAACGCTGCGCATGAAACATAATGTCGTTCAAACGATTTTTTTATTCTTGAAAGGTCATGCTTTGTCCTATGTAGAGGTCGAATATTTTAGGCCGTCTGAAAAACCGTTTTCAGACGGCCTTTCCCATTGCCATTCTATATGCCGTCCAATATTGCAAACCCATGTTTGCGGGCATACGGCACTTTGCAGCGGTCTGACTGCCTGATTTTGCAAACGTTGCGATTCTGCAAGCAGGTGGCGCAAATCGGACATGGCTCCGTTAGGCAGGGCATATTCAACTTTTGACAGCCTGCCTATCACCTCATCCGCAAGTATTTTGTTTAAAGCCTTCCAACGATTGATAATGTCTTGAACCGCTAAAGACTTTACCTTCAGGCTGCGGGCATAACTGATTATGTAGAGGCAAGGCAAGATTGGCAGTGTCCCAACTTGCTGTAAACGTGGCACTAACCGGCACTTCAGACAGCTTAACCGTCCTGCGGATAATGACCGGTTCTCCCCCTGAGCCGCTTCCGGAAGCCATGCTTTTTTTCCACCACATGATGTCCGGACCGGGCGGGTCAGAAATACCGAGAATGTTTAGCCCGAGAAAACTTTTTTGATTATCGAACGGAATACCACGCACCCGAATAGTCACATCAGGGTGGGTGTGCCACGGCTCAGGAGCGAGGAAAATAAATGGAATAGGGCCTTTTTTACTTTGATTGAAAAAAGATTTGAAGCAATTATTTGCAAATTCATGAATCACTTGTTTCGTATACACATCTCGCTTCAAGTGAGCCAAAAATACCGCATCTTGCTTCACAAACTTGTGGGAAGGCTGCAAAACGTCCAAATTTCCCGAAGGCTTCAAGTGCGAAGGGAAAGGCGGTAATAACAGACTCAGGATGCTGTCTCCTTTGCCCGGAGGTTTGATTTGATAAGGGTAGCTTGTCAAAATGCGTTTGAGTTCGGGCGAGTGACCGTAGGCCGCCCGGAAGAAGTCCATACCGTTCAATACCAGCTTACCACCATTATCCAAATCAAACTCAATCAGCCGACTAAAATCATTTGCACCGTACAGCAAAGGGTAAAGATCAAGAGGGAAAGGGTCATTTTGCTTGCCCAACTTAGACTGGGCATTGAAGGTTTTATAACGCCAGCATCTCTCTGTAAATGATACTTTGAATTCAACAACAGGGTAATGGACTTCTTTAACAGACTTGCCGTTTTATCCAGATAGAACCGATACGGTACTGCCCTAAAAGGGGAAGCGGGAGAAGTTCTTTCACAATCTTCCCCAACTCCAAGCCGGTATCAGTTCGGTCCAGAATTTCTCTGAAAAGCACTTGCAGATTATTTTGACCCGATTCCGGACCTTTTACCAAGGCAGCATACCACCAAAGCAGATAGGGCCGGTTCGGCGACAACTTCGCCAGTGAGAAGGTAGACGTAACAGGATTTTTGACTGTATAGGGATAACCGCCTTCGCCGGCAAAGAGGCCGCTCTGGCTGCCGACGCTGCGGCTGTGGCCGTTGGCTTTGCTTTGGTTGTAGTTGCCGGATACGCTCCATGCGGTACCGAGCGCGACTTGGGCACGGATGCCGCCGCCGCTTTGTTTGCTTTCCTGTTCGACAGTGTCCTGTGGGCTTTCGATGTGCAGTGTGCCGCCGACTTCGGCGTCGATGCGTTTTGCATGGGCTTGGGCACCGTTCAGCACGGTATTGCCCTTGCTGCTGAGCTGC
>QWCL01000576.1_pt1 | contig 13377 bp, 10 predicted proteins | sample 1972551 | NCBI WGS metagenome assembly QWCL01 (sample SAMN09866709, study PRJNA288562) | Human oral metagenome isolate term2_saliva, whole genome shotgun sequencing... | isolation source: mouth | host: Homo sapiens | place: USA: California
CTTGCTTCTTCATTAATAGATGGGCTTGCTACTGGATTTTCGGCAGTTGCTTTATAGCTATCTTTTATAGCAATAAAACTATTATCTATCTTGCTTAATAATTGTGATTCTATGTTATTATCTGATTTTTTAGCCAATTGTTGTTTAGCATTGTCGATATCGTTCTGTGACACTACACTAATAGTCTTCTTTGTTCCACCAGATAAAGCTTCACCTTTTGCGCTAACACCCTCTACTGCTGAAATGTAAGTTTGTGGACTTAAATTACATTTTTCACCAATTTCCGTAGCTTGTATTCCAACGGTTGTACTGCCAGCTATCAAATTACCACTTCGAACCTTTACCCCTGGTATTGTTGCGTTAGAGGTAGTAACAAAATTACATCCACCAGCAGAAAATGCCGTACCTTTAAGAACAGTCAAAGCTTCACTCTCGCTACTTTGCGATAATGTTATAGTACCTTTGGAGGCTTCACCAATATCTTTCTTGCCAGTTGCATCAACAGTAACTTCATTATTTTGTTCTAAAGATTCTGTTTTGGTAGCTAGAACACCTTTTTGAGCATCTTCTAAAGTATCGCTATTTACCAGCTTAATTTTTTCTTTCAAGCTTATAGAATTTGTTTTAGCTGAAATTATTACCTTTGCACTTGGAGCAAACACAATAGCCCATACTAAAAATACAATAACAGCTATAGATAAACCACCTATAATAAATGCTTTCTTTCTGAATTTTTTAAAATCTGGAATTTTAGGAGTTTTAACATTTTTAGCTGCTTTAGATTTAAAATCTTTATTATCATCTATAGATTCATCAATATCAAGATTATTTAATATCTCATCTTCTTTATCTTCAGGGGTATCACCAGAAAAATCTGCTATAGGTAATTTTCCACCGTCAATAATCTCATCATCATCAACTTTTATTACATCAATCTCAGGAACTTCTGGCTTGTTATGGAGGCTCTGAGCTATAGGTATTTTAGCTACAGCGCACATAGGCCTTAAAGCTTTACTATTAGAAACTATAACAATTTTCTTATCGGCTTTTTCGGCACTTCTAGCTAATAATCTTAAATTAACAGCACTTCTAAGACTACCTAAATTTTTTGGTGGAACAATAGCAATAATTCGCTCTTTTGACTTCTTTATTTTATTTACAATATCAGTAATATCATCTTCTATATCAAGATAGATAACATCTTTTTTTACAATATTTTCACTCATATTTTTATACCTATCCTAAACTCTTAAAATTTTATTTAGCTTATCCTTAAAACCATCCCCTACATTTTCATTACCTGTATAAGTATCATAGGCAACTCTTAAAAGACCCATAGCCGTAATAAATGTATGGTCTACCAATTTTCCTGTCCCATCATTAATACCAACCACTTCGCTAGGTTGAATGTATTTTATTTTAGGCTTTTTATTAAATGGTAAATCTTTCCACCAGTCAGTATCTTCTAGTTTATCTACTAACCCTTGCAAGCTAGCGCCACCACCACATAACAGAACGCGATTAGGTAGGTAGTCTAAGTTATCAAATTCGCTCAAAGCTAATTCAACTCCAGAGATCCAAACATCTAAAGTATTCTCAATAGCCTCTGTAGCTTCTTGAACAATATTTGATTGTAGTTTATCACTAGACAGGTTCACTTTTAATTTTTCGGCATTTTTATATGATAAGTTCATTTCATTAGCTATTTGGTTAGTAAAACTACGCCCACCAATACCAAACATCTTTGTTCCTTCAACGCCACCGTCATTAACCACAGCAATATCGGTAGTACCACCACCTACGTCAGCTAAAATAGCTGTAAAATTACTGCTTGAATCAGTACCTATCACACTTCTAGCTACAGCAAAAGGCTCAGCCGCCACTGCAATTAGATCTAGAGCTAGCTCATTAGCAACCCTCTCTATTGCACTAATATGCACCATTGGAGCGAAAGCAGTATATATTTGAACTGCTATATCTTTACCTTGAAAACCAATTGGGTTAGATATCTTATATCCATCAATATGTATACCAACAATTGCAGAGTTAACAAGCTTAACTTCAGCATCTTTATTGCCTGTTTCTAAAGCAATTTCACGCTGCGCTTTAATTTGGGCACGCTCTTGAATTTTTTCAATGATAAATTCCATTTCAGCATCATCAAGAGGTCTATTTGGCTGAGGTCTTCTATATTTAATAGTGCTGGTATTACCTTTAACTAGTTCACCAGCAATACCTATTACAGCTTTTCTAGCTTGTATTCCAGCTTGGTCTTCTGCCTCTATTAAAGCTGTTTCACAGTTGTGTATTACACTAGAAATATCTGCTATAGCACCTGAGTGCATGTCTGATAAAGATTGCCTTGCACGGCCAACACCAATAACATTAATATTTTCTCCATCTATTTCAGCAACTAAAGCTTTAACAAATTCAGTTCCAATATCTAAAGAGACGATAAAATTATCGTTAGCGTCTTCTTTTTGTTTACTTTTAAACAACATATTACTTAAATTATAAAGCATTTATGTTTTTTTAGCAAACAAGGGGAGAAATACAAAAAACAAGCAGTTCTCTGCTTGTTTTTTGTAAGTAATATTTTATTTATTGTAAGACTGCTTTTATTCTTCTTACTCCAGCACTAGAAGATTGCTCTTTCTTAATCTTAAACACTTTTCCACCATCTGCTAGTTGCAGAGTATTTTCAACATGAGGTCCACCACAAATCTCTACGCTAAACGGTTTTTCTCCGTCTGCCTGCATAGTATAAACTTTAACTACATCACCGTATTTATCGCCAAATACACCAATAGCCTTTAACTCATTTAATGCATAGTCAGTATCATATTCTGCAAAAGTAACTTTTAAGCCTTTTTTAATCTGTTCATTCACTATATTTTCAACTTCTAATATTTGCTCTGGGGTCATTTTTTGATCATAGTTGAAGTCAAAGCGTAAACGTTCTGTTGTGATATTAGAACCTCTTTGTTCAATATTTTCACCAAGTACAATACGAAGAGCTGCATTCATTAAGTGAGTAGCAGTATGCAATTTAAAGTGTTCTAAAGTCTGACCTTCCAAACCACCCTTAAACATACCTTTTGACGCAGTTTTAGAACGCTCCCTTTGGGCAAGCATATACTCTTCAAATTCTTTTTCCCATTTAGCACTAATTTGTATATTTAGCTTATGTGCTTCTTCTACGGATAATTCTGTAGGAAAACCGTATGTATCATATAACATAAATAAGTCTTTACCAGTTAATTCTTTATCTTTAAAACGGTTTAGCTCTCTTATTCCTTTTCGCAAGGTTCTAGCAAAGGCTTTTTCTTCTGTTACTAAAGTGCTGATGATTTGATCTTTTTTAGCTACAAACTCTTTATAATTATCTTTATAAATATCAATTATTACAGGTACTATTTGTTCTAAAAAGTTTTTTTCAATACCTAAATTAAAGGCTTGTATCATAGCTCTACGAATAAACTTTCTCATCACATAGCCTTGTTCTTTATTGCTTGGAGTACAACCATCTACTGCAAGAAAAGTAGCGCTTCTAAGATGGTCGGCTATTATTCTCATTGATTTTGTATTTTCTGCATACTTACTACCTGATATCTCTTCAATTTTGTCTATAATAGGTTTTAATAAGCTAACCTTAAATACGTCAGAACTACCCATTTTAGCTGCAGCAATTCGCTCTAATCCACCGCCAAAATCAACATTTTTATTTTCTAAAGGCTCGAAACTGCCGTCCTCTAAGCGATGATACTGCATGAAAACCTGATTTCCTATTTCCATAAAACGACCACTATCACTTGCCGGATGTGCTTCTCCATAGCTAGGGTCATGATTTTCTTCACCAAAATCATAAAATACTTCAGAATCAGGACCACATGGATCACCAATAGGTGTAGAATCCAAGCCACCTCCACGACTCCACCAGTTTTCTTTGTCGTTATAGAAGAAAATACGTCCACCTTGCATACCTAATTTATCACCCTTTTCGGCCGTACCTAATTCTACAATCTTAGCTTCAATACCCTTTTCAGCAAAAACTTCTTGCCATATTTTAGCGCTTTCATCGTCTCTAGGTATATTGTATGTTTCATCACCTATAAAACATGAAACATATATTTTTTCAGGATCCAATCCAACTTCATCTACTAGAAAATTAAAGAACTGTCGTATCTGTTCTTTCTTAAAATAATCACCTAATGACCAGTTACCTAGCATTTCAAAAAAAGTGGTATGACGATTATCCCCTACATCATCAATATCTTGCGCACGCAAACATGTTTGACTATCTGTTAATCTATTTCCTTTAGGGTGCTTTTCGCCTAATAAATATGGCAATAATGGTTGCATTCCACTACCAGTGAAAAGAGTTGTAGGATCGTTATTTAAAACTAATGGCGCACGTTGTATTTCTTTATGTCCATTTTTAATTAGATATTCTGAGTAAAGTTTACGTATTTGCTGTGCTGTCATAACCATAATTGTAACATATCACCCCTATAAAACAAAATTAATAACCCTCCTAGTGGAGGGTTATTAATTATTTTATTTAAGGAAGAAGAAATATATTCCTAACCCCCCTGCTATTCCTAGTAACAATGTAGTAATTATTGCTAGAACCGTACCCCAACCTGTTTTTTTCTTATTATACTTTACGGGCATTGCGTAATCTTCTTTTGCTAGAAGAGGAGTGGTGCTATTCTTATTATTACTAATATTGTTAGAAATAGCATTTTTTTGAGGATATTGTACCTTATTGTTAGATATACCATTTATATTTCTTGTTCTAGATAAAGAGTTAAAGTTATCTATAGTTTTATAGCTTGCACTATTTCCTAATGGTCTTTTTTCAATTTTGGGATTATCTACAAAAGGAGTTTTAGTAATAGTATCGTTTTCTACGCTTCGAATAATAACTTTTTCTTCATCCTTATTTTCAGGTAGTGTCACGCTTGTATTATTGATAGGGTTATTATCTTTAAAAGAATCTTCTATTTTATTATCAGCTTTATCATTATCTTCAGTATATTCGCTAACTTTTATAGAAATACTTTCGGGTTTTTCTTCTTTTACTGTAGTATCCTCTGTAGCTTTAATATCTTTCTTAATCATTACAGAAATCTTTTCAGATTCTTCTTTTTTAGATTCTTGAGCTAATTCTTTTGCTATATCTTCTACACTTTTTACTGGTTTAGATCCACCAATCTCTGTTAAAACCTTCTCAAACTCAGCAATAGGCTTTTCTTCTTTAATTACTGGTTTTTCTATTTTTTCCGTTTTTATAGCTTTAACTAGCGTATTAACGATTTGGCTTTCATTAGGTATGTCAGTTTTTGTTTCTGTCTTCATTACTGCATTAAAAACCTGCAATTTATCAGTATCCTCTATGCTAACTACTTTACCTATATTTTCTATATTCTTTTTAGCTTCAATAGGCTTTACAACATTATTTTTATGCTTATTTAATATTGGACCTTCCAGTCTTCTTTTAGGAATACTTATAGATGAAGTATGTCTTCCAGAGATGTTTATAGGACTATCATAGTCAGGTAGTATAGGGCTTTCAAATTTATTATCTTCTATAGTTGCTAAATTATCATTAATAACATCTTTACTATTATGGCGCCTGTTGGATTCTGCTTTATCTTTAAAATCATCTAAAATCTTAATATCTTTCTTTAAAGGTTTATCAGAACTACCATCTTTTATATGTTCTTGAATATCTATTACATCGTTATCGATATTTCGTTCTTCTATAATTTTAGCCATTGAATGTAATTGGCTAGCAGTTTTAGGAGCTTTTCTTTCACCAAAAACCATCTTTTTCTTTGTACTTTCACTCATATTATCATCTTTCATTGGTGATATTTTTTTAGTTGTTAAAAAATTATTAACAGCTTTATCTAATTCATCAAAATCAAAATCTCGCATATCACAACCTTACTTATTAACCTTATTATCGATTTTTTGTACGATCTGCTCAAATTTCTCTAAGTTTAAGCTAGCACCACCTACAAGGAGTCCATCCACACCAGGAACAGCCATATAATCTACAGCACTTTCTGGTTGAACGCTGCCACCATATACAACCTGTATATTTTTAGCTACTTTTTCACCATAAAGATGCTTAACTTGAGTTCTTATCATTTTAACTGCCTTTTGTACTTGCTCTGGGTCAGCATTATCTCCACTTCCAATAGCCCAAACTGGCTCATAAGCTATAACGACTTTCTCGATATCTTCGCTTGATACATTAGCCAATCCACCTACTAACTGGTCGTTTAATACTAATGAGGTTTCCCCATGGTTACGCTCATCAGATGTCTCCCCTATACATAATATAGGGCGAATATCATTTCTTATTGCTGCCGCTACCTTAGCCCTGATATCCTTATCGCTTTCATGAAAAATATTACGCCTCTCTGAATGACCTACTAGGGCGTACTGCACTATACCTCTAAGCTGAGATATAGCAACTTCCCCAGTAAAAGCTCCTTGATCTCGCCAATAAAAATTCTGTGCTGCCAATTTAAATTGATTATGATTAACTTGCAAGCTAAGGGACTGTAAAGTGAATATAGATGGGGATAGGATAATATCTATATTGTTATAAATACCTATTTTAGTACTTAATTTATGTAAGAATATGCTAGATTGATGCATATCAAAATTCATTTTCCAGTTTGCAATTATAAGTTTATTTCTAGCCATCTTATTTACTCCTATTGTTTATATTTCTACGCTTACTTGGTAATATCTCTAGCCCGGGAAGTATTTCGCCACTAATAAGTTCTAGAGTAGCCCCTCCCCCTGTAGAAATAAGCGAAAAATCATTAGCGTCTACTTTTTTATCTTCGCACCAATTTAGTACAAAGGAAGAAGTATCACCACCACCAATAATAGATGTACCTCCATTCTTAGCTATCTCATGCATACTTTCAGCAATAGCAGCAGACCCAGCTTTAAATCCTTCTAATTCAGTTACACCGGCCGTACCATTCCAAATTACCGTTTCAGCATTCTTTAACTCATTCTTAACCATGCGTATAGTTTTATGACCAATATCAAGGATACTGTCATTATTATTTATATCTGCAAGGTCTTTATCAATCCTCTTACTATTAGTCCCTTCTACTTTTACAGCTATGTCACTAGGTAAAATAATAAAATTATCAATATTTTGAATACCTACTTTACGAATCGCCTTTTCATAAATAGATTCTATAATTTCAGTTTGACCATCTTCTATCTTACTTTTTCCTATATTATAGCCTTTATATTGTAAGAAAGTATTAGCAATAGCACCAGTAATTAATATTTTATCTGAAAGTGCAATAAATTTTTCAATTAATGGCAACTTATCAGAAATCTTACCCCCACCAAGAACTGCTATAAAAGGTCTTTTTGGTGTAGTTAGCATACTATATAATGTACCAACTTCTTTTTCAATTAATAGCCCAGCATAGCTTGGCATTATTTTTGCTATAGCTTCAGTAGAAGAATGACCACGATGAACAACGCCAAAGCCATCTTGCACGAAAATACCTGCACCAGTAATTTGTTTTAAGGCTTGCGCTAGACCTAAAGAATTTCGCTTTTCATCTTTACAAAAACGAATATTTTCTAACATTTCAATTTTATAATCATCATCGGCTTTAGCTATTGGCACTGGGTAATGAGTGCGAGAGAAAATAGGAGTAGCATGAAAATTCATAGGAAAATAATAATCTCTCTCTTGAAGAAGATTTTTTAAATGTTTAAAAACTGGCATTAATGAATATTTTCTTTTGCCATTTGGTAGTTTTTCTAGTTCATCAATATCAGCTAAACTTTCTACTGATTGTGGGCGACCTAGATGTGATACTATTATAATTTTCTTAACACCTTGATTAATCAAGTATTCAATTGTTGGTAAACTCGCTTTTATTCTAAAATCATTTAAAATATGGGCAGAGCCGTTATCATCGTAAGATATAGGTACGTTATAATCTGCTCGCAAAAGCACTACCTTATCTTTTAGGCTAGCGTCTTTAACTGTTTTTTTATTAAACATATTTTCCTTTTTATTTTCTAATTTTGTAAAAATTATAGCATATAAACGCTTGTGCTTCAACATATTTTATGATTAAAATACTGTTTTTTACAAAATAACTATTGACTTTACTATATAAATATGTTATTATATAAACATTGATGACAAAAACAAACATAAAAAACAAAAAAGATCATCATAGAAAGGAAAATACATTGTTTAAAGTTATTAGAGTTAGCCAAAACGAGGAATCATATTCTATTAAAGTTCGAACTAATCGTGAACGCTAAATAAAATAAAAAATAAATACCCCCTTTTGTCCTTTGGGGGTATTTTTATTATTTATTACTTTTAGCCATTCTTTTTCGTTCGTTTGAATCTAGATATCTCTTACGAAGACGTAAGTTTTCGGGCGTAATTTCCAAAAGCTCATCATCTTCAATAAAGTCAATACATTGTTCTAAACTTAGGTCGGTAAACGGTGTAAGTTGCACTGCACCATCGCTTGATTTTGAACGCATATTAGTTAAATGCTTCTCTTTAACAACATTAATTTCTAGATCTTCTTGCCTATTATTCAAACCTACAATCATTCCAGCATATACTTCTTTACCAGCTGGAATAAATAGCTCACCTCTAGATTCAGCACTTTGCAGAGCGTATGGCGTTGAAATACCTTTCTCGAAAGCTATTAAAGCTCCATTACGAGTTGATGGAATTTTTGCACCTAAAGTTTGGTATCCATGAGGCAAGGAATTCATTATGATAGTTCCTTTAGTAGCTGTAAGCATTAAGTTACGCAAACCAATCATTGCTCTAGTAGTAATAATATAAGTCATACGGCTAGCGCCTGTAGGAAGATTTTCTTGGCCCTTCATTTCTCCTCTACGGATTCCCATTTCTTGGCTAACAGCACCTACAAATTCTGGAGCCACTTCTATTATTAATTCCTCTACCGGCTCTTTTTCTTCACCATCTTTAGTAATAGTAACTACCTGAGGACGACCTACTTCAAATTCAAAACCTTCACGCCTTAATGTCTCAATTAACACTGATAAGTGTAACTCTCCTCTACCACTCACAATAAATCCAATGCCATCTTCTTTTACCTGTAAGCTAACATTAGTTTCTAATTCTTTGCGTAACCTATCGCCGATCTGACGCGAAGTAGTAAACTCACCCTCGCGACCTTTCATTGGGCTAGTATTAGGGCCTAAATACATAGATAATGTTGGTTTTTCTATTTCTATTGTTGGTAAAGCTTCAGGATTTTCAGCATCTGCAATAGTTTCACCAATTTCAGCGTCAGTAATACCTGTTATAGCTACAATATCACCAGCAAAAGCCTCTTTAATTTCTTCCCTAGTTAAGCCTCTATAGGCAAATAACTTATCTATCTTACTCTTTTTAACAGTTCCGTCCCTTTTAACTAAGCTTACCTGTTCGTTAGTTTTTACGCTACCTCTAGTAATTCTACCTATTGCGTATTTTCCTAAGAAATTGTCATAAGTTAAAGAAGTAACTAAAAGCTGTAAACTACCTTCAATATTAACTTTCGGCGCAGGTATATCTTCTATAATGGCATTGAAAATAGGCTCAAAATTAGCATCTTCATCTAGATTTGCTGGTACACTTTTCCAAGCTTTACCATCTCTACCGATTGCATAGTAGGTAGGATATAATAGCTGATCATCATTTGTGGCAAGCTCTAAAAACAAGTCTGATACTTCATCATTAACTTCATCAATTCTTCGTGCAGGCTTATCTATTTTGTTCATTACTACAATCGGCTTAAGCCCTAACTCTAAAGCTTTAGATAACACAAATTTAGTTTGTGGCATAGGTCCTTCTTGTGCGTCAACAACAAGAATAACTCCATCGGCCATATTTAAAGTACGTTCTACTTCACCTGAAAAGTCGGCAGGCCCAGGCGTATCTATAATATTAATTTTGTAATCATTATAATAAATTGAGGTTTGCTTTGCAGTAATTGTAATACCTCTTTCACTTTCTTGATCCCCTGAGTCCATTAGTAATGTCTGTGACATTTCTGCTTGGTTATCACGAAAAGTATTACTTTGCTTTAATAGGCCATCAACAAGTGTAGTTTTACCATGGTCGACGTGAGCAATAATTGCCACGTTACGTATCTTATTTGAATCCATATTTTCCTTTTATTAGATTATCAATTTATTTTTAAACTTTACATATTTTAACATCTTATATAGTAAATAGCAAATTTACAGCCACCATAAAATTTTACCTGCAATATTAAATAATCTTTTAACAGGTTTATTATAGTTAAGGGTTATAAGATGGGTGTGCTGGTGAGCTACAGTTTTCCTTACATTTTGGTTAGCTCTAGCATAAAATGAATACCCTTTCTTTTCGTAATCTGCTAATATCTGAAAATATTCATTGCTATATTCATTATCAAAACTACTAATTGTAGTGGTAAATTTTTTAGGAATTACTAGTAGATGATCATCAACCTCAAATCCATCCCATATTTCATATGGAAACATATTTTTAACAACTATAAAATGTTTTCGTTTTTCAACTATCAAATCTTCCTTTAACGCTCTATCGTAAAAATTAAATTCTTTTATAACCGATTCGTTATGCTTATCTTTATATTTTTCGTATTTTTTGCCTGCTATATTAGGTTTGCGAGTATCCATTTTTTCCTATTCTATTTTTAAAATAACAATTCTTTAATAAAATTATAGCAAAAACTATTGACTTTTAAAAAACTAACTGCTAAAATATCTAACATATGGGTGATTAGCTCAGTTGGCTAGAGCACCTCGTTTACACCGAGGGGGTCTGGGGTTCGAGTCCCTAATCACCCACCATATTTTATTGTTTTTTATAACACCACGCAAAATGGTGTTATTTTTATTTTATAACCCTTTTATTTATTGACATATATAACATAATATGTTATAATAAAAAACATATTAGCACCTTACTAGTTCATTTAGAATTAATTTGAAGTGCTTTTAAAATCTTTTTTAGAAGGGAGCATTTCAAAATGCTTTATATTTTAACAAACATTATTATGTTCATTCTGAGAATCCTACCTTTAGGAATTATCGTTGACAATAGAATGTCGGTATATTCTATCCTAATTACTAGCTTTTTTATTCTAGTAATAATTAGTGAAAAATACCTAAAATTGTTAACCATTGTAACTGCAGGAAATTCTTATACTATTGCGTTGCTAGTTATCGGGTTAGTCCTAAACTCTACTGCTAGTTTCTTCTTATGGCTGATTGGTTTAGTGCTAATGATTATAGCTTATATCTTTGCGCTAAAACAATATAAGGCCTCTCAAAAAAGAGAGAAAGCTAAAGCAAAACCAAAAATAACTTTCCAAAATATGAAAAAGAAATTTATTGATTGGCTAGACGAATAATAGCAAAAGAATTTATAATTCTAAATAGAATAATCTTAAAAGACTATCTTAAAAGATAGTCTTTTTCTCTTTTTTAAAATGCTTGCGTTTATATTAATATGGTGTTATAATTATTGATTTTTTAAGCGTTTTGTGATATAATTAAACCAGTCGACAGTATTAGTTAACATTAATACGGCCGATGTAGCTTAATAAAATAGGTTGATTAGAGGTATCAACTTTTTTGGTGTAGTTTTGGGCTATGTTGTTTCAAAATAGTCCTAAGCTACATCAAAACTGTAGTTACCTCTTAAAGAGGTATTCCATTTTGTTTTTCTTACGCAGGAAACAACAAAAAATAAATGCAAAGGAGTGAAAGAAAAATGGAAAAATGGAATAATAACAACGACATCTATAATGTCCTTTTGGACGTTATAGTTTACAAGTACGGCGAAAAAGCTAAAGATGATTGGATTTCTCGATATCAAAACGCTTACGAAGAATTATCTGAAGAAGATCAGAAAAAATTTCTTCTAAAACATCTAAGTGCTTTAGGGATCCATTCTGAAGAAGATCTTCCCGAGGAGATACATAAGCAATATGAAAAAGATACCAGCAAGTTAAGTCGCAGCAGCAAAAAACATTCAGGCAAACGTCGCTTAATTTTCTATAGCATTATTGGTATTTTATTCTTGTTTGTTATTATTTGGTCAGTAACCTCATTGTCAGGCAAAGACCAAAAAACTAATAAGAGTGAAGAGACTATTACTTCTTCTGTTGCTGGAAAAAATCTTGATGAGTGGGAAGTTGACATGAGTTACGATCCCAATTCAACAAAAGTTATTCAAAATTCAGCAAAAGATAAGAACTCTCTGCCAAACAACAAGGAAGAAGCTCTAAATATCTTAACAGAAGAAATGAAGCATAAACCAAATGTACTACTAGATAAAGCAAAGTATACGAGCGTATTGCCTAGTGAAACTAGAGTTGAAGAGCTTATTGAAACTAGAAACGGAAAACAATATCTTAACGAAAAAGGTAAAGAAGCCTTTTATGCTGTAAAAAATATTTTCCGTCCTGAAAATGCTAGTATTGAAAAAGTTCAAAACCATGGCTTTTCTACAGGTATCGTGCAAGGTAAGCATGTTTTAGATGAGACAGATCGTGACTATAGCAATTGGAATGCGTTAACTTTCCGTAAGGAAAATCCTAAAACAAAACAAGTAAACGTATACTATAACTTGCTATATTGCGGAAATTCTGTATATTCAGCTAAAGATCCTAAGATCCCTCAAGGTAAGGTAGACAATCCAAAAGATGAGCCTAAACCTAATCCAAAAGATCCAGATCCTAAGCCAAAAGATCCAGACCCTAAACCACAAGATCCAGAGCCTACACCTAACCTAGAAGCAAAAGACCCTAGCAAAGAGGTTTATGCCCAACGTGGGAATAAAGAAGATGGACGAAAAGAAGAACAAGACGGCAAAGGACCTGAAACTTCTAAGGTACAATTACCTGAAAAGTATGAAGCTCCTAAACCACCTCAAGCTTCTTCATCAAGTCAGTCTTCAACATCTAGTTCATCGACTAGTTCAGAATCAATAACTCCACCTAGAGAATGGACTGGAAGTGGTTCCTTTACGGATAGTAATGGTACTACTAAAGTATCTGAAAATGGTGCTGTTAGCACTCCATCAGGGAAAAATTATAGTAGCTTGAAAGATTCAGTTCCACCTGTAGAAAGTGGCGCTACTGGATCGTCATCTGTTATCGATGAGTCAATCAGTGAACCTCCAATTGATGACTAATCGCCTCTAAAAGTACCTTATAAGCTGGCGACCTATTCGTCGCCAGCCTTTCCATGATATTTCTAACCAACTTATTTTATTTTAGCTTTAACAATTCGGTTCTATAGCGACAGCAAAAAACATAAAAA
>QWCL01000580.1_pt1 | contig 13342 bp, 28 predicted proteins | sample 1972551 | NCBI WGS metagenome assembly QWCL01 (sample SAMN09866709, study PRJNA288562) | Human oral metagenome isolate term2_saliva, whole genome shotgun sequencing... | isolation source: mouth | host: Homo sapiens | place: USA: California
CTCTATCTTTAGAAATGATTCAAACTCTTGGGAATGTTAGAGTTAAAGGGGGTAGATTTTTTAGATACAAAACTAAAGAAGAAACTTACGCGCGAAATTATAAAAAAACTCCTGAAAAATATCGGAGGTTCATTATGTTTGAAAAATTTCTGTAAGTATGTCTTTATTTTTCGCTGCGAGTATATTATAATAAAAATATGAGAATCAATGGGACACAAAAAGGGGGTCCATTCAGACCTCCCTTGCTGAAATCCACCTTAACAAAGTTTCAGCAATAATAAGTATATCACATTTGAAAAAATAATGCAATACTTAATAAAAGAAAATCATCCAAAGATTTAAAAATGGCTTCAACGGTGTGGAAAACTAAATTGGGCAAAGACCCGACCTTGATAATAAAGACACACTTTAACTTATATCCCGAGGGGCTTAGAAATAAGTGTAGGAGGGAAAGCGTGAAGAAAGAAAGTCGCAGGAAAGTTGAAGGGTAGAACCTTTGACACTGAACAGTCCATATTGAACAGTTAAGGAAATACACCCTTATTATATAATCAAGGGGAGGAGAAATAATGTCTATTTTTTACTATTCTAAAGAGTGTGGAAGTTGTCATTTACCACAAGAAATAGCTCTTATGAAAAGTTACTGCCAAGAAAAGGGTGTTGATTTTTCAGAACGAAGAACTCTTTTTTGGGACAGATTCGAAAAAGAAGCAAATGATATTTCAAAAGCTTATAATGTAGAACTTCCATTTTTTTATTCATCAAATAACAAAGAAGTGGCAAAACCAGAAACTATGAAAAATATTGAAAAACTTAAAGAATTTATTGAAAGAGAAAAGAATGCGAGCTAACTTATTTTTCTCAATCAGCATGAACTCGAAAGGTTACAATCCATATCGAGATTCTAAAGGTAGATTTGACCGTGGACCGATTAAAGCAGCAGCGTCATCTTACAACAAAATACTTAAACTTCAAGAAGATTTATTTTGGGCTCAGATGAATCCACAAACTGCAAAAATTGTTAAAGAGCAAATGGCTTACGAATCTAGAAGAATTAGCAATATCTATAAAAATGTTTTCAAATCAAATGGTCTATCTGCTGAATATTCTAAACAACGATTCAGGCTGAATGAATGGAGTCGAGGCAATGGGTATAGAGATTCAAAAACTGGATTATACAAACAAACCCCTGCTCTAGAAAAATTCAAAGACAGTCCAGCACAAAAACTACATTCAGCTATTACACAGAGTATTCTCAGAGAAGCTGGAGTGAAAGAGATTACAGTCTATCGTGGTGAACGAGAAGGACTTAAAGCGAAAGGTCTTACTTCATTTACTGATCACCCTGATGTAGCACAGAGCTTCGGTAATGTAAAGAAAAAGACTATTTCTGTTGATAAGATTGTTGCTCATCATCTTTTAGATAGTAATTTCCGTTATAAAAGTGAAAATGAGGTTATTCTAGACCTGTAAGACTTGACTTTTTCAATGAAATACATTATAATAATAATTATAATAGTAAAAGGAGTAAGATGTCTGATAAAGAAAAATTAAAGGAACTATTAGCAAGACCTGTAGATCATATAACGAATGATGAAGCTAATTTCATGATTCAAAATTTACGAAAGCTACGAGAAGAGGTTCTTAAAAAACTAGAAGGGTCGCCAGAAGAAAAATTAGCTAAAATCCAGAAAATGAACTTTGAAGAACGCTTGGAGGTTTACTTTGGAGAATAATATCACTATTATGAAATACCGAATTGGGAATCAGTATTTCTTCAAGGTTTTAGATAAATTCGATATTCCAGATGAAGTAGAGCGTCTAGATGAGATGATTAGGATTTCCAAGGAATTAGCATCTCAGCACGAAGACTATGAGCAGCTCTGGATTAAAAACACACCAATCATTTAAAAATGAAAGAACCAAAATGTAAAATCTGTGGGGGCAAACATTATAAATTTCAATGCTGGCAAAATCCTAGAAAGTCTATAGAAAGCAAAAAGCCTCTCAAACCGCTTAAAATCGCCGTAGAATCGAAGATAAAATCAAACACGACTAAGTTATCATCTTCAAAGAAAAACGAGCGTAAAAGCCTTGTAAATAAGCTAGATAGATTATGTTCGGAGATCGTAAGGAAAAAAGGTTGTAATTCAGCAGGAGAGAATTGGTGTTATACTTGTGGAGTTAAAAAACCTTGGAAAGAATTAGATTGTGGTCATTTTTATTCAAGAAGATTCATCAACACTCGATGGGACTTTGACAATATGAAGCCACAATGTATATTTTGTAATAGAAACCTTGGTGGAAATCTAGAAGTTTATGAAAAAAAGCTTAGAAGAGAGCTTGGTGAAGATAAATTCAACGAATTATTATTAAAATCTAGAGCTAACACTAAAATTTCTACAGTAGAACTCGCAGAAAAACTTGAAAATCTGAAGAAAAACTATAAAATACCCTGAAAATGGGTATTTTTTTGAAAAAAAGTCGAGAAAATTGCAAAAAACCCTTGACTTTTCTTATAAAATGATATATAATATAAATATAATAAAAATATAAGAAAAAGAAAGGATATAGAATGTTAAGTAAAGAAGAAGTATTAAAAACAATCGAGTATATGGAAGAAAAATTAGATCTTCTAAAAAGTTCTATCGTAGATGATTTAAGCGACGCTGAAAATATCGTAGATGAACTAAATAAAATCATGTATCACATTCAAATGGAAGTTGAAGAGTATACAAGTAAATAATAAAAATAAACATAATACATACAAAAAATAAGGAGAATATCAATATGAAAAAATCACAAAAAATCACATCAACAGAAGTTAAAGAAAAAGTTCAATTTTGGAACACAGAACGAAAATATGCTATAATCGGACTATGTAGACTATTGGCAGTAGTATCAATTATCTACTCAACAGTTGTCATTGCTCAAGGAGTTGACGATATCATTCCTAAGATTCTTATCGCCCCTCAAGCTATTTTAGCAGCGATTATGGCAATTAAAGCATTTACAATTAAGGAGAAAAAATAGTAAGCTCAAGTCTATCTTAGGCAATGGAGGCTTGGCAAATATTATGGAAAACTCAAGCAAAAAAGCTATCATTAAAAATATAGCAAAATATACAGCTTACATTCTAGCGATATTAGTCATCGTTGGATTCAGCTATTTAGCAATTAAAAACATTTCACAACTAGACAAATCACTTAAAGATACAAAAATGAAGTTAGATTTAAAAAGTAGTGAAGTAACGAAATTGCGATCCAAATGGGACAAAGTAAATCAAGAATTAGAGAATCTTAAAAAAGACCATTCTAGTTCGAAAGATAAAATTAAGGAGCTTGAACAACAAAAACAGAATCTAGAGAATCAGCTCCAAGCTAAAGCAGAACAGAAAGCTAAATTAGCACAGATAGCAGAAGCAAGTAAAAAAGCTTCAGCTGCAGCACCAGCACCACAACCAGTTAAAGTTTCTGGAACTTGTGAACAGTGGATGGCTCAAGCTGGAATTACGGATATAGCAAACGCTTCATTCATCTTTCACAAAGAGAGTGGCTGTAATCCGAATGCAGTTAATGCAAGCTCAAAAGCTCACGGTGTCTGTCAAGCACTTCCAGGAAACAAGATGGCAACAGCAGGAAGTGATTGGTATTCGAATCCAGTAACTCAAATGCGTTGGTGTCAATCTTATGCAATTGGAAGGTATGGAAGTTGGGCTAAAGCAGTAGCTTTCTGGCAAGCAAATCGTTGGTGGTAGAAATCTAGGCTAAAAATAGGGCTATAACAGGCTCTATTTTATTTTATGACTAAGTATTCATTTTTGAAATAAAACACGCTTAGAAGCGAGTTATTCGCGTCATAGACCATATTGACAATAGAACCATTTCTAAATATAATAGAAGTATGAATAGAGAAGAGTTCAACCAAGTAGTAAACAACCGTATAGAGCATATTCAAACAAGCCTCGCTGCTAAGAATAAAGAATATGCAAGTAACGATAGACCTTTACACAATTTTTATCAATCCGCCAAAGCTGGTAGGACAACACCAAAGAAAGCACTATTCGGCTATATGCTCAAGCATTATGTTTCAGTTACAGATATGGTAATGAGCGATGAAATCTATCCCGATGAATTATGGAATGAAAAACTTGGTGATATGATTAACTATCTGATTTTACTGGACGCTTTACAGAAAGATGAAAGAAACAATCTGGAGGGTAAGGAATAATGAGATTAGTTTTCATACGAGAAGAAGTTACAGATGAACGAAAACCTCAGGAATCTGAACAAAAAGTTTCAAATAAACTTCAAGAATATACATTTAAAGAATATCAAGCAAAATCAGCAGAATTTGATACCTTTGATCAATCATATAAAGATAGTTTTAATAGAATATCTATTGATAACAGTATTCTTGAAAAGCTTTTAGGTCTTAATGGTGAAGTCGGCGAAGTGACTGAAATTATTAAGAAAGCGATCAGAGATAAGAATAGTCGTTTAGGTATTGATGATTTAAGTAATATTAAAAAAGAACTCGGCGATGTCTTATGGTATCTTACGAACCTATCTAATAGTCTTGGTATGAGTCTTGAAAATATTGCAAAACAAAACTACGAGAAATTAAAATCCAGAAAAGAACGAAATACGATTCACGGTTCTGGTGATGATAGATAAAAATAAGCAGGCTATATGGTCTGCTATTTTTTTAAAAAAAATAGAAAAATCCCTTGACTTTTTTCTTATTTTGATATATAATTAAAATATAAAGGTAAATATAAGAAGAAAGGATATAAAATATGAATAAAGACATAACAAAAGACCCTTATTACGAGAAATTAAAAGAAATTCAAGAATGGGGCGTTCGAGATGTTGGTTATTATTATAGCATATTCCAAGACGAGGAATTTGATATTGTGTATATGTTTCAAGTTATAGTCGATAAGGTAGCACCTCGTGGAGTTCATCATTTAACAAGACCAGAGCTAGAAGATATGACTTTATACGAATATTTATTTGATGAGCTAGATGAATATGGAGAAATTACAAAAAAACTCTTGAAGATTTTAAGCCACTTGCTAAATATTTCCTTAATTGTCAAGAACTCACCGAGGAGAACGAATAATATGGATCATCTAAATCCAATTGAGATAGCAATCTTAAAGCATTTCTTGGAAGCAGAACAAACAGGAGATTCAGATAAAATCGTAGGAGTTTATGAGATGTTTCTCGATAAGTTTCAAAATGACGCTGAATATCTTGCCTATCTAGGAATTGTGGTAAATGATAGTTGCTGGCGATTAGCTGAAACAGATGAGCCAACAGCTCGACTATATCAGCATTTATGGAAACGAACTAACGATTTTGTTTTTAATAGATTGAGTTATGATGACCAAGTAGAATATGTTAATTTAACGAATTAAAGGAGGGTAAAATGGATCTAAAATTAAAGAAAGATAGTGCAAGTCAGCCAATCAGTATTTCAGATATGACACGAGAAGAATTAGAACAATTCATTAATATTGAGAAAGCATGGATAAAGTATCTTGCAAAAGAAGTCCGAGATGTAACTGAAACAGTTAATTATCTTATAGATAGATTTGATATTAAGTTAGAAAAGGAGAAATAAGAAATGAAGAAATATAAATTACTCCACGAATTACCTTTCGCAAAAGCTGGTGATATGGTGGAAATGTGGAGCGATGGGACTATGACTTTTGTAGGCGAACCCAATCTTCCACGATTTAATAAGGAAGATATACGAATGTTTCCACAATGGTTTAAGGAAGTTGAGCGTGTTATTGTCCCAGATAAATATTATTATATTGATTTGATAAGTGATATGATATTTTCTTCTGCAAAAGACGGCTTTGCGTCTGATGAAAAACGCGAAGCAATGTTCCAAAACTGTTCAAAGAATGGTATAGCATTTGAAACTTTTATGGAAGCCGAGGAATATCTAAAATATCTTCGAGCAAAAGAAGTCATTAAACAAGACACTAAAGGTTTTAAACCTAACTGGAAAAATTGTGAAAATAAATATTATGGTTATTGGAATTCTGGAAAAGATTCACTTGGTTATTTAGTTTCTTATATAACTAAATATTCAGATATATGTTTCAAGACTGAAGAAGACATTAAAGAAAGCTTTAAAAAACACCCCGACGAATGGAAAACTTATCTGACTTATGAGCAATAATGAATTACAATTAACAGATTTAGAATATAAAGTTTTAGAAGTTTTTTGCTACTCGTATTGTGAATATAAAATGAGTTATGACCCTCCTCTTTTATTCTTCAGTATGAAAAGTAAAAATTTAGAAACTTTAAAAAATCTTCAAGATAAAGGTTTTATCAAGTTAGTTCAAAGATATAATACAAACTCGTTTAATCAGATAATAAATGTTATAACTGGTTATATGCCAACAGATAAATTAAAAAGCACAGCATTATATAAAAGAATTGATTATTATGTTAAATTCGGAAATCGACGCCAAGAAAGGAAAAGTAATGGAAAATAATATGAAATGGAATAAACTTCGTTTAAGACCTCTTAATGATGAAGAAAAAGAATACTATAAAGACAGTAAAATCGAATCCGTATGGGATGGAAATGAACCAGAAATAGGCGAAGAAGTTCTTGTTTATTCAAGTCAATATGAAGGAGTAACTACTGATATTTGGACTGATGACTTTGACTATGGTGTTGGATTTGAAAACACAGATGATACAGTTATTTACTGGATGAGTTTTCCAGAACCACCAAGAATAGTTTCAACTCAGGAAAAAGGATTAAAAAAAGGATTAGATATGAAAATTACAGATCAAGAAGCAATTAATCTTATAGAAGAATTGTGTCGAAAAGAAGTCGAACGAACTGGATTGCCACTTGTATACGACTCAAAAGGAACAACAAAAGAAAAATCAGATGGTCAAATTATTATGTATATTCATCAAAGAATGACCCTTGACTTAGATGGTTTCGATAGTGCAGATTTAATTAACCAAAATACTCTAGTATTTGAAAATGGAGAGTGGAAAACTCTTTTTGGCGATAGTTTTTATGGATATGAATTGAGAATAGGGCAAGGTGATAACTATCTCACAACATTCATGCACCCAAGTAAGAACCTAACTAAAGAAAAACTTATTAAAAAACTTTCATCTGATGAATTTAAAAAAATATTCGATAAGCATAAAGAACTAAGCGAAGAAATGCGAAAATTAAAAGAAAGCTTAAATATTCTTTTAAAGAAAAAAGGGGAATAATGAAATACCTTTACACAATTAAAGAAAAGACTTTTGTCAGAGATTCTACTGGCGATAAAGAAACAGAGAAAACCCTTCTAAAAGGCACAGACCAAGAAAAAGCTGTTCAGAAAGTTGACAGAATATTCAGAGAGAACAAACCAGAAGGTTTTGAGATGATAGTTAATGAAGCAGATGAAATGGCTGCCGAAAAATATGATGAGAAAACTGGCTACTTCGAACAATATGCAGTCTTTATGGAAGTAGAAAGATTGAACTTTTAGTAAAGGAAAAATACATGAAAGAAGAACAACAAGAGCCAACAATTAAAGAACTTTTTAATATAATCATTGAAGTAGCAGATTTCGCAGTCACAATCTTGAATGAACACCGCCAGTTTTTGCAAAATATCAAGGAAATGCCAAAAACGCAAGAAGAAATGGAACTTCGATCCATAGAAATGGCAGAAACAATACAGAAAACGAACAAGCATTGTGAGATAGTCCAAAATGCTTTTATAAAATACAAACATTTATTAAATCTTGAAGAAAAGGAACAAAATGGCGAAACCAAAGTTTAGAGAGATTAAAATTCAGCGAAATGGTAAATTTAATACCAACGGCACGGTTCACGATACAATCGAAGAAGCGTTTGCATACTGGGATAAGAAAATACCAAACAGTAACATCACGACTTTAATTTACCCAAGCAATCCAAGTTCTGAGTTAGATCTACCTTTAGATTTTGAGATAAGTTGTTGCTCATTAAAATATGCAAAGGAGTGTTTAGGAGCATAATATGAAAGAAATAAGACTAAAATATAACGATAAAAGAGATCTTAAGCCTTTGCTTGAAACAGTTGAGGACTATATAGATACACAGCCAAAGAATAAAACAGAAGTTCCTCAATATGCACACTATGAAATTATTAAATATCAGAATTTTATAGGTAACAAACAATTCGATGTAGTAGTTCGAACAACTAAAACAGGTATAATTATAGCTGAAATTCGTAAATATAAAGAATAAAGAAAGTGAAGTATGAATAAACCTAAAAAATATGATGATAAAAGAATTAAAGCTCTTCTGAATCCGAATTTAAAGAAAGAGAAAGTTGCACGACAAGTATTCGTAAGTGATGAGGTTAAACAAAAACTTGGTATCAATTCACCATATAATTTCTTTGAAGTGGAAGTTGACCAACAGGCAATAGATGAAGAACTTGAAAAAAAGATAAATGAAGTTTTTTAAAAGGAATTAGAATGATAATGAAAATGAATCTTTTATGGATTTTATATATAATTATGTTAATATCAATTATATTTTCGCTCGGCTTTCTATTCCAAGCTGAGTTTACTATCTCAATCTTTTGTTTAGCAATATCTTGTGTAAGCTGGCTTCTTTTTGGAAAAATTGTAGAAGATATAGATAAGGAGTGGAAATGACGATTGATAAAAATATCGATGAGTATAATGAACTCATTAAGAAACAAAACCAATATTTACTTGCCCTTTATAAAGAAAAAACATTTGAGAAATTCTATGGTTCTCTTGAAGAAAAAGAACCATATGAAGCTGAAATGAATGTTCCTAAATGCGACAACTATAATTTTGATAGTTATAATCGTATAGCTTTAAGGCGACAATCTAAGCTTATAGCAGATATTGCAGATAAAATGAAAGAACTAAAATATTTCACTAACAGAACCAAAAGGCAGTATGAATATTTCAAAAGTCTTAAGGAAACCTCTAACAACTTGAATCCAAAAATCTTGAAATTTATAGAAGATTATGAAAATTTCTATTTTAAAGAGGACAAGTAATGAAAGAAGAATTGGTTAAGCATATAATCACGAAATTTAGTAATAGGTTTCATATTAGAGAGTTATCCAATAAAAACCTGCCTGATTTAATTCTTTACGATAAACATTATTATGACCCTATCTTTGATATGTTTATTCTAGAGTTAGAGGATGAACTTTTAGATAGACTTCTGGATTGGAGAATATCTCTTAGAGATGAGTCTATAAACCATTACATAATTTTACCTGAAAATAAAATAGATAACGCTAAAAAATACATCAATTTAGTTGCTGAAAATATCAAGATAGCGACCTATAACAATGAAAATATCATAAAATTCTATTGACTTTTTCAGTATAATGATATATAATAAATATATAATAAAAATATAATAAAGGAGAATATATGCCAAGAATAATGCCAGTTGGAGTTAAAGAACAAATAGAAGAAATCGTCGCTAAATTTAATCTGGAGAGTGGATTTAAAATGGAGATAATCTACGAAGAGACAGGTTTATATAATGAAGAAGATGAATATGGATATACACATATACGACAAGATTTTGAAACAGATTCTAATCTAACTGTATATCTTTCAGCTCAAGGTAATTTTAGAAAAAAAGATGGTAAATGGGAAGTTGAAGACCATTTCTATGGTTGGTGTTTAAGAATTGAAGAAGGTTCTTTAGATTCTACTGTTTACATCGGAAATATTGATAAAATAAATTATGAAAATTGTGCTAAGTTTATCAATTCTTATAAAATGAAGAACAGAATTGAAGAGATAAAATCTCTTAAACAAAAAATAAAGAATATCCAAGATTTGATTATGGTAAAAGAAGAAAACATATCTCTTGCAATCGTAGAAGATAACCTAGAAAGAACAGTTGACAAAGATTCAGAAGAATTACAGCAATAATTATTTGAAAATATAACAGTATGAAAAGAGCATTTGAAATACCAAAAGGTGACACAGTTTTAGTTGGCAGGAAGAAATTCACGAAAGTGAACAACAATGGAGATTTTATTTCTCTCTTACCACTTAAAGCTAAATCATTATCTGATGGTGTAATAATGAGTAGTTTAGTTAAAGTTAAACAGTATAAATTCAACCATTGGAAAATACTAGATTAAATATAGAGAAAGGTAGAAAATGGAATTAACACAATTTCTAACATTATTAGCAGGAGTTGTAATAGGTATATTTGCTTGTAAATTTTGGCAGTTGCTATACAAAGTTGAAATTGAAACTCATAAGAGTTTAAATGAACATTTGCACGGAGAAGCAGAATTTCGAAAAGATGGTCTATATGTTGGTGATGTAAAGATTAAAGGAGTTACCAAGTATACGACAACTCAAGAAGAAAGTAAAGATATTTACACTATCAATATTGAAACAGTTGTTCTCAAAAAAGATTTGTATTAGAAAAAAAAGACATAATAAATAACCCCTTCAATTAGGGGCTATTTATTTTTGATGAAAGAAAGGAGGTAGGGAATAGAAGTATATTCTATTCTTAGATATTATACCATAACTCCTTTGATTGAATTAAAGGCTGAAGGGTTTTGGTTTAACACCAAGCTTTTCCCAACCCTTAATTCTATTTCCAACATCTTTGATTGGTTTTTTACGGCTATTTTGCATAGACGATTACCTCAGTTAGGTTAGCAGTAAAGAAGTCGGTTAGTTTCTTTACTATAGCTAAATTCTGTATTACTGTTTAATTATATCATATTGAAAAATAAAAAACAAGCCCCATTTTTGGGACTTTATTTTGCAAACGGATTGTATAAACGAATTTCATAGTTGTCTATTTTAGCTCTTGTTATTTCATAATTGAAAATTTCCAAGAGTTGCCGTTCATAGTTATACCAGATCGCTCCACCATTTTTAGCTGTTACTCGAATAAGTAAATTCTTTTGAGGCAGATCTTTCACTTCATCAAAATCTACTTTCACGGTAGTTTCTTCAAGAATAATTCTTGCAGCTTCAGTATTCAAAATTTCTGGTGCATTCATTTTAGCCACCTTCTTTCTATTTTTTATAACGAGGCAGATATTTCCTTATGTCGTAGGAATGGATCTCTTGAGCTATCATTTTCTGATTAGCCAGGATTAAAGCTGTTTCTGTTAAATGAAACCAAGTGTCTTTTTTACCTTCCTTTCCGACAAAACGAATGAGTAGTTTCCCTTGTTCTTTTTTACTGATATTCGGTAAATCTTCCAAAGGAATAACTACTGTTTTTTCTAGAAGTATAATGCGAGAAGCATTGGTATTAAGGTGCAATGGAGGGATTAACAATTTAATCACCAACCTTTCTTTTTTTCTTCTATTATACCAAAAAAGCTCCCGAAAGAGCAATTTTAGCCTATTATTATAATACAACTTCAATTAGTTTATATTACTATTTAATTATAAAGGATTTTCTTTAAAAAGTCAATAAGAAAAGAGCTATAAAGCTCCTTTCCCAATGCGAGTAAATAATAAACAAGCTCTCCGAATTGACTGTAATAACTATCACATACTTGCTTACTCTTATATTATACACCACTCAAAAATAATAATCAATAAAAAAGAAGACTTTCGTTTAAGATAAGCCTTCTTTCTACATTAAAATCACTTGAGAGCAATATTATTATAACAAAATTATTAAGAGTTTGTCAATATTCTAATGTTCAATATCGAATCGAGCTTCATATTTCTTGCCATCTACGAAAGCTACACCATCTTTGAACTCTATAGAACGGATTTCACTTGCACCATTTGGATACTCTTGATAAATAGAGATTCCAGATTGCCAGTCTTCCTGAATTTTAGTTGGTTCGTTTCTATCATTAACGCTTGTATTATAACCAGGAATTACTCCATCAGTTCGACCAAGAATCGGTGTCATATGATAAATCATATCTTTTCCATCTGGTCTAGTTCTGTGATGAGTTTGAGATTTGTGTCCGTGTCCTTGAATAACTCCGTGATAAGGATAGCGTTTTGAGAGTAATTCAGCAGTTGAACCATTTGAACGAAGATCTGGACCATGTCTAAATTGCATTTCGCCACTTTCGCTCATAAAGGTTGAATTCGGATAGCCTGACATATATTCAATATCTAAGGATTTAAGATTCATAACATCTTCATAACTAAATAGACTTGCACCATCTGTTCCAGCTCTTTTTAAGCCCATTAAACTTGTTGCTGCTCTACCAATTTTTTTGATAAATCTTATATCGTGATTCCCTTGTAACTCAATAAACCGAGCATTTGGAGTGGATTCACGCATTCCTTTTTCGAAATCATAAGCCGTGTCTATGGCTTGTTGAGTCATTCCTAAAAAGTGATTGCTATCTTGGTCATATCGTGATATTTCTGCAAGGTCTAAAGTATCACCAAGATTCATTACATAGTCAGGTTGAATATCGTAAGCTATTTCTTTAGCCAATTCTAAAGAGCGAGGGTCGTGAGTTGGAACGAACATTCCATTGACATTCCTCCAGCCAATATGAGAGTCCGAAAAGATGAAGTAAGTTTTACAAGCGTTTAAGGTTGCCTTTCCAAGCTTTCTCTTTCTGAATTTCAGTTCTTTTTCTGGTGGAATTAAGAGTTCTTTTGCAGTTTCTAGATCACCTTGGTATTCATAACGATGAAGAGTAGTTACTTCGGGTTCTCCTTCGTTATTTTTAGTGACCATCTCCCATTCAGAAGTAAGAATTTTATTTTCTCGACCAAAATTATTGTTTTTGTTTAATTTTTCTGACATTTTTCACCTTTAAAGCTTAGAAAAAGAACGACCCTTGAAAAATTGAGCCGTTCTTTAATGTTAATAAACTATTTTTTGCTACTGATTTTGTATAGCTGGTTAATACTTGCACAAGCACCAGTTAAAGCACCTGAAATAGCAAGAATTAAAGTTGCATGTTGTGGAAGTAAAGCTACTGAGATAGTTGCTGCCGTTCCAATAAGGGTCAATGCCCATCCAGTTGCGAAGTATGTTTTATTTTTTACTTCTTCAGATACTACTGGACTATATTCAACTGAATTATTTACTTCTGAAATGTTATTTTTAATTTCTTCCATAATTTTGAGTTCTTCCTCTGTTAATTTGCGAGTTTCTTTTTTAGGTTTTTCTTGAACTGTCGACTGTTGGTTTACAGTTGGTTGAGTGGTTGTCAACTGTTGGTTGTCTACCACTTTTTCCACAGGTTTTTCAACAATTCTGTCAAAAACTTTATCGAGAATTTCTTTGAATTTTTGATCAGAAATTTTGTATGGACATTGTGTCGCAACCCAATTTCGGTG
>QWCL01001289.1_pt1 | contig 13315 bp, 14 predicted proteins | sample 1972551 | NCBI WGS metagenome assembly QWCL01 (sample SAMN09866709, study PRJNA288562) | Human oral metagenome isolate term2_saliva, whole genome shotgun sequencing... | isolation source: mouth | host: Homo sapiens | place: USA: California
ATGAACGGGTTAGCTGGTGCCATTTCTTCAGCTATGAATAGTGCCTTAGGATCTATTCAAAGCACATGCCAACAATTTGTGTCTACTCTTCAACAAACAGCCTCACAAATGGCACAAGAAGGACGTAGAGCAGGTGAAGATGCAGGAAGAAATATTGCTGATGGGTTAAGAAGTAACGAGGGTAACGTTCGTTCAGCGATGGAAAGTATCAAGAATACTGTTCAAAGCGTAGGTCAAAGCATTGTACCAGTTGCTTATAACGTTGGAGCACAAGTAAGTAATGGTGTTGCTCAAGGTATGTATTCGGCTTTAGGTGCGGTTACTGCTGCAGCTAATGCGATTATTAATGAAGTTGATAGAGCATTAAGAGCCAAGGCACAAATTCACTCACCATCAAGACTTACACAAAAAAGAACAGGTCACCATTTAACAGGTGGTGTTGCTCAAGGTATGGTTAAAAACATGCCAGCATTAGATAAAGCGTTCAGCGTTTATCAACGTGCAATCGACAAATTCAAACCTAACTTTGTACCTGAGAACATGTTAAGTTTTAAAGGTGTACCATCATTTGCAACAGCAGGTGGAAGTAGTAACAACGTTACTAACAACAAAACAAGCAACTTTGGAGCGTTGCTACACATAGAGAATTTAAGTACAAATTCTGAAGAAGATGTTCGTAAACTATACGAACAAATAAAATTCTTAATTAAGGAGGAGAAAGACAGATTATGATAACTAAATATATCCTTTACAACCAACTAAACACAAAAGAATTAGGATTAAGATTAGTAGATGAAATAGAACTGGAATCTTCTTCTCAAACTGTAGATTTAGTTGAAATAGACGGTGTTGATGGTGCGAAAATCAAAGATAATAAACGGTTGAAAGTAGTTGAACGTACTTTCCCGTTTAAAATCTATGATGAAAAAGCTGACATTCAAAACATAATCAATAAATTAAATGATTATCTTATCAATATAAAGCCAAAATGGTATGATTTTGGCTTGAGTTGGGATAATGAATACCTTTATAAGGCGTACTTTTATGAAACGTTTAAAATTGAGGGAACATTAACAAGCAAGAAAAAATGTATCCTAAATTTTAAAGTACACCCTATTAAATATCTAAAAACAGGACTATATAAGATAACAGTTTCTAATGGTCAAATATTAAGAAACCCAGAACGTAGAAAAGCCAACCCACTTATTAAATTAAGGGGAACAGGAGATATTAATTTGAATATTAATTCTCAAATATTTAGGTTGAAAGGAGTTAGTGGACACATTGTTATTGACTGTGAAACACAGTCCGCTCATTGGGATAATAAAGAACCGCAGTACGATAAAGTGTTCACATATCCATTTCCACACCTTGAAATAGGAGATAACAGAATCTCATGGGATAACAACTCATTTGTTGTTGAAATAACCCCAAGATGGGAGGCGCTAGTTTAATGGCTTATCCTATTTTATATAAAGCAAATGAAACTAATTTTGAACATTTGGGAGTATCAGTTTTATCTGATGCTTCTAAATGCCACGTTTCAAGAGAAAAAAACGGGATATACATTCTTGAATTTGATTATCCAATAAATGGAAAAGACGTAGAGAAAATTAAAGAGGGAATGTATATCAAAAGTGATGCAGGTTACAGAACTAAAAATCAAAGGTTCATAGTATCAAAGATCACAAAAACACAAAATGAATTTAAAATTTACTGCCAACATATTTCCCAAGTTAAAACTACTATGAACGCCATCAGACCAGATATAACATTAACTAGTGTTAGTGCAGTAGGTGCTTTAAGAGTGTGGCGAGATAACTTGTTAGATAGTCGTGAGGAGTTCTTCGTTCAATCTGATATAAGTACATTAAATTCTACTACATGGAAAATTGAAAACATTGAGAACGCCCGTGACGCATTAGGTGGTAAAGCAGGTTCAATTCTTGATGTTTGGGGCGGTGAATATGAATTTGATAACTTAAATATCACACTACATAAAAGCATGGGAATTGATAATCCAACCATCATCGCTTATGGTAAAAACTTGTTAGATTTAGAACAAGAGCAATCAATACTTGAAACTTATACTTCAGTTTTTCCTTTTAAAAAATATACCGATGATAACAACAGGGAGCAATTAATAACATTGCCAGAAATACTACTTGATAGCACACACTTAAATAAATTCACACACAGAAGAATTTTAAAAGTTGATTTTTCAAGCGATGAAAATTTAAAAACGGTGGAGCAGTTAAGAAGTAAAGCTAAAAGTTACATAAAAAGTAATAATGTAGGTGTACCGAAAACTAACTTAAAGATCAACTACCAGGACTTATCAAAAGTTGAGGGAGTATTTGATAACCCAGCACTTGAACAGATAGATTTATGCGACAGATTAAAAGTTTATTACAACGAGTTGGGAATATTAAATGAAAATGCGAAAGTAGTTAAGGTAATTTGGGATGTTATCCTTGAAGAAAATCACGAGATAGAAGTAGGAGATAGTAGAAGTAGCTTTACAGATAGTACTTCAGCTAAATTAGAATCATTACAAGTTCAAAACGATTCAGTACTTGCTAGAATAAATGCTTTGGTTGCCGAACAGGAAGCAGCTTTCGATAGGTTCTTTAAAGAAAAATCAAAAGTAATCGAAGATAGAGTAAAAGGTGGATATGAGAAAGCCTTATTAAGTAGTGAAGAAAAAATCCGAAAAATGGGTGAAGCCTTTGACGAAAAAGTCAACCAGTTTAGAAACCAAGTATCAGCAACGGTTGAAGACTATAACAGACAATTCCAAGCTACAAACTTAGAAATAAGCAAGAATAGAGTTGAAGCAACTAAGCAAATTCAAGCCTTAACTGATAGAGTTAATAACATTCAAGATATTTCTAACAATGAAACAGTTAGAGAACTTAGAGGACTTGTTAACGGTGCTACAAGCAAGGTTACAGAACTTGAAACTAGCATTACTAGAGAATTTACGGCTGTTAAGAAAAAAAATGAAGATGGATTGAGTGCTGTTAAAGCTGAATTTAAGAAAGGTGTAGACGGCTTAACAAGTAAGATTAGTTCTTTAGAAGAATACAAAAATCAAGATGGCAGTAGAACTGAAACATTGAAGCAATGGGTTCAGCGAGATACAGCTAATCAATTAAGTCGTGAAAGAACTGAAATTAATAAAATCATTGATAGTAAAGGTTATGTTAAGAACACAGAATTTAGTAATAAATTTACAGAAAATGCTAGAGGTATAACCAACCAACTATCAGCATTAGAGACCTATAAAAATCAAGATGGTGTAAGAGTTGCTAATATGCAAATTTGGGTGCAAAATAACACAGCTAATCAATTGACCGCTGCAAGACGTAGCATTGAAAGTTGGGTTAATGAGAAAGGTTATGCGACTAATTCAGTAGTTGAAAATAAAGTAAGAGAAACAGCGAACAGTTTTAGTCGTGAGATAAGTAATGTTAGAAATAGTATTCCAACTAGTGTAGGTGGGAGAAACTATATTTTAAATAGTAAAAACTTAAAAGACAGGCCACATTGGGGTAGCAATAAATGGGATGAAGTAGTTGATGGTGACACTATTATTCTTACAAAAAAAGATGGTAGTGATAAAACTGGTTTTTGGTTTAATTTAACTGATTTAGTTAAAACTCAATTCCAAAATGAAACATTAACATGGTCTATAGATATTAAAGCTAGTAGAAATATTACTTTAAATTCAGTTGGGTTTGAAAGTAACGGACAAAAGAAAGTTGATATATCAACTAACTGGACAAGAATATCTCATACCTTTGTGAATAGATTTTCCAACTATTATATGTTCACATTTAACAGTCCTACCACTAATTTTAATAACGGTGATAAAATCTATATCAAATTACCGAAATTAGAAACAGGGAACGTTGCTACTGACTGGACACCAGCCCCAGAAGACAGTCAGCAAAGTATCAATGAGTTAAACACATGGAAACAAACCGCTACTGAAACATTAAATACTGTTAGTAGTGGATTGAATGACGCTGTAAAACATTCACAACTTAGAATAGGTGCTGATGGAATTAACTTTGGTTCAAATCAAGTTTTTGATGGACGTAACCTTTCTAGTATGTTGTCAGTAAGTCCAGAAAGTATTAAAGCGATAACTGATAGATTAGTAATCACACCAACTAATGAGAATTTAACAAAAATTGAACTTAGAGGCGATATAACTTTTAAAACACGTGATTTAGTTTTGAATAGAATTTCAGAAAATAATAATGCAGGTGATGAATATTATTTTTCAGTAGAAGCTGAACAAGTATTGCTTTCATCAAGCACTTATAAAGATTTAAAAGCTATGGTTCACGTTGCATATAAAAATAACACACATAATTGGTTTAGTAGTGTATTATATCCAGCAAGTGGATACGGTGTGAGAAATTGTACAGCTACAGTAAAAATTCCTAATGAATATAAAGATATAAGTTTTATAGAAATCATGATTAACCAAGAAGCATGGAATGATTTTACAACTTATAATTTAAAAAAAATTAACGTGTTTAAAAAGAAAAGTGCAGAACTAATAGTTGATGGTTCAATCGAGGGACGACAAATTAAAACTCAAACTTTAGAAACTGGTCACCATAAGGCAGGAAGTATCACTTCAGAAATTATTGCTGCTAACGCTGTTAGAGCTAAGCATATATTGATAGATGATGGGTTGATTAACAACTTAGTAACGCATAATGCTTTCATCAGTAAACTTTGGGCGCAGGACGCTTTCATCAGAAGTTTAAAAACTGTTAAAATTTCAACAACTCAACTAGATACCGACTGGCTTTCAGCTTATACAGGAGATATTGGAGGATTCAGAATTGGTAAGAACCCTAATCAACCTGGGGAGTTTTGGCTTACAGGTTCTAACAACTTCAACTGTGGATTAAACCCAGGTCACAATATTGGAACACGTGGTGCTCAAATTTGGGCAGCATGGGGGAACAATTGGTATCAAGCAGGACCGAATGCATGGTATGTAAATGGTAATGGTGCCATGGTTTGTAATGCAACTGCTGTTTTTAATCGAGGATTAGATGTACACGGTAGACATATTTATACTCATGACCAAGATATATATGGTCAAGGAGCAGGAAGTAGCACAACAAAAGTAATGTGGTGGTCACAAATCAACAGAGTAAAAAGTGCAATATCTGACAAACGTTTAAAAACTAATGTTAAACCAACTAAAATTAAGGCTGTAGATTTACTTAATAAAATTGAAATGGTTGAGTTCAACTGGAAAAAAGATAATAAATTCGAAAAAATCGGAGCAAATTATGACACTATACCTTACCTTATCAAAGCAGTACAAGAATTGTCAGAAGAAAATAATAAATTAAAAAACAAATTGGAGGAATTAATCAATGGATAAACAATTACAACCAATAGATTTAATCGCACAAGAATTAAGCGAAAAAACAATGCAATTAGCACATTATAAAGTTGCTTATAACGAACTAAGCAAAGAGCTAGAAGCTAAAGAAAAGGAATTAAAAGAGTTAAAAGAAACTAAAGTAGAAGAAGTAAAACACGAGGAGGTACAATAATATGGCACTAGAAATATCAGTGAAACAACCTAACCCAACGGCAGGTGGTTATAAGAGTGTAAATGTTTATTTCAACATGAATACAGGAGGAATTTATTTTAACGGTAATATTGAATTACCAGGGAAATTTGCAACTGCTAGTGACGCAGAGACACTAGAAGAAATTAGAAAACAAATTGCAGTTCAAATGTACACAGGTGAGGCTACACCTGCACTAGTTGCTGAATATGCTAACCTTAATAAGCAAATTGGAATTTTAGCAGGCAATAAAGAAGACGTTACAGAACGTGAAAAAGCATTAACTAAACTATTTGCTAAGGTCAATAAAGGTAATGATAAAGTACTGATGACGTTACTTTTAGACGTGTTAGATCCTAAGACAATATCAACAAATAAAGATAAAATTATCAATGCTTTTGATAGTTATGAAGTTAACACAGATTATTCAGTAGGTGATAAGTTTAAATTTGATGGCAAACTATATGAAGTTATCACAGAACATACAAGCGTTACTGAGTGGGTGCCAAGTGCTGAACCAACTAAGTATAAGGAAATCACTTTTGAACGTACTGAGAATAAAGAACAATTGGCAGATGATAACAACCGTTACATCACTAAATTACAATTAGATGAAGCATTAACAAAAGTAGTTCAAACAATCATGGAACAATTATCACAAAACGATGAAGGAGAAGAAGAACATGAAAATAACGGAGAAAGTAGCAACACTATATCACACAGCGAGGGGGTTAATTAAAATGAAATTTAGCTTAAAACACATGAAATTTAAAGAAAATGATTATTTAGTACAAACTCATAAGAGATTAGTAATTACAGAGGCGGAAACTTTAGAACAAGTTCCTAACTTTGGAAACTTACGCGAAATGGTTAGGTTAGAAGTTGAGAAATTCAAACAAAAAGAAGCTGAATTAAAAGCAATTGAGGAAGCAGCAAAAGAAGTTACACCAGAAGCACCAAAAGAGGTGGTAACTCCAACAGTAAGTGAAGCACCAAAAGTTGAAGAAAGAACAGAACACGCTGAATAGCGTGTTCTTTGGTGTGAGAAAATGGAAATAACATTACCAGAATTAGCAGAACGCTATTACCACTTAGCTAAGGACGTTTATATTCATGCTTTTACATTGGTAATATTTTTAGATATCCTTACTGGAATGGCGAAAGCGTGGGTTACAAAAAAACTAAATTCAACAGTAAACAGAAAGGGGTTAATTGAACATGGTATTGTTGCAATAATGTGCATTACAGTATATCCATATATGTTGTATTTAGGTTTTAACGAGTTTGCAACAGTCTTTCTATTATTCTTCACAGTTGGTTACTGCTTATCTTTAATCGAAAATTTAAGTGCTTTGGGCGTGCCATTTCCAACTTGGCTTAAAAAACGATTAGAAAAGCTGCGAGATGAATTAGACGGTAAGGAGTGATTAAATGAAAAAATTAGTAAGAACAAATTTAACTAACTCTCCTACTAGACGTGGCACAGAGAATTTAAACATTCAATTTTATTCGCATGATAGAAATAATGCAGGCTTTGAGTTCGTTGTTAGTAATGAAAGTGATCTTACAAATTATACTGCTAAGGTATTATTTAACTTCATAGATTCCGCTTCTACATGGGAAGCTAACGGCACTATAGAGGGGAACATTATTAAAGTTGCTTTCAACACAAATTTAATTGCACGTTGCGAGGAAGTGTTGGGATATCTATTTTTAGATAGTGAAACAGATTCACTTGATATATTTAAGTTTAAGTTTAATGTTGTTTTATCTGAAATTGATAAAGGTGAAGTAGCTAACAGACAAATTAAACATGTTAATAATATTGGTGACCTAGAATTAGTAACAAGATCACAATTAAAAGATGAATTATCTAAGCTACAAATTAATGGAATAGATTTAACTAATTACTTAACAACTACAGTTGCTGATGAAAGATACGCCCAGAAGCAAGAATTAAGGTCGTACGCTTTGAGTAAAGACGTTCCGAGTATAAATGGCTTAATTACAGAAGAACAGCTTAAAACGGCAAATAATGGCGTTCTAGAGGAAGTTAAAAAATTAGGTTATGCGAAAACTACAGAGGTGCCTGCTGCATACAATGACAGCGAATTGGCTGGACGTGTAACCAAGCTTGAAAGTAGGAACAATCAACCAACGGTTGATAGTACAAAGTTTGTTACTAACGATACCTTAACAGCAATGAATTTTGTTACTAAAGATGAATTAAACCTTTTGAAACCTAATCAAACATTATCTATTAATAACAAAATATTAAGTATTAGTGGTGGAAATAACGTAGATTTACCAATTTGGGAAATACACGGCTCAGGTATGCCTAACGGAGTAGTAAAAGCTAATATAGGTACAACGTACGTTGATGAAAACAAAACTAACGGTGCCTTAAAGTGGATAAAAACTACTGACGGTGGAAATACAGGATGGGAAGTTTTCACTGGAGATACAGGCTGGCGAACTTTACCACTAGTTAATAAACGAGGTAATGCAAGACTTCAAATCAGACGTATCAACGATGAAGTTATCGTTAAGTTTGATGGATTAAGTTGGGGTTGGTTCGGTGTCGACGACTTAGAAAAACAAGGTGGAAACATCGTTGAAAAAACAATAGCAGGTAAGAAATATACCTGGATTAAGCTTAATATTGGTCAAGGTAACAACGTGTTACCTGTAGGATTTAGAAGTGCTAGCTCATTATTAAGTGGATTATATGGTGACTTAGGAGACCTTTTAGGAAGTGTATATGTAGGTGGTACATCAGACAGTAACGCTATTCAATTAAGATATGCCATGAGTAGAAATGAGTTAACAAGCAATATTTTATCACAAATTAGAATAAGTCCAGTCACATTTATTACAGATGATGACTGGCCTGTTCAATTACCATAAGGAGGAATAAACAATGGAACAATTACAACCAATTTTACTAACTTTAATAGTTTTCGCTCTTAACCTATTAGGTAAGTTTTTAAAAGAGTGGAAAACATTCCCAACTGAATTAATACCTCAACTTTTAGGAGTGTTAGGTGGATTAATCGGTTGGGCGGTCTTTAAAGATACTAACGCAGTACTTTTAGGGCTTGCAAGTGTGGGAACACATCAAGTAGTTAAGCAATCAAGAAATAACGATAACACGGAGGATAAATAATGGTATTATTAAAGAAAATACTAGATTTTCTAAAATCAGAAGTAAACAAACTTCATGATTTTGATGGATATTACGGTAGCCAGTGTGTAGACTGGATAAACTACTACTTATGGACGTTCTGGAAGATAAGACTGTTCGGAAATGCTATTGATTTATTAAACAATGCTAAAGAACAAGGTTTACAGGTAATCTACAACGCACCAGGAGTTAATCCAAAGGCTGGAGATATATTTGTAATGGAAGTGCCAACACATCAATTTGGACATACTGGTGTTGTGATTGAAGATAGTGACGGTTACACGATTAAGACGATAGAACAGAACATTGACGGCAATGCGGATGCTTTAACCAACGGAGGACCAGCACGATATAACGAACGTGATTTTACAGGAATTATTGGTTGGATAAGACCGCAAATTGATTATTCACAGGAGGAACAACAAATGTCTTATACTGAAGACACTACTTATTTACGACAAACCCCACAAGTAGGGGTTGCACCTTATAGACAGGTACATGCACACTCAACAGGGAACCCAACAAGTAAAGCTAGTGGTGAAGCTACTTACATGAGAAATAAAGATCTAAATAGTGGCTTCTATACACACGTAGTTGGAAATGGTAAAGTCTATCAAACAGCATACGTAGGTCAAGGCGCATGGGATGTTGGCGGAGGTTGGAATAACGAAACATTCGCAGCAGTCGAACTAATAGAAAGCCATCAGACTTATGAAGAATTTAGAGCGGATTATGAAATTTATATTCAACTTTTAAGAGATTTAGCAAATCAAGGTGGAATACCTATCACGGTTGATACTGATAGTTTAGAGGGGATTAAAACGCACTATTATTGCACAAATAATCAACCTAACAACTTTTCAGACCACATAGACCCTTACCCTTATTTAGCAAAATGGGGGATTACTAAAGAACAGTTTAAACAAGATGTAGAAACTGGAACAGTAAGTAATAAGCCAGCGGTTGTTGAAATAAATGTACTTGACACTAACACGAACCTTGAAAATAGAGAACAACCTTATTATAGAGGTTATATGAATACTGATTATTATGTAGAAACAGAACCTAACGCAAACAGCAAAGATAAAGAATTTCTACCGAAAGGTACTGAAGTTTATATCTATGAAAAGAAAAACGGCTGGAGTCGAATTGGTTCAAACTCTAGCAATCAATGGATAGAGGATGATTACGTAGTTAACTGTAATATCTTTTAATTTAAACCCCACATTAGTGGGGTTTATTTTTTTTAAACTTTTTTAAGAAAGAGCTTGCATTTATACATAATATTATGTATAATATAATCATACAAACAAAACAAAAGGAGAACTAAAAACAATGACAAAATATGATTTTATCGAAAAAGCAATAACAAGTAATAACGCTTTTATAAAGAAAGAACAAGATTTTTTACTAAAAAATTTAGATAAGTTTGTAGACTTTGCAAAAACTACACCTGAAAGAATGTATGACTATACAGAATTAAGCATTCAAGCTTTAAGATTATTGGTAAGTAACGGACTTGAAGCTGACGCTATGAAATCAATGTACAATCTAAACGGATTTTTAAGAATGAATTTTGAAGCATTTTGCATAGCGGTAGCGATGGGGGAGGTAAAATTATAATGTTAACACTAAATATAAACGGTAAAAAATATTATAGCACTAATTATAGTGCTATGATTGAAACTATACAAAACAACATTAGTTATGATATCATAGAAGACGAGATACTTTATACTGAAAATGAAGTGATGAAAGATAATGATGGAGAAATGGATGAAGATTTATTTGATATGTATATCGGAGCACTTGAAGATTACCAGTACAAAGAAATAGTAACATCTCACCTAAATAAATTAAATATAAAATATAAAATAACAGGAAAATCAGAGGTGTATTAATTTGATTAAAGATATTGAAGAATTGTTAAAGTTAGATATTACAAGTTATAAAATCGGTAAAGATACTGGAATACCAGTACAACAAATAGATCGTTACAGAAAGACGATGAAAGTTGGCAATATAACTCTAACTAACGCATTGAAACTTCATAAATATTATAAAGAAATTAAAAAAACTTTAAAATAACTCTTGCATTTATACATAATATTATGTATAATATAAGTATAGATAAAACAAAAGGAGAACTACAACAATGATAAAACTTACTTTTAAACACAGAGGATATAACAGAATTATAGAATTTACTGAAGATACTTACAGAAGCATTTACTACCAATTAGGTGAAATGTTAAGTAAAGGTGAACCAACTTTTGAAGAAGATAGATTTATCGAAGATAAAATGGATTATGAAAAATATCAAGAGTTAATGGATGAAGACTTTGATAAAGCTATGGACTATTGGGAAGAAGTAAAAGAAACTATTACTGAAGAAGATTATAGAGATTTTATAGCTAGTTTATTGGAAGGTAACAACTACAGAAGCTATGATTTAATAAACTATTAATAAAATAACCCCCTCTTACACATTTATTAATACATACGTAAATGGAGCACGTTTATTCGAAGCTTCAACAATTGTTGATAAAGACAAAACAGTTAAAGGTGATGAAGTTGTTGTTATTGGGGTAACAACACCAGAAACTGCCACAAAAACACACCCTAAAAATGTACAAGGTGTAACGTTCAAAGATCCTATTCCAGAAGTTTTAAATGTTGTTAAAGAAATTCAAGCAAAAGCAAAAGCTACTGGTGATGATTATAAAACGTATGTTGTTTTAGCTCACCTTGGAGTAGATACAACAACTCCAAACGAATGGAGAGGTTCTACTCTTGCTGATGAACTATCAAAAAGTCCTTTACTTAAAGGAAAACGTGTAGTAGTAATCGATGGACACTCTCATACTGTTGAATCGAAAACATATGGAGACAATGTTACTTATAACCAAACAGGAAGTTACTTAAACAACATTGGTAAAGTTACATTAAAACCAAATAGTTTATTAGGAACTCCAAGTTTAATTAAAGCTTCAGAAACTACTAATGTGACTCCAAATGCTGAAGTTAAAGCGTTAGTTGATAAAATTAAAGCTAAATACGATGCAGAAAATGCTGTTGTGGTAGTGAAAAATAGTCCAGTTGAATTAAGTGGTACTCGTGAAAATGTTCGTGTTCGTGAAACTAACCTAGGGAACGTAGTAGCTGATTCACTTTATGAGTATGGTCAAACAGGATTTAAAAATAAAGCGGATATCGCAGTAACAAATGGTGGTGGTTTACGTGAAACTATTGCTAAAGACAAACCTATTACAAAAGGTAGCGTAATTGCAGTTCTTCCATTCGGTAATACAATTTCTCAAATTAGTGTTACAGGTAAAGACGTATTAGCTATGTTCGAAAAATCTTTAGGATCTATTTTACAAGTTGACAAAGCTGGTAAAACTGTTTTAGATGAAAATGGACAACCGTTATTAGAACCAAGTGGAGGTTTCTTACATGTATCAGGAGCTAAAGTATACTACGATACAAACTTACCTTCAGGTAAACGTATATTACGTGTAGAAGTTAAAAATCATGATACAGGTGCCTACGATAAATTAGATCTAGCTAAAACATACTACCTAACTACAAATGATTTCTTAGCAGCAGGTGGAGATGGATATACTATGCTAGGTGGAGCACGTGAAGAAGGTCCATCTATGGATGAAGCGTTCAAAAATTATTTAGAAAAAGCAGATTTAACTAAGTATGCTGTAGTAAATCCAAATTCACGTACAATTTCTGTAGATTCAAAAACTTACAAATTTGAAGAGGAAAAAGCAGAACAACCTAAAGAAGATAATTCATATACTGGAAATGTAGGTTCAGGAGCTAATCAAGGAGAACAATCAACTAAAGAAGAAGGAGTAACTTCAGGGAAAGTAGAACAAAACGGTAATAATGAACAACGTAAAGTTGAAAATGTTGAAAACAAAGATGAAGAAGCTAAATCAGAATCTAAAGCAACTAATGTTAAATTACCAACTAGTGCAGCTAACAACCAAGTTGTAGAAAATAGTAAAGAAAATAAACTACCTAACACTGGTATGAACACAAATAGCACAACTGCATTAGGATTAAGCTTAATTGCCCTAGTTGGAGCTGCCGTTAGACGTAAACTTTCTGAATAATTAAGTAATTAAATTATAAAAAAATTAAAGAGTATGGATATTTTCTGTACTCTTTAATTTTTAAAGTTTTATTATAATGTTCTTTAGTAATTGCTAAAATTGAATGATAAAAAAATATTGACAAGGGTTTCTTAACTTGATATACTTAAAACACAATAAAAAATTACACTTTGAAAAGAAGAGTAGTAGTTGATGTTTGCTTAGAGAGTCTCGGTAGGTGAAAGGAGATCAAAGATGATACTATGAAGATGGTCTTTTCGTGTTAGTAGTTGAATAGTTAAACTACTACGGTATAGCCCGATATAGCTAAGGGTATAAAAATAAAATCTAGATTTTGTTTTGGTACTTTATAAGTTAGTATTTGTGAGAATACTATAAATCAAGGTGGT
>QWCL01000970.1_pt1 | contig 13302 bp, 16 predicted proteins | sample 1972551 | NCBI WGS metagenome assembly QWCL01 (sample SAMN09866709, study PRJNA288562) | Human oral metagenome isolate term2_saliva, whole genome shotgun sequencing... | isolation source: mouth | host: Homo sapiens | place: USA: California
GTTCAAAATAAAATAAACACCCCGAACAAGTCGGGGTGCGAATACTTATAACGTCAAGAAATGTAAAGATATTTGACTGTGCAATACACTATCTTTGTTTTTAGGCTTTCTCTTCCGGCTCCGGTACGTCAAACACTTGGCGCAGGTAAGCGAGGAAGGTGTTGTTGGTGGTCATGGTTTTGCCCGGAGAGTCGGAGAGCTTGGCGACGGATTGGCCGTTACACTCGACAAGCTTCAAGACAATGTTTAAAGGCGTGTGTCCCAAGTCGTTGGTCAGATTGGTACCGATACCGAAACTGGTTTTGAAACGGTCTTTGAAGTATTGGTGCAACGCCCATGAACGCTCAATATCGAGGCCGTCTGAAAAGGTCAGCATTTTGGTGCGGCTGTCGATTTTGAGTTTTTTGTAATGCTCGTAGGCTTTGTCGCCCCAAACATAAGGATCGCCGCTGTCATGGCGCAGGCCGTCGAAGAGTTTGGCGAAGTAAAGATCGAAATCGCGCAAGAAGGCATCCATGCCGACCACGTCGGTCAGGGCTATGCCGAGGTCGCCGCGGTATTCGTGTACCCAGCTTTCCAACGCAGCTTTTTGGAAATTGCGCAAACGTACGTCCAAGGCTTGGAAGGCTTGGAGGAACTCGTGCGCCATGGTGCCGATTGGTGTGATGCCGAGTTTTTTGGCCAGATAAACGTTGCTGGTACCGCGCACGATATCGGGAGCAGCTTCCAGCAAGGTACGGATAACGTGTTCCTGCCATGCGAGGGTATAGCGGCGGCGCGTACCGAAATCGGAAATCAGGAACGGTGGATCATTCGGATTTTGTGTAGCCGCGATTTCTTTCAGCTGTTGCGCTTTGGCCTGCAAACGGCGCTCACCCTCTTCGATGACGGCAGGCGTTTCCAAGCGGCGGAAATAGAGTTCGTTGACGATGGCAAGAATGAAAATCTCGAAGAACATCGCCTGTATCATCGGGCCTTCGATGCGGATGTTCAGACGGCCTTGATCATCAGGGCTGACTTGGACGAAGCCAAGTCTTCTTGAATATCGGCCAGCGGATACACCATCTCTTTGTTGCGGCAGCGGAATTCGTAGAGGCTGTGGGTTTGCGGGAATTGATGCAACACGACTTGCAACATGGTGAATTTGTACAGGTCGGTATCAAGCAGGGATTGGATAATGGGCTGATAAGCAGACATAAGTTTTCTCTGAGTAAACGTGGGCGTGATGAGGGTATCGATTTTAATAGGAAAGGCCGTCTGAAAGAAACCTTATTCAGACGGCCTTTATCTTATTAATCCAGCTGCGCTACGGAAACCGGCAAAGAGCGGATGGTAGACAACATCGTGCTGGCATCTTTTTGCTGTTTGCGGAACGCGGCCATATTGGTCGGGGTCAATTTCGGCGTCGGCAGGGCGACGGTAGTCGGGTTGACCGGCTGGCCGTTGACGCGTGCTTCGTAGTGCAGGTGCGGACCGGTCGAACGGCCGGTTGTACCGACAAAACCAATCACTTCGCCGGCGCGGACTCTGCCGTCGGCAGGGCTGAACGCGCTCATGTGGCCGTACAGGGTTTCCACACCGTTGGCATGGCGAATCATCACGGTATTACCGTAGCCGCCTTTCCAACCTTTGAAAATCACTTCGCCGTCGGCAGCGGCCTTAATTGGCGTACCGGTCGGCGCGGCATAGTCGATACCGGTGTGCATACGGACGGTATGCAGAACCGGGTGGACACGGTAGCCGAACGGGGAGGAAATGCGCGTGTATGCAACAGGCTCGGTATTAAAGCCTTCTTTTTGTTGCAGGGACTTACCGTTTTGGTCGTAGTAGCTACCGCTTTCTTCGTCGCCTTTGCCTTGGCTGTAATAATAAGCTTGGTAGGTTTTGCCGTCTTTAACCACTTCAGCCGCCAAAATATCGCCGACCGCCATTTGCTGGCCGCGGAAATACATGCTGTTGTACAAAAGACGCACGGTATCGCCTTCTTTCAAATCGCTCATATTGAACGAGTCGGCAAAGATTTCTTTGAGCTGGATATACACTTCGGAAGGGATTTCAGCACGGAGCATATCGCCGATGGCGGAAGTGCGGATTTGTACGGAGCGCAGGGTCGGCATGGTTTTCATGTCGATTTCGGCATTGGAGATGCGCCATTTGCCTTTGACTTTTTCCAAAGCCACCAAGTTGCGTTCCAATTCTTCATCGGTAAAGAATTGAACGTCGGTCACTTGGCCTGAAGAATCGATGCGGATGTTGACGGATTGGTTGGTCCGTAGGTTTTTCATGTCGAGGTTGGCATTGTTTTTCGCCATGATTTGCTTGATGTCTTCTTGGTTGACACCCATGCGCGTCAAAACGTCTGCCAAAGAGTCGCCGGCTTGGACGGCTTCTTGCGCCCAATAGCTGGATTGATAGGTATTGGTTTCCACATAAACGGCAGGCAGCTCTTCGGAAATACGCTCGACTTTGAAATCGGTTTGTGCAGGTTGAGGGTCGGTAATGGCGTATGCGGTCATGATGCCTGAAGCCGGCAGCAGAAACGCTAAGAGGGTTGCTTTGAATCGAGTGGAATATTTGTTTTTAATCACGCGTTATCCTTAATGGGGCGGTCTGTTTTTGAGGTTTGCAGAATGCCGGCACATCAGGCCTGCCGCGACCGCCTGCTGGTTTAAACAGTTTTGGGGATAAAGGACTTTGAGTCTTTTTTCCGATCTGAAAATCAGGTTTTCACTCGGAATGAATGAGGTCGTGTTTGAGATTGACGTTATTATCAGGGCTATTGTGTTGATTTACACCCTGTTTTTCTGAAATTTACGCCATGCATTTTAGCATGACAGCCCGTTTTTTCCAAACCGGCCGTCTGAACGGCTCTTTTTGAGTACGTGAGGGCAAGGTTCCGAAACGCATCATTTGTCGCGTAAAATAACGGTTTTTCTATCTATTTGCGCTTATGAAGCTGACCCTCGCCCTCCCCTCGCTCAACCGCTTTGCCGACGAATCCGTCCCTGAGCTTGCCTTACCTGCTTTTAACCGTCTTTTGCGTTACGGCATATTACGCAAAGAAACACTCAGGCCGTCTGAATTTTACGGACACCATTTGTGGAGCGGCAGCCTCATTACCCAAGTGCAACGTTTACGCCACACAAGCCAAAAACGCGCGGCCGCTTTTGCCTCTCCGGTTTGGCAACAAATGGGCATGCACCATGTCAACATTATCAGCGGCGAGTTTATCGGCATCCAAAAAGAGGAGGCTCAACGGTTATGTGCGGATTTGTCGGCGTTTTATCAAGATAAAGATTGGCAGTTCGAGCCGCTTTGCGAAAGCATGTGGCTGCTCAGTATGCCGACAACGGAAGATTGGAGAGCGGAATGTGTTTTGGATGTGTGCGGGCAGCCGGAAATGGACGGTCAGGCACACGGCAAAGATGCAGTGTCTTGGTTGGCCATGCAGACGGAAATCCAAATGTTTCTCCACACGCATCCGATTAACCAAGTGCGCGAACAACAAGGCTTGCCGGAAATCAACGGTTTGTGGCTGTGGAATGATGCGGACGGTACACAGTCTGCGGATATTGTCGCTTCAGACAGCGCATGGGCGCGTTTTTCGGATATGCCCAAACTCGATACGCCGTATGATTTGAAAGCTTGGTTTGAAATGGTTCAAGAAACAGGCAACACGGTTTCAGACGGCCTTATCTTTTTGGACGACTTGGTTTCCACCTTACAGACAGGCGATGTTTGGGCATACAAAGATATTTTGGAAAGCTGGGAAACCCGTTGGTTTGCGCCCTTATGGGACGCACTCGCTTCAGGCCGTCTGGAAACCGTGTGCATTGCCACAGACGGCGAAAACGGCGGCACGCTGGAAATCGGCCGCCGTTCCAAATGGGCGTTTTGGCGCAAAGCTAAAACGTTTAACGGATCGTGGTAAGCGGTTTTAAGCCTCCAACGCTTCCAATTTGGCCGAAATTCTATCCCACACATCCTGCAACGGAATCGCTTTCAACAAACGGGTCGGATCGTTGGTGTCGATACTGTCAGGATGCGGCAATTCGGCATAATCGCCGGCATAAATGACTTCCGCCTGTTCGGAATACGGACGCCATTTATCCAACCATGACGCGCCAAATAAAGCAATTTGCGGTTTATCCAAAGCAGCGGCGATATGCATCGGTGCGGAATCGACACCGACAAACAGCTTGGCGCCCTCAATGGCCGCCGCCAATTCACGCAGGCTCAAGCATCCGGACAACACATATACTTTTCTGCCCTCCGGAATATTCAGACGGCCTATAATTTCCTGAAGCATGTATTGCTCGACAGTGTCGGGAGAAGCAGTCAATACGACATTCTGTCCGCTGTTGAGCAGAAGCTGTACGATGGCGGCGTTTTTGCCGTCTTCCCAACATTTGAAATGCCAACGCGCACCCGGGTGCAGCAACACATAATCTTCGCCGCTCCACCCCTGCTCACGCAATTTCTGCTGCATGCTTTCCCTTGCATCTTGCGCCACCCAAAGGCGTACCTTCGCATCGGCTACGTCTTCCGGCTGGATAAGCGGCGCAAGGATATTCAATTGGTTTTCAACGATATGATGGCTGGTATCAAGCTCATGGTTGATAAAATCATGACAGAAACGCCACCAAAAACCGTCGCGCTTGATGCAGTCCAAACCCACGCTGCAACGGGCGCACAGTTTGGCGATTATTGCCGCGCGCCATTGGTCGGACAGATTGAAAGCCCAGTCATAATCGCGCGCCTTCAGCTTTGAAAAAAGATTTTTCTCACACGCCAACTGTTTGAATACGCCCAGCTTCTTCCAATTTCGATCAATGGTAAAAACTTGCGTAATCTGCGGATTATCGGCAATCAGCTGCTCCGTACCGGCATACACCAGCATATCGATTTCGCAATCGGGGAAACGGGTTTTCAGCGCATCGACCACCGGCGTGCTCAAAAGCACATCGCCATGATGGCGCAATTTGATGATCAGAATACGTTTGGGTTGGGCTAAAGACATACAAAACTTTCAGACGGCCTGTTGATTGGCTGCTATTGTAAAGCGGAAAACAGGTTTCATAAAATACAAAACAGGCCGTCTGAAACCTATCCTGCTGATTCATCGCTATAAAATCCGCACAAGCCATGCAATTTATATTACAATCCGCACCCCGTGGTTCGAAAACCTCCCACATTAAAAAACTAAGGAAACCTCATGTCCCGCAACAACGAAGAGCTGCAAGGCATCTCCCTTTTGGGCAACCAGAAAACCCAATACCCGAGCGAATACGCGCCTGAAATTTTGGAAGCGTTCGACAACAAACATCCCGACAACGACTATTTCGTCAAATTCGTCTGCCCCGAGTTCACCAGCCTCTGCCCGATGACCGGCCAGCCCGACTTTGCCACCATCTACATCCGCTACATCCCCCATATCAAAATGGTGGAAAGCAAATCACTGAAACTCTATCTCTTCAGCTTCCGCAACCACGGCGACTTCCATGAAGACTGCGTCAACATCATCATGAAAGACCTCATCGCCCTGATGGATCCGAAATACATCGAAGTATTCGGCGAATTCACACCGCGCGGCGGCATCGCCATTCATCCGTTTGCCAACTACGGCAAAGCAGGTACAGAGTTTGAAGCTTTGGCGCGCAAACGCCTGTTTGAGCACGATGCACAATAATCCTATTCAGACGGCCTAACGCCCTTTTCATTGCAAGACTTTCTTTATTGCACAGTCTTGCAAGGCTTCATGCCGTCTGAAAAACTTCCGAAAGATTTCCATGTACGAATTTACCGCTGCACAGCAGAAGAAAGCGCTCTTCTGGCTGGTGCTTTTCCATATTTTTATTATTGCCGCCAGCAACTATCTGGTGCAGTTCCCCTTTCAAATTTTCGGTATCTTTACCACTTGGGGCGCATTTTCCTTTCCCTTTATCTTCCTCGCTACCGACCTGACCGTGCGCATTTTCGGCGCGCCGTTGGCGAGACGGATTATTTTTTGGGTGATGTTCCCCGCCCTACTGCTCTCTTACGTCTTCTCCGTCCTCTTTCATGACGGCAACTGGACAGGCTGGGCATCTTTAACCGAATTTAACACCTTCGTCGGCCGTATCGCATTGGCCAGCTTTTCCGCCTATGCGCTCGGGCAAATCCTCGATATTTTCGTGTTCAACAGATTGCGCCGTCTGAAATCATGGTGGATTGCCCCCACCGCTTCCACCGTTGTCGGCAATGCTTTGGACACGCTGGTGTTTTTCGCCGTTGCCTTTTATGCGAGCAACGATGAATTTATGGCGGCAAACTGGCAGGGCATCGCATTTGTCGATTATCTGTTCAAACTCGCCATCTGCACCCTCTTCTTCCTGCCTGCCTACGGCATCGTACTGAGCATCTTGACCAAAAAACTGACTTCTTTAAACGTCCGTCAAGAAATGCCCGAATCGGTTTTAGCCAAATAAGCAGCAGATAAAAAACAAGGCTGTCTGAAACTTTAATCGTTCAGACGGCCTTTTATGTTTTCAAATGATTAACCGGTCAATTGTTTGGTAATCAGTTTTTTCAGCGGAGGAAAGTTATTGCTTGCACGCAATACCAAACCGCGCAGCAGTTTCGCCGGAGCAGTTTCATTGGTAAAGAGTTTCAGCAACATATTAGTGCCGTGGTAAATCGGATGGGCGTGGAACATATGCTTGGTGCTGTATTTTTCCAGCAGGCTCTTCGCACCAATATCCTGACCGCGTTGCTCGGCTTCGAGAACCAATTTAGCCAAGAGATCGGCACTTGCCAGACCCAAGTTGAAACCGTGCGCAGTAACCGGATGCATACCGACTGCGGCATCGCCGATCAACGCGCTGCGTTTGCCGTAGAAACGTTGGGCAATCATGCCGACCAAAGGATAATTGTGAATGGTGCTGACCAATTCCATATCACCCAAACGGCCTTTGAGTTGCTCTTTCACGCTGGCTGCCAACTCTTCCGGCGACATATTTTTAATCGTTTCGGCTTTATCGCTGTCCACTGTAATCACTGTATTGGTCAAATGCTCTTCCAAAGGCAGCAACGCAATGGTGCGGCCGTAGTGGAAGCATTCATATGCAGTATGCAGGTTGGACAGAGTATGCTTCATGCGGCACACAAACATGGTACGGCTGTAATCGTGCATATCGGAAGAAATGCCCAATTGACGGCGCGTTTGCGAGAAGCGGCTATCGGCGGCCAACAACAAACGGCCGGTCAATACCTCGCCGCTTTCCAAAATAACTTGCGCCTCATCGTCAGAAGTTTTAACTTCTTTAACATTGGTGCCGGTCAGAATTTTGACGTTGTCCAATTTGGATACGACTTCATAAGCGGCTTTGCGGATATTGTGGTTGGAGATCAAATAGCCCAAGCAGTCCGCAGGCTCGCCGCGCGCCTGAGTCGGTTGCGGGAAATGGAGCTGGTAATCGGAATGGCCGTTCAACACTTTGGCATCGCGCAAAGGATAAATTTCGTCTTTTGGAATCAAATCCCACATACCCAATCGCTGCATGATTTCACGCGACAAGTGTGTCAGTGCGATTTCACGGCCGTCATACGGCGGATTTTGCAACACTTCTAAAGGACTTCTTTCAATCAGGGTTATGTTCAAACCGCTTCCGGCCAACTCTGCAGCAAAACTTAATCCAGCAGGGCCTGCGCCGACGACGAGAATATCACTGTGTAAGCTCATGGGAGGAATTCCTTGTATTCAACTGATACGGATTTTTTTCAGACGGCCTTAAGTTTACTGTGTTTAGCTACATGAGGGTAAATCAAAGGCATTTGATAGATTATATAGAAAGAGTCGATAGAATAAAACAAAGGCCATCGATTGTAAGCACGTTTTTACTTTGGCCTTAATATAAATCAAGCTTCACGACATACGGATTTTATCAAACAGACAAAACAGTCTGACAAACAAAAACCGCATTCCGAAAAGGAATGCGGTTTTCAATCGTAAAACGATTATTCTTCAGAACCGGTGTAAGGACGTATGCTGACGGTTTTACGGTTCAGCGCGCCTTTGGTTTTGAATTCAACGTAACCGTCAACTTTAGCAAACAAAGTGTGGTCTTTGCCCATGCCTACGTTGTCACCTGCGTGGAATTTAGTACCACGTTGACGAACGATGATAGAGCCTGCCGGAATCAGCTCGTTGCCGTAGGCTTTAACGCCCAAGCGTTTGGCTTCTGAATCGCGACCGTTGCGGGTGCTACCGCCTGCTTTTTTACTTGCCATTTGTAATACTCCTGAACTTACTTGAAATTAGGCGATTGCCACGATTTCGATTTGGGTGAAATTTTGGCGATGGCCTTGGCGTTTTTGGTAGTGTTTGCGACGACGCATTTTGAAAATACGTACTTTCTCGCCACGACCATGAGCAACGACTTTAGCTGTTACTTTTGCGCCTTCGATAAAAGGTGCGCCTACTTTTACAGATTCGCCGTCAGCAATCATCAAAACTTCAGTCAGTTCGATTTGGCTGTCGAGTTCGGCTGGTATCTGTTCTACTTTCAATTTTTCGCCAACGGAAACTTTGTATTGTTTACCGCCGGTTTTTACGACCGCGTACATACTCAACTCCATGAGAATTAGGTTAACATTCCGCACACCATGTGCGAAACGAGCTATTCTATTTCTATTTGCCTGTTTTGTCAAAATTTATTTTATTTACAAGTGAAAAGGCCGTCTGAAAGATATGTTGCATGCTTTTTAACTGATATAATCACGCGCTGGATTGCTGATATCTTTATGCAACATTATTACCCCGACCGAATGTACGGGTTTAAACAGATTCATTGGAGCCCCCGCTCCGTTTTATCAACAGAGAATGTTTTATGCTCGAAAACCTGCCTTACTTCCAACGCCACCTGCCCGATGACCTTGCCAAAGTTAATGCGGTCATCAACCAAGCTGTTCAATCCGATGTTGCGCTGATTTCGCAAATCGGCACATACATCATCAGCGCGGGCGGTAAGCGCCTGCGTCCGATTATTACCATTTTGGCAGGCAAAGCAGTCGGGCATGACGATGAAAAACTGTACTCGCTGGCAGCGATGGTGGAATTCATCCACACCTCCACCCTCCTGCACGACGATGTCGTCGATGAAAGCGATTTGCGCCGCGGCCGTAAAACCGCAAATAACCTCTTCGGCAACGCGGCGGCTGTTTTGGTCGGCGACTTCCTCTATACACGCGCCTTCCAACTGATGGTCGGTTCGGGCAGTATGCGTATCTTGGAAGTGATGGCAGATGCGACCAACATCATCGCCGAAGGCGAAGTCATGCAGCTGATGAACATCGGCAATACGGATATTACCGAAGAGCAATACGTCCAAGTTATCCAATACAAAACAGCAAAACTATTTGAAGCGGCCGCGCAAGTCGGCGCAATTTTGGGCAAGGCTTCCCCCGAACACGAACAGGCCTTGAAAGACTACGGCATGTACGTCGGTACAGCTTTCCAAATCATTGACGATGTATTGGACTATTCAGGCGAAACCGAAGAAATCGGCAAAAACGTCGGCGACGATTTGGCAGAAGGCAAACCTACCCTGCCATTGATTTATCTGATGCGAAACGGTTCCGAGCAGGCAGCAAACGATGTGCGCCACGCTTTGGAAAATGCCGACCGCAGCTATTTTGAAAAAATCCACGACTATGTCGTCAACTCCGACGCTTTGCCGTATTCAATTTCCGAGGCGAACAAAGCCGTCAACAAAGCCATCGCTTCATTGGACGTGTTGCCTGACAGCGAAGTCAAAGAAGCCATGATCCAACTGGCAAAAGAATCTTTGGCCCGAGTATCTTAATCCGATGAATTTCAGCTTTGTCCCTTTGTTTCTGGTTACGCTGATTTTTTTGGGCGTCGTCAGCAATAACAACTCGATTACGATTTCGGCAGCGGTATTGCTGCTCATGCAGCAGACGGCCTTGTCGCAATATCTTCCCTTGGTGGAAAAACACGGTTTGTATCTGGGCATCATCCTGCTGACTATCGGTGTATTGAGCCCGCTGGTTTCCGGTAAAATCCAGATTCCGCCGCTGTCCGAGTTTATCAATTTCAAAATGATTGCCGCCGTCCTTATCGGCATTTTGGTTGCCTGGCTTGCCGGACGCGGCGTTCCATTGATGAGCGAACAGCCTGTTCTGGTAACCGGATTATTAATCGGCACGGTCATCGGTGTTGCTTTTGTCGGCGGCATTCCGGTCGGCCCTTTGATTGCCGCCGGCTTATTGTCTTTTTTTGCCGGAAAGGTTTAAAATTCCCTCCTTTACCGCCTCGCCATAGTTCAACGGATAGAACGTATGCCTCCTAAGCGTAAAATACAGGTTCGATTCCTGTTGGCGAGGCCACAGTTTCAATAAAAGCCTTTCCATCCGAACGCGGACGGATCAACCAAGGAATATATTTCCATGCGTACAACAGCAAAGAGGCGGCAAACAAAGCGGCGGAGCAACGGATACTGTGCGTGTATGCCGTACCGCTCACAAAGGTAGCCAAAACACGGACAACCGTTGCGGCTATCATCAACCAAAAGGCAACAGGAACCACTTTAGGCGGCGGATAAATGGAGTTGCCGGTATGGCCAAGCGCAGTTCGCGCCATCATGCCCAAAGTCAGCACGCCGATACCGCCAACGCCGATAAGGTGTACGCCCAAATTCAGGAAACTTGAAATCCAATAAGAAATACCGACAGCAATCAAACCCAAGCCGGTAAACAGATAGCCGGCAAACAAAATCCAAAGCATAGGCTCTTTCAGCACGGCTTTATACCACCAGCGGTACACCTGCACGGTAAAAATCACACCGGCAGCCAGAGCAAACAACGCGGCCAGTCTCGGCAAAATGTTATGCGCCATCAACATGGCGGTCAGCATAGGCAGCCAAAGTGAAGCGTGCGCTACCCATTGAGGGCTGGGGATTTGCGGCACGTTCAGGCGTTTGGACGTAAAGAACGAGATAATCCGCATACCGATCAAACCGATAAAGCCGGCCACCATAATCAAACCAGATTGCAAACCGGTCATCAGCGCAATGGCATCAAACGGCTGCACTTTCAGATGGAAGGCGAAATGGGTGCCGCCCAAAACAAAAATAGCGAACACGGCAACATAGTTGCGCTTGTTTTGAGAACGAATTACCGGCAAAGCCATGCATACCGCGCCATACCAGAAAAAAATCGTACCGAATATGCCGCTTGCCGTTACCCCCCAACCAGGAATAAACATACAAATGCGGGCCAACAGCCAAAATGCGGTCAAACCGACCAACGCCTTACCGCGTGTCGGCGGCTGGCCTGTCCAAGTCGCCACGGCCGTCAATAAGAATGCAATGACAACCAATCCGGCATAGCCCCAAATCATTTCATGGGCATGCCAATAGAAACCCGGCAACTCAGGCGTACCCTGAAAGCCGAAGCCCCAAAGCAGTATAGACAATGCGCCATACAAAGCCGCCAACGAATAAAACGGGCGGAAGGCCATTGCCCAAACCGGGTGTTTGAACAAATCGGTCATGGTGGTTCCTTCAATTTTTATATCATCATAAAACAGCAACAGAGGCCGTCTGAAACTTTTCAGACGGCCATCGACTCCTTTACCTGTTACACATTTTCAGGCAAAGGCAAAAAAGGTTCAATCGCAGGGAAAAGCTCGCGCTCCTCAAAGCGCGCATGATCGCGCAAAGTGACAGCAAACTCCTTATTCCATGATTCATTCATATATTCAGGATGCGCCATCATCGTGCGTAATTTGGCATGATCGCCTTCAAAACGCTGCCGCAACGCAGGGTCAATTTTATCCCAATACGGCGCAAACATGGTTTCCTCTTCCAAAAAATGTGGCTCAAGCTCAACAAAATGAGGCTCCAGCTCCGCCTGATGGCTTTGATCGGGCGTACGCAGAAGACGGACGCACAACGACAGCGAGCTATGATGCTCGCGGGAAAGTTCTACTAAGGCAGGATGGCGTTTCAAGGGTTTCATAAGTTCGTTATAATGGCAACAGTTTGTCAAACTGGATTAATTTAAATGTTTCAGATATTATGAAACCCAATCCCACATAAAGTCAAACAGCCCCTCACCAAGCACTACGCTTTTGACATATAATAAAAATATCTAAAGAGCCAGCCATGTATCTGACCCAACATACCGATTACGGATTGCGCGTATTGGTTTATACCGCCATCAACGACGACACCCTCGTCAATATCGGCACCATTGCCGAGACTTACAATATTTCCAAAAGCCATTTGATGAAAGTGGTTACCTCATTAGTCAAAGGCGGATTTCTGGTCAGCGTGCGCGGCAAAGGCGGCGGTTTGCGCTTGGCAGACGATCCTGAAAAAATCAACATCGGCGCAGTCGTACGCCATCTTGAGCCGATGCAGGTTGTCGAATGCATGAGCGATAACAACGAATGCCTCATCACCCCATCCTGTCGACTGACCGGCATCATTACCGGCGCCATCAAAGCCTTCTTCAATCATTTAGATCAATACTCACTGCAAGATCTGCTGGACAAGCCGACTTACGACATACTTTATACACCGCGCATCCCAATCAACGAAATACGTGGAACGGCCGACTAAATCTTCATGCCGTCTGAAAACAATCCAGCTATACTGAAATGATATTACTTAAAAAATAAAAAATGCCGTCTGAAATAAAGATTTTCAGACAGCATTGGTTTACAAAACACTCTACAATTAAATAGCTGACTTTCATTCTATAGGTTAATTTTTATGCTAAATATTTCGAATATAAGGCAATAGAAAACCTAAAATAAGAATAATTATAGCAACCGTAAAATTTATTCTTAATATTTTCAAATAAAATTTCTTGGATATTTTTTGTATTCCAAACAGCACTCTGAAAAATTTAAATTGCACACTTCCAATAAATAGATTTCAAAAAAACCTATATCTACCCCTTCTGATTTTAATATTTTATATAGCATTACTAGATTAATGATAATTGCAATAAAATACAAAAATACTAAACAAAACAGAAAATAAGGCAATAACTCCACCAAACTACTCCTTCTTTTTTAAAAAGAATTTCCCTAAAAAATATATTGGACGACATAACCGAATTGCTATACTCGACATTATATTCCAACCCTTCACAAACCAATAAATACAAAAATGCCCGAAGCCAAAAGCCTCGGGCATTTTTAATATTTGGTGGGTCCGGTGGGTTTCGAACCCACGACCAAGGGATTATGAGTCCCCTGCTCTAACCCCTGAGCTACAGACCCGTCAAGAGTAG
>QWCL01000582.1_pt1 | contig 13299 bp, 15 predicted proteins | sample 1972551 | NCBI WGS metagenome assembly QWCL01 (sample SAMN09866709, study PRJNA288562) | Human oral metagenome isolate term2_saliva, whole genome shotgun sequencing... | isolation source: mouth | host: Homo sapiens | place: USA: California
AATAAAGGTAAAAATACAAACAACCCTACAATTACTGCGCTCCACATATTTATCATACTAAAAGTACCTCCTATAAATAAAGAATAACTTTATTATATCATAATAATATTAAAAAGTCAATAATGCTTTTTCATATAAATAAAAATACCTTTTATTTTAAAAGGTATTTTTATATTAAGTAACACTTATATTACATTTTAATTTCTGCATCAACCCCAGCTGGAAGGCTTAGGTTTTGCAAAGATTCAATAGTCTTAGGTGTAGCATTATTAATATCAATTAGACGCTTGTGTACACGCATTTCATATGCTTCTCCACCTGTTTTGTAAACATGAGGACTTTTTACTACTGTAAAAGTACTTCTTCTTGTTGGAAGTGGCACTGGTCCTGCTACGTTTGCACCTGTTCGAATTGCTGTATCAACAATTTGTTTAGCACTTTGATCAATTACTTTATGATCGTAAGCTTTTAGGCGGATACGGATTGTTAATCCTTCTGACATTTTGTCTCCTTTTATAATTTATTAGGCTTGTAACTTCCCGATATTTTTTAAGATAAAATAAAGTGAATTCTCAAGCAATGTTAATAACTTTTAGATTTTAACATAAATAATAACCAAAGTCAATTACGCGAATATTTTTGATTTTTATTATTTTTTTATTAAACTTAACAGATAAAGAATTATACCTATAATTATAATCAATATATAGCTTAGAGCTACTAATCCCAAAACAATTATAAATGTTTTCCATTTTTAGTAATCTCTATAAAATCATCTTTAACTATATTGATAATATTTTTCATCTAAAACCTTCCTAAATTTTAATAAGCTAAGATAAAACTTAGCTTATATACTACTCACTAGCGAGAAAGATATTTTTTAATTGTCTTTGGACATCGTCCTAAAACTTTGGCAGTTTTCTTTATTGACTTATAACGACTATAGGTAGCTATTATTTCTTCAATCTCTTCACTAGATAATGCGTTGGATTTTTTAACATAATGCTTATTACACTTTTTACGAATAGTTGTAGGGCTTAGGTTAAAATCCTTAGATAATGTTCGAGCAGACTTTTCAGGTTTCTTAGCTGCTTCATTATCAGCTACTTCTATGATATCTTTTTTATTTGCCTGTAGGCTGATATTATTCTTAGTTAAAATTCTTTGTACCGTTTTTCTAGAAACATTGACCAAGGAGGCAATTTTAGATGCTGATAGCGTTCTTTTAGTATCCTGAAGTGCTATATTAATAATTTTTTGCACCACTTCTGGTGGTGTTTTCGGTCTCATTCAGACCACCCCATTTCTTTTGAATTAGCCTTTACATATTATAGCATATTTTAAGTATAATACAAATATAAAAAATAACCCCCCCTGTTAGGAGGTTATTTTACTAGTTATACTATTTTTATATAGTAACTAATTATTTGATGATGCTTGTTACAACACCAGCACCAACTGTTCGTCCACCTTCACGGATAGCGAAGTTTAGACCTTGTTCCATGGCAATAGGAGCTTGTAGTTTAACTTTGAAAGTTACGTTGTCTCCAGGCATAACCATTTCTTTGTCAGCTGGTAATTCAACTTCACCAGTAACGTCAGTTGTTCGGAAGTAGAATTGTGGTTTGTATCCCTTTGAGAATGGAGTGTGACGTCCACCTTCTTCTTTCTTTAGGATATAAACTTCAGCTTCAAATTCTGTGTGTGGAGTTAGTGTTCCAGGAGCAACAATAACTTGTCCACGTTCGATTTGGTCACGGTCGATTCCACGTAGCAATAGACCTGCGTTGTCACCTGCTTGACCTTGATCAAGAGATTTCTTGAAGGCTTCAATACCAGTAACAACAGTTTTTTGTGATGGGCGTAGACCAACGATTTCAACTTCATCGTTAAGTTTTACAACACCTTGTTCGATACGACCAGTAGCAACTGTACCACGACCTTTAATTGAGAATACGTCCTCAATAGGCATTAGGAATGGTTTGTCCATATCGCGTTGTGGTTCTGGAATGTAGCTGTCCATAGCTTCAACAAGTTCCATAACAGCATCTTCGTATTTTTCATCACCTTCAAGTGCTTTAAGAGCTGAACCTTTGATGATTGGAGCGTTGTCGCCATCAAATCCGTTTGCGCTAAGAAGTTCACGAACGTCCATTTCAATTAGTTCAACAAGTTCTTCATCAGCCATATCCATTTTGTTTAGGAATACAACAATCTTAGGCACACCAACTTGTTTTGCAAGTAGCACGTGTTCACGTGTTTGTGGCATAGGACCGTCAGTAGCTGCAATAACAAGAACAGCACCGTCAACCTGAGCAGCACCTGTAATCATGTTTTTAACATAGTCTGCGTGTCCAGGCATGTCAACGTGTGCATAGTGACGGTTAGGTGATTCGTATTCTTGGTGAGAAGAAGCAATAGTAATACCACGAGCTTTTTCTTCTGGTGCGTTGTCGATTTGGTCATACGCAACTGGTTTGTTAACTTCTGATGGAAGTCTTTTTGCAAGAACTGCTGTAATAGCCGCAGTAAGAGTTGTTTTACCGTGGTCAACGTGTCCCATTGTACCAACGTTTACGTGTGGCTTTGAGCGGTCAAATTCTGCCATTTAGAATTTCTCCTTTAAATTATTTTATTATTTATTTACGCATCGCACGAGCAAGTCGGCTCGATTGCCGGCATAAACGCACGACGCGACGCTACCTGTAATTATACCTAATAATCTGTATTTTGTAAATAGTTAAAAACTAATTTTCAAGTTTATAAATACCATCATGACGTTGTCTGTTGAATATCATTGTTGGTATTTTTTTAGTTTGAATATTTTTTTCTACCATATTGCGATTATCTAGAATCTTTTGCTCTACTTCTTTAGATTTTGATTTTATGGCAATATCTTCAATTTGCTTTTGTGAATATCCTAATTCCTTCATCCACTCATTTAATTTTTCAGTAACTTGAGCTTCGCTCATTTTTTTACCACTATTACCGTTAAAATTGTCTTGCCAAACTGATTTATTGTCGTCTTTGTGGGTAAAAATTCTTTCTGCAATTTCCCATTCTACAGCTATTTTTTTACCATTTTTGGGCTGAGTACCTCTTACTGCTTCAATATAGTGGGCTATAAGGTTTGAGTTAGCGAATTTATCCCCTTTTTCTCCAGAAATAACGTAAGGTATTAAATAAGTTTTATGTTTAGTAAAGAAATTACTTTGTTTTTGATTAATGAATGAACGACGACAAACAATACAGCCAGGGTCAAAAATATCAACAGCTATAGGAAGATTGTCTTCTTTATTTTCATATTGATTATAATAGCTACCGTTTTTAGGAATAAAATCATTAGCATTCCAATTTCTCATTCGTCCTGGAATAGCATTAATAACCTCTTTCCATTCATCAAACCAGTCAACTATAGGGTTGCCACTTCCTGAACCGTCTATAGAACAAGCTTCAGCAGAATTTAAAGCACAAGCTTCTGGCTTTTTTACGTCACAAGTACCAAAAGCGTATAGTGATAAAGAGGATTTAACAACTGTAAGTAATGACCAAATAGTAATAATAACTATTAGTAGTGCTGAAATCTCAATACCCCAAGATACTGGCTTAACCCATTTTTTATGTTTAACTATTAATTTCTTTAGTATTGAGTTTTTGATTTCATCTTTAAAATTTGAATCGCAAGCTCTAAAAGTTGCTCTTCTTGTAAAACAATACATTGATTTTTTAAACATTCTATTAATATTATTAGCCTGTTTTTTGAAACCAAATAGTTTCATCAACGGTGTAAAAAGCCATATAATTAAAAATACAATAAAAGCTGCTATACAAACCATTGTTAGTTAAAAATCCTTTCTAAAATTTCTTTTAATTTATCTATATCTTTCCTAGTATTATGTAGGCCTATTGAAATACGCACAAGATGTGGTAATTTTTTAGTTTCCTTTAAATAGTAATGACAACAAAAATACCCACTTCTAACCATAATGCCCTCATCGCTTAAAGCTTCAGCTATTAAATGAGCATCTAGATTATGGTGATAAAAGCTTATTACGGAAGAAGCATTATTATTTATTACAGTTACGTCTTTTTGCTCTTTTAGAAAATCGAATATTTCTTTACCGTATTCTAGTGTTTTCGATTGTTTTTTATGTTTTTTAAGCCATTTTATAGCCTCATTTAAAGCTATGATCTCTCCCCATCCTTGAAGGCCAGGCTCTAGTACTGAATGTAAGTGATCGCCGTCTAGCGTAGAAAAGCTATCATTTTTAACTTCTGAAACAGTACCACCACCTATAAAGCTAGGTTTATAGTATTTCATTAAGTCTTTATTAATAACCATAATACCAAGGCTAGCACCGTACATTTTATGGGCAGAAGAAACTATTGCATCAGCAGGTATTTTTTGTAATAGCTCGTAGTTACTTCCCATAGCTTGAGCTGCATCAATAATAATAAACCCACCTTGTTTTTTAACTTGTTTTACTATTTCTTTAATGTTAGTTAGTAACCTACCATCAATATTACTCATAGCATTTACTACAACTAAGCTTTTATTAAAGTTATAATTTTTTATAGGTAAAGTGCCGTCATCTTCTCTTTGCAATATAACTCGTTCAATATTATGTTTTTGGCTATAAGTTATAGTTGGTAAGAAAACAGAATTATGTTCAATATCACTAGTTATAACTTTTTCTATAGGCAAATCTAATTGATTTAGCAATAAATTAATTCCGTAAGTAGTATTAAGTGTAAAGCTTACAAAATAATGCCTTGATTTTAATTTCAATAAATCTAAGATAGACTCGCGTGTTTCTTCTACCTTTTCGTCTACTTTCTTGCCCCATGCATACTTAACTCGCTCTCCACAAGAATTATAGTTTAGATAATAGTCATTTAACGCATTAATAACTGGTTTTGGCCGTAAAGTTTGGCATGCTGAATCAAAGTAATAAGCATCTTTTTCTAAAAAATCAAAATCTTCCAAAATAACTCCTTTTGTATCTTAATATTATAGCATAACCATATATTGATAATAAAAAATCACCAGCTATAGCTGGTGATGGATGTTTAAGCCATTTGCTTTGCGCGAATATTTAATTTATTTGCTTCTGATTCTTTGCGAATAGCTTTTCTAAGGTGCTTTTCTTCTCTTTCCGGGAAAGATACTGAGTTTTTATGAAACTCGATAACTCTATTTTTCGAGATAGTTTTTTTCCTGTTTTTATATTCCCGATTAGAAACGTTCCTTAATTTCTTTCGCACTTCACTGTCGCATTCTTGCGATTCTATAATAGAAACACTTCTCAATGTCTTAGCAAAATGTTTTTTCCCTTTTTTAACTTTTTTGCTTAGTAAACTCTTCGAGCGTGCCTTACCACGCATACGAGCAGCATGATGATTCTTTTTGATTTCTTTAACAGAACAACCGTATTTTATACAATATACCGTCAAGAAAGCAGAAACATCGTAGTATAGTTCAAGGAGTTTCACTAGAACTTCTTTAGCTTCTAAAACTTCCCAATTAAATAAAGAAATTTCGTCATATTCTGAGAGTATCTCAGACAATGCTTTAAATGGATCTTCATTAATATAAACTTGTCCACCTAAAGTTCTTGTATAGCATTCTGCTTCATATCGTAAAGATCTATAGTCTTCTTGTAAGATTTCTATATAATCTTTATCTTCTTGAGAAATATATATATTTTCAAGCGATGTCGACAATTTCTTGATTAGTGTTGCTTCTTTCATAAGGAGCACCTCCAAAAATAAAAAATTTCTAAGCAATCTAATGCTTAATAGAAAATATTTTAGCATAAAATTGTAGATATGTCAATAAAAAAATACCTCCAATAATAGGAGGTAAAAATATACTTAAGGCTTAAACTCTGCTAGTTCTTGTAATAAATTGCTATACTGGTTTTGATAGTAAGCTAAATTATTTCTTAATTTATTACGTTTACGTGTAATAGCTTTAAGGTCATTTTTTAATGATTCTAAAGAATCTTTTTCTAAGTAATAGTCGCAAAATAACTGATGATAAGGCTTTGTACGTTTCAATTTTCGAACATTTTGTTTAGCTTTATCGTAATGTCTTCCTAGATTGAGGACTGTTTCTTCGACCAATTCTAATTCGTTATAAATATTAAAAAGTATTGTTTTTGCAACTATAATTTCATTATTGATAGTTTCAATTGACCTTTGTTTTAATAATTCTGATGTATTGTTGTTCATCATTGTTCCCGCCCTTCGAATGTACTAAGAAAATTTATTTCTTAAAGCTAATTTTATCATTTTAAAAGATAAATAGCTACTATAAAATAATAAGAACACCTATTTGTTGAATAAGTGTTCTTATTTGAAATATCTAGCTTATATTATTAGATTCGTTCTCTAATTAATTTTTGTGCCATAGCTGGGTTGGCTTTTCCTTGAGATTTTTTCATAATTAATCCCACTAGGAATCCAATAGCTTTATCATTTCCGGCTTTAATATCGGCAATAGCTTTTTGGCTTTCTTCTAAAGCTAATACTTCATCTACTATTTTAGCAATAGCTCCTTCGTCAGAAACTTGAAGCAGATTTCTTTCTTTAGCTATTTCTTCAGGCATTTTTCCAGCCGTAGATTCATCAAAGAATGACATAAAAATTTCTTTAGCTCCAGTAGAACTAAGCTGATTTTTTTGTACCATATTAGCAAGCCTTAGTGTTCTTCTAGGTCCTGCGTAGCCCATCCATATTTTATGTAGGTCTAATTCATCTGCAGGAATGGATGCAAACCAGTTAAAAATACGTTTAACATTTTCATTATGGTTTTTAATATCGTAGTCCTCTATCTCTAGCTCGTCTATTAGTTCTTTTTGAGTTTTGTGGTATCCTTCTCCAAGTATAGCTTGCATAAGCTCAGCTACCTCTTTATGACTAAGTGCGAAGTTTACTACAGAGCTATCAAGATCAAGTTTTTTCCAGTATTCTCTATATTGATTTGGCATCATTGGGAATCCTGCTTGCATTTTAGCAATCTCTTCATTAGATAAAACTACTGGAGGGATATCAGGGTCTGGCATGTAGCGATAGTCTTGAGCTTCTTCTTTACTACGCTGTGAAACTGTTTTTTGCTCATCATCAAGCCATCCTCTAGTTTCTTGTTTAATTTTTTCGCCCTTTTCTAATAATTTAACTTGCCTTTCAAATTCATATTGGGCTGCTCTTTCAACACTTCTAAAGCTATTCAAGTTCTTTATTTCTGTGCGAGTTCCTAATTTTGGATCACCTATTTTTCTAGCCGAAATATTAACATCGAATCGCATATTACCTTGGTATAAATCGCCCTCCGTAACATCGGCAAAAATCATTCTTCGGTGTAATTCTTCAGCATATGCCCTAGCTTGTTCAGAAGAATGTATATCAGGCATTGATACAATCTCAATTAGGGGTGTTCCTGCCCTATTTAAATCAACTAAGGAATAATCACCATAATGGGTAAGTTTTCCAGCGTCTTCTTCTAGGTGGGCATGCTCAATTCTTACGGTAAATTCTTCACCATTTGGTAGCATTGGCTTTATTTCACCCTCTCCAATAATTGGTTGGTATAGCTGTGATGTTTGATAGCCCTTTGGTAAATCTGGGTAAAAATAATGTTTTCTATCAAAACGGCTAACATTTGCAATTTTAGCATTCAATGCTTTTCCTGCTCGCACAGCAAGAACAACAGCTTCTTTATTGAGTACTGGCAACATTCCAGGTAAACCAAAATCTATTGGTGATGTAGCCTCATTTGGCTCTTTATCTCTTGCGTCGTTATCACTTCCTGAGAAGAGTTTAGTTTTAGTTTTTAGCTGAACATGACACTCAATACCTATCGTCATTTCATACTTTTTTAATATATCTTCCATTAAATTGCTCCTAGATCTTTTAATGCTTGTTTAAAGCTACCCATAGCTCTTCTTGTTTGGTCAAAATTAATTTCGGCATCAGCCTCATGAGCTATAACATTACGTAATTTATGCGCATGCCAAATAGAGTTAGGGCTAGATAATTTTCCTTTTGCATTTTTTAGCCTTTCACCCATTGTTTGGCCAGGTACATATAACTCACGTAGGGCAGTATCTACTAGCTTATCAGCATTTATAAGTGCTAAATGCCAACTTGCTGGATTAGTTTTTTCTAATGAATTTTCAATTTTTAACCAGTTAGTTTGAAATTTTTCTTTATCCAAATGCACCTTATGTGGCTTTGTCATATTTATAACTATGAAAAGTAGAATAGCACAAATTAGAATAGCTACAGCAAAAAATACTAAATCCATTATTTATTATTCTCCAGCGAATCAGCTAATGCAATTATTTCTGCATCACTTTTCATCTTGCCAATAATTTGTACGCCTATAGGTAGGCCGTTCTGAGATTCTCCAGCAGGAACTGATATTGCAGGAAGCCCAACTAATGAAGCAGGTACAGTCATGATATCCGCTAAGTACATTTTTATTGGGTCTTGTGTATTTTCACCAATTTTAAAAGCAGGTGTTGGTGTAACTGGTCCTAACAAAAAGTCGCACTGAGTAAATAAATTTTCAAATTCATTTTTAAGAAGCGTTCTTGCTTTTTGTGCTTTCATATAATAAGCATCAAAGAACCCTGAAGAAAGTACATATGAACCAATCATAATTCGTCGTTTATTCTCTTTCTCGAATCCTTCGTCTCGGCTTATTCCGTAAACATCTCCAAGAGTTGTAGCTTTGGAGGATCTCAAGCCATATCTTACTCCGTCATATCTAGCAAGGTTAGAAGAAACTTCGGCAGGAATAATAATATAGTAAATAGCCAAAGAATATTTACTCATTGGCAAAGAAACCTCTACTATTTCATGTCCTGCAGCTTTTAGTTTTTCGGCGTAGTTTAATGTAGCTTTTTTAACATCCTCATCAACACCCTCATCCATAAATTCTTTAATAATACCAATCTTGGCCTTTTTAGGCGCTTCTATGGTTTGGTAAAAATTAGGTAAGGTCATCATGTCTTTTTCATCTTGACCAGCCATAATTTTCATTACTAAGTCAGCTTCCTTAGCAGTTTTAGTGAAAACACCTATAGTATCGGTAGAGCTAGCCATAGCTACTACGCCAAAGCGACTAACCGTTCCGTAAGTTGGTTTAACGCCATATACACCATTAAAACTTGCAGGCTGACGGATCGAACCACCCGTGTCACTTCCTAATGCAAAAGGTACTATATCTAAGGCAGTGACTACTGCAGAACCACCAGATGATCCTCCTGCTACACGGTTAATATCTATAGCATTTTTTGTTACGCCATATGCAGAATTTTCTGTAGATCCACCATGAGCAAAGGCATCTAAGTTTGCTTTGCCTATACATATCGCTCCTTGTTCCTCTAATTTTTCTACGGCAGTAGCTTGAAGTGGTGCATTGAAGTTTGCTAACATTTTTGAAGCCGCTGTGCTTGGGGCACCAAAAGCTAAAAAGTTATCTTTAACTACAAAAGGAACACCAGCTAATTCACCAACCTCTTCGCCATTTTTAAGCCTTTGGTCTATTTCTTTAGCTTTTTCTAATGCTCGTTCTTCAGTTAAGCTAATTAAAGCATTATATTCTTGCTTTTCTTTTGCTAAGGATAAAGCTTTTTTAACTTCATCTTCGGCAGTAGTTTTATTATCTAAAATATCATCTCTTATCTTAAAAATATTCATAATCGCCCTTTATAACACTTTAGGTACTTTAATTTGATTATCTACAACATTATCGCCAGCTAGATCTAGTAGCTTATCACGGTTGACATTATAGTTATTTATTTCATCTTTTCGCCAGATATTTTGGTTATCTGATACCTGATATGTAGGCTCGATATTTTCCGTATTGAGCTCAGAAAGTTGCTCAATATAGCCAATGATATTTATTAAATCTTCTTGAAGATTTTCTACTTCAGCATCCTCCAATTTTAAATTAGAAAGTTTTGCCAAATGTTCAATATCTTGTTTGGAAATTTCACTCATTCTTTAATTATACCACACCTTAATCAGTAGTAAAAAAGAGTAATAAAAAACACCACCATGTAATGATGGTGATGTTGAGCTAGTTTATAAAACTAGCCATTTAAAGATGTGCTTTATTTTTTAACAAAATATTGATTTTATCTCCAATTTCTTCTGTTTTAAAGTTCTATCTATTTCTGCAAAAATAGATTCACATATTTTTAGCTATATTTTATAACAAAAGTAAATTGCACCCCTTTAATTGAGGTGCAATAATATAAGATATTATATATCTTTAGGATTTATAAATAAAGTTTTTCCTTCTAAATCCCTAATACTGAATAGGTTTAAATATTTAATAGTTACTATACCATTATTTATTGAAAAAGAAATATCTTGTGAAGCTACAATATTAGATATTATTGAAGATTTATTTAAATTATCTAGCTCTATTTTTGCATCTATCTTATCACCCTTACGTTCTCCAAAAGTAATTCTTATTTCAGCTAAAAGACTTTTTTTGTAAAAATGTACATAAATAATAAGAATGATAGATAATAGACAAATAAATATAATAGCTACTTTAATTAAAAAATCCAATGAACTTGAGAAATTAACAATAGTAGCTAAACAAAAGATGGCTAGAATAAAATATCCAATATTTAAAGTATTATAAATTACTTGTTTTCTTCGGTATTCCATATATGCTTTACTATAAATAATAAATTTTTCAAACTTAGTACAGTTATCTGCCGTATAGGAATATTTTTTATTTTTAGTATAAAATACTGTGCCTATAGTTTTAGTTTCTCTAGCGTGTACATTACATTTAGAAATTTTTCTCCCTAAAGCATCGCGTACTATTTTTTTGAAAAAATTAATTTTGGTTGTCGGTAATATCTCTACGCTATAGCCAGAGCAGTACCTTAAATTTAAACAATAAAACATATGAATAGCAGATATCGTCCCCCATGCAACACATATTACTGCTGCTACAATAAAGCCAATTGATCGGTAAGCAGTAAAACCAACTAAAAGTATTACCGTGAAGTGTATAATAGCGTAGTAATTCAGTTGTGCACTGTAAGCATCCCTAATATCTTTTTCGACATCTCTATCTCTTCTTCTTGATTTCATAAACATTGAAACCACCTCCAGATATAAAATTTTCTTCACACCATTTAAAAATATTATTGATATGATTAAATATATTATAACATTTTTATTAAAAAGTAAAAGCCCTATCGAAAGATCTTAATGGTATTTTAATAAATCTACTTATAATAGTTCTGTATATTTTTTATAGATTCTAGGATGTTCGCTTCGTCTATTCTTAGTTAACTCATGTAATAATTATACTAATCGATTCCAAGAGCTTATAGGCTATATTGACAAAATATAAATATTAGTATATAATTAAGATATAGAATTTAATATTTTCGTACTTTTCAGACTTTACTTCTGATTTGTAGCCCTTGCACTTGGTAGGAAATAAGTATATCTACCGAGCAAGCGGTAGGTAAAATTTGGAGGTAAAATATATGTTTCAAAATCGTATTCCTGATAGAATTAAGCAAATAATCTGGAACGATACTGCTAATGACCCATATTCAAAAGAGGGCGTGGCAAGAAGATTATTAGTTCACTTTGATTATATGCCATTTATGTCTAATGGTCGAGAAATTGTTGAAGAAATTACAGGATATACTTTAAAACAACAGGTTAAGCTATCTGAAAAGAATGAAAAAACAATCAATAATGTAATGAGGTATATATCTAAAGCAGATGGTTCATCTAAACTTTTGTATGAAAGGGGTTCTGTTGAACAACAAGAACTCCAAGATACTATTGAGTATATCATGCAGGAAACTCTTGGGTTGACAAATGATCAATATTTGCTTTTAAAAGAAGGGTTGAAAGATAGTAACATTTGATTTTTTTAAGGCCTCTCTGAATGAGAGGTCTTTTCTTATCCCTCAATTCACAGTAAAATACTCTCCCCTGAATCAACATAACAGGAGGGTTTTTTATGTCTTAAAGTACTATCGTTAACTAAAAAGCTAAACCTCCTATTGTAGCAGGTAGGTATATTTTAGAGAAAAATTAACGAAATGAAAAAGACCCACGAGGGTCTTGAGATTAAAGTATAGGTTCTCCAAAGATAGCATTATTATATCTAAACATCTTTAGCATTTCATCATATACTTCAATATCCATTCCAATAGTTTTAGAAATAGCATCATCAATTCCGTCCGCACCAATAAGCATAAGCTCATCTTTCGGGATAGCTTCAAGCTCTTTCTTTAGGTTTATCGCAAAATGTTTCATCTTGTTAGATAAGGCTGTATTCATGTTGCGTAATTCTTCTATTCGTTTGATAGGCATATCAAGAACTCTTGAAATTATCTCGTCTTCAACGCATAATATTGCCAATCTTCTTGCAATAGAATCATCTGAATATGGGTCAGAAAGTGTGTCAAGCCAAACAAATGTGCTATTAATATCTTTTGGTAAATCCATACTTTTCCCTCCTTAAAAAATACTAAACCTACCGTTCACCCACGGTAGGCTTTACCGTAAATGAACGCATAAATTCTTTTTTCAAAGAAGAATGCAAGTTACATAAAATAAAATGTTTTACTTGCTTATTATACCATATATGAAAATATATGTCAATTCTATTTTTGGTTTTCTTCTATCTCTTCTTCACTACAACTAACATCTTTAATACTATCTTGTTGATTCAGAGGGATATTTTACTATGAATTGAGGGATGAGAAAAGACCCACGAGGTGGGTCTTGGGAATTAGCGAGTAAGACTTCTCCTAATTTTTTCTTCATAAGAGATTCCATCTGTCGATAAATAAATCTTAAAAATTCTATCCAAAATAATATATTTTATATATAAAATAGCCCCCTAATATAGGGGGCATATGGAGATAGTTATAAAATAGCAGTCTTATTATTTTGGAACGCTATTCTTAGCTTAGAATTTTCTATAGTCCCACCATAAAAAGAAGAGCCTAGAATATTGATATGTCTGTCAGATTTGCTAACCAACATTTCAATCACCGTATCTTCTTTTATGCGTCTACCGTTAGAATTTAATACGCTTACTTTTGCAGGTATAAAATTACCAGCTTGATTTCCGAAAGATAGCTCAATAAATCCGTTAACTCCAGTAAATAAGTGAGTCAATAAAATAAAGGCAACTAAGAAGTTTATAATACTAAAGAACAATATCCTATTTAAATTATAGTAGTCAATAATATCAAGATATTCCCCTATTTTCCAGAAAAATAATGAAAC
>QWCL01000584.1_pt1 | contig 13267 bp, 8 predicted proteins | sample 1972551 | NCBI WGS metagenome assembly QWCL01 (sample SAMN09866709, study PRJNA288562) | Human oral metagenome isolate term2_saliva, whole genome shotgun sequencing... | isolation source: mouth | host: Homo sapiens | place: USA: California
GGCGGTGAGGTTCACTCCGGTGCGTCCCGGCACGTTGTAAAGCACCACCGGCACGGGCGATGCTTGGCTGACGGCACGGAAATGCCGATAGAGCCCTTCTTGCGTGGGTTTGTTATAGTAAGGTGTGACGATCAGCACCCCATCGATCCCCTCAAAGTCGCTCTCTTCGAGATAGGAACAAACGCTGCCTGTGCTGTTTCCTCCGCAGCCTAACAGCAGGGGAACCTGTCCACCGACTTCGTCGACAAACGTTTCGATGATCAACTCACGTTCTTGCAGACTGAGAGTGGGCGTCTCGGCCGTGGTGCCAAGCACACAGAGGAAGTCTACACCGCCTTCGTCCACGAGATGGCGGATATGCTCGCGCAAAGTGAGTAGATCGACTTCTCCTTCAGCAGTGAAGGGGGTGACGACGGCTACGCCGGTGCCTTGAAACGGATTGGTTCGCATAGGTGAGGGGAGTTTGTATAGGCTTTCGTTGCGCGGTGTGGGGCAGGAAGCCCTGCACGCCGACGTTTATTTGCAAAAGTAACGATTAAAATCCAAGTGTACAAAGCGCGCACTTAGTTTTCGCTGTCGAGGAGGGCAAGAAACTCGTCTTCGCGTAGGAGAGGCACGCCGAGTTTTTCGGCCTTTTCGAGTTTCGAGGGACCCATGTTAGCGCCGGCGAGCACAAACGAGGTCTTTTTCGAGATGCTCGACACGTTTTTTCCGCCGTGGGCTTCAATCATTTCCTTATATTCTTCGCGCGAATGATGGGTAAAGGTACCACTGATCACGATACTCCGGCCTTCGAGCTGCGTACCGGCCTGTATCGTTTCGGGCAGCGCCATTTGCAAACCGAATTCGGCGAGGGTATCGACGATGCGTTCGTTGTCGGGGTTGGCAAAGTAGGCGCGCACGCTGCCGGCGATGATGTCGCCGATGCCCTCCACGGCAGTCAGTTCGTCAAACGAGGCCACTCGTAGTGCTGCCAGGGTTTTAAATTGTGCCGCCAGCGCTTTGGCTGCCACCTTGCCCACGAAGCGGATGCCCAGGGCGAAGAGCAAGCGGTCGAAGGGCACTGACTTGCTGTCCTCTATGGCCTTGACGATCTTTTGTGTCGCCACTTTCGTCACGGGCATGGCCGGCGCCTGCGTTTCGAGCGCTTCACCCAGAGTGGGCGGGGTGAAGGTGCCGCGCGAGAGGAACCAGTGTCCGTCCCATTCCGTGAGTTGGAGGCGATAGAGGTCGGTGACGTCGCGCACCAGTCCGTTTTCGTAGTATTTGTCCACCACTTCCGGACCCAAACTCTTAATGTTCATCGCAGCGCGTGCAATGAAGTGCTCAATGCGCCCCTTGCGTTGCGGAGGACAGGCATCATTGGGACAGTAGGTAGCCGCCTCGCCTTCGTAGCGTACGAGTGGGGTACCGCATTCCGGACATTCATGCACGAATTCCACCGGTGCGCCGAGGTGCGCATCGCGTTGTTCCTTGGCTACTCCGACGATTTGCGGAATGATCTCACCGGCCTTCTCCACATATACCCGATCTCCGAGATGCAAGTCCAGTTGCCGAATGATGTCTTCGTTGTGAAGCGAAGCACGTTTCACCATCGTTCCCGCCAACAGTACCGGTTCCATGTTGGCGACAGGAGTGACCGCACCGGTTCGTCCCACCTGGAAGGTCACTTCGTTGAGGCGGGTCAATGCTCGCTCCGCTTGGAACTTGTAGGCGATGGCCCATCTCGGTGATTTAGCCGTGTAACCCAATAGCTCCTGTTGGCGGAGTGAGTCGACCTTCAGCACCACACCGTCGGTGGCCACAGGCAACTCTTTTCGCGCCTCGTCCCAATAGTCGAGAAAGGCATAAATTTCTTCCAGCGACGTGACGAGCCGCATACCCTCGCTCACTTTGAAGCCCCAGCTGCGGGCTTTCATAAGGTTGGCGTAGTGGGTATCCCCGGGCAGTTCGTCGCCGAGCAGATAATAGAGATAGGCATCCAGTCCGCGTGCTGCCACCACACGACTATCCTTACTTTTGAGGGTGCCGCTCGCGGCATTGCGCGGATTGGCGAAGAGCGGTTCTTCGCGCGCTTCGCGTTCGGCGTTGAGGCGGTCGAACGAGTTCCATGGCATCAGCACCTCCCCGCGAATTTCGAAGCGGCGGGGCCAGTCTCCCCCCGCGGGGAGTTGCAGCGGGATAGAACGAATGGTGCGCACGTTAGCCGTCACGTCGTCGCCGCGCACCCCGTCACCACGTGTCAAGGCACGCACCAGCGCACCGTCCTCATAGTGCAGTGAAATGCTCAGACCGTCGAACTTCAGTTCGCAGCAGATCGCGAAAGGTTCGCCGTCCAGACCCGCCTGCACGCGTTCATAAAATTCGCGCACGTCGTCGCGGTTGTACGTGTTGCCGAGTGAGAGCATCGGTCGCTCGTGTTCCACCTGTTCGAACGTTTGGTTCAGGTCGCTGCCCACGCGCTGAGTGGGACTGTTGGGGTCGTAGCGTTCAGGGTGTGCAGCTTCGAGCGCCTGGAGTTCGTGCATGAGTTCGTCGAACTCCCGGTCGGTGATTTCCGGTCGGTTCTCTACGTAATACAAATAGTTATGGTGGTGCAGGGCTGCCCGGAGTTGGTCTATGCGGTCTGGCATGATGCGGTGTGGCTTAGTGCTGAGTTTGAGTTTACAAGCAAAAATAATCGAGTTGCGCGAAACGAACAAGTTTCGCACGCTGTTTTTTCTTTCCACTTTGAGCGCGCGCGTTCTGAAGTCGGCCGGCAAATACCCTGATCTGTCCCCCAAGCGAGAAAACATTCGCATTACTTCCTGCCGCCCCTCTATAAAAACAGCGATACGGTGGGTTACCCAAAAATCGGGTGAAACCCATCGTATCGCAGTGGGGAAAGAACTATCTGGAACTCGCCAAGCCGGTTCGCGAAGCCGATGACGTTTGTTCTGTTCGCGCCGGCATTGGGAAGCCTCCCGATGACGTTGGCTAAAAGTAGCCTCGATACATGTCGATCAGCGTCGAAAGCTGTTGCAATTTAGTGTCGATCAGTTCCATCTTGCAGTCCAACTGCCCGCGTTCACTGTCGATCACTTCAAGATAGGTGGCTCTATTATTGAGATACAACTTCTGTGCAGCGGAAACGGCACGCATCAGCGCCTCATCCTGTTTCTGCTTAAATTGGCGAAGCTGCTTTAGATTGGCGATTTTCGACTGCAGCGTGCTGGTCTCGATGTAGGCGGTCATCAGCGCCTTGTCATAATTGTAGAGCGCTTCAATTTGCAGCGCATCCGCCTGAGAAAAATTGGCCTGTATGGCTTTTTTGTTAATCAGCGGCGCAGTGAGACTTCCCAACGCACTAAAGACCAACGATTCCGGGAGCTTGACCAAGTACTTGGGGTTGAAAGCATTCAGTCCCACCGCGGCCGAGAGGTTAAACGAGGGGAGAAATTCTTTGCGAGCGGTTTCAACATCCCATTTGGCGGCTTCGAGTGCATGTTCGGCCTGCACCACATCCGGCCGTTGCAGCAAAAGCTGCGTAGACAAGGCGTGAGCAGCCGCCGGCATCGCGAGTTGTGAGAAATCGTTCTTCGTCCGTGGGATAGGTTGAGGCAATCTGCCCAAGAGTAAGTTGAGGTTGTTCTCCGTTTCTACGATAGACTGACGCAACACATACTCATCGGCCTGCGCTTTGGCCAATTCTGCTTCGAACTTCTCGACGGCCAACTGCGTATCTGCATCTGCTTCTTTCTGAATGCGCGCAATTCTCACCGCATTCTTCTGCAAAGCGATGTATTGTTGCATCACGAGCAACTTATAGTCAAGGGCCAACAGCACGTAATAGTTCTCTGCAACGTCGGCCACCAGCTGACTTTTGATGGCCCGCTGTCCCGCCTCTGAAGCCAGATAGCGTTCCACGGCCGATTTCTTGTCACTGTTCAGCTTACCCCACAGGTCTACGGTCCAATCCATTTGCAGCGTGGGAGCCAAATCGGGGATCACCGTTGGAATCTTGCGTCCCGGCGTGAGTTCCGTGCCCACATTGCCGGCGCCCTCGGCAGTGTAGCGCCCTACTTTGGAAATGCCGGCTCCCACATTGGCCGAGATCGAAGGCAACAACGCCCCCTGCTTGGCCGTGATTGCACTTTTGGCGATCGCCAATTCCTGCAACGTGATTTTGAGATCGTGATTGTTTTGCAGCGCCGTGTCGATCAGCGACCGGAGCACCGAATCCTGGAAGAAATCGCGCCAGGCCGGTGACACCGTCACACTGCTGTCCCTCGACATCGAAGCCAGCGAGGCTTTCAGCGTGTCTTTGGGGAGGGTTGTCGCCTGTGGAGTCTTGCACGCCCCGATGCAGAGGAGCGTGGCAAGTCCCACCGCGAGGTAAAGCATCTTATTCGTTTTCGTCATGACTGCTTTCCTTTATCCGTTTGTTCGAATACCGTTTGTCTTTCTCTTCGCTCAAAGGCTTCTCCTTTTGGTAGTGCACCAATTTATCGGCCATTCCGGCAAAGATGTAATAAAGACCGGGGATGAGTACCAGTCCGCCCAGCGTACCGATGAGCATACCGCCCACAGCAGCAGTTCCGATGGTTCGGTTGCCCACAGCACCTGCGCCGGAGGCAAACACCATGGGAATCAAGCCGGCGATGAAGGCAATGCTCGTCATGAGAATCGGGCGGAAGCGGGCCACCGCTGCAGAGATCGCAGCCTGCGAGATCCGTTCTCCCGCATTCTTGCGCTGAACGGCGTATTCCACCATGAGCACAGCGTTCTTTCCTAACAGACCGATGAGCATCACCAACGCAATTTGCGCATAGATGTTGTTCTCCAGCCCGCAAACTTTCAGGAACAGGAAGGCACCACAGATACCCACGGGCAAAAAGACGATCACCGGCAGCGGGAGAAGGAAGTTCTCATATTGAGCGGCCAGAATGAAGTAGACAAAGACCAGACAAACCACAAAGATCACAATCGCAGTGTTGCCTTGTTCCGCTTCGTCTTTTGAGATACCGGCCCAGTCATAATCATAGCCCTTGGGCAAAGTGCGTTGCGCCACTTCCTGAATGGCGCGCAAAGCCTGTCCGCTGGAATATCCCGGCGCCTGCGCTCCCGTCACTTCCGAGGAGTTGTAGAGGTTGTGCCGCGTGATCTCACTCATACCGTATGTCTTGCTCAGCGACATGAAGTCGGCATAGGGCACCATTTGCCCGTCTTCGTTCTTGCTGTAAAGCCCTAACAGATGTTCCGGGAAATCGCGATACTGCGGAGCGGCCTGCACGATCACCTTGTAGGGTTTACCGAAACGAATGAATCCGGTCTCATAGTCCGAACCCACCAAGACCGACAGGTTGTTCAGCGCCTTGCCGGGTTTGACACCCTTTTGCAGCGCCTTGTCGTCATCCACGTGCAGCATGTATTGGGGATAGCTTGCCGAATAGAAGGTGAACGCGTTGCCGATCTCCGGCCGTTTGTTCACTTCCGCAACAAACGCCTTGCTCACACGCTCCATTTCGTGGTAGTCATTGTTGCCGGTCTTGTCCAGCAGACGCAGTTCGAATCCACTGGCCGCACCGTAGCCGGGCACCGAAGGCGGTTCGAAGAAGTCGATGTTGGCTTGTGTGATGCGCTCACACTTCTTTTCCAAGTCTTCGATAATCTGCTTCGCCGTACGTTTTCGGTGTTTCCAGTCCTTTAGATTGATCAAACAGCTGCCCGAGTTGGCGCTCGTTCCCTCAGAGAGGATTTCGAAACCGGCCAACGATGACACACTTTCGACGCCTTCTTCCTTTTCTGCGATTTTGAGCAGCTGCTGTGCGATCTCGTTCGTGCGCTCAATGGTGGCCCCCGGCGGCGTTTCGATCACCGCATAGATCATGCCTTGGTCCTCCTGCGGAATGAAGCCCGACGGGAGTCCCATGTTGATCCAATAGGCCAAACCGCAGAAAAGCAACGTCAAGATCATGGTGAATGCCTTGTTGCGCACCGTGCGCCGAACGAGTCGTTCGTATCTCCGGCTGCCGGAGTCGAACTTGGCGTTGAAACGCTGCAGTGCACGCCCCACGAAGCCGAGCTGCACATGGTGCTCCTGTTCTTTGGTGAGGATGAGCGCACACAGTGTCGGAGTCAAGGTCAGGGCCACAAAACCCGAGAAGAGAATGCTCGAGGCCATTGTGATGGAGAACTGACGATAGAACATGCCTTCCGGACCGCCCATAAAGGCCACGGGGATGAATACCGACGCCATCACGAGGGAAATGGCAATGATCGCCCCACTGATTTCCTTCATGGCCTTCTCGGTGGCCTCGACCGGCGATAGCTTATTGCGTGAAATCTCAACATTCACCGCCTCAATCACCACAATCGCATCGTCCACCACGATACCGATCGCCATGACCAAGGCAAAGAGCGAGATCATGTTGAGCGTGATGTTGAACACCAGCATCGCGATGAAGCTGCCCAACAACGAAATCGGGATGGCCAAAATCGGAATGACGGCAGCACGCCAGTCGCCGAGAAAGATGAACACCACAATGCCCACCAAAACAAACGCTTCGATCAGCGTGTGGATCACTTTCTCGATACTTGCATCGAGGAATCGGCTCACGTCGTAGCTCACTTCGTAGTGCATGCCCTTAGGCATGTCCTTTTGCAAACGTGCCATGGTCTCTTTTACGTGCATGATCACGTTGCGCGCGTTACTGCCGTAAGCCTGTTTCAACGTGACAGCCGCGGAAGGTCGTCCGTTGAAGGTCGAATAGATATCATAGACTTCACTGCCTAAGTGCACGTCGGCAATGTCTTTCAAACGCACCACATTCCCACCATTATTACTCTTGATAATGATGTTTTTGTATTCGTCCTCTGTGGTGTAGCGGCCAGGATACTTCAGAATGAACTCTTTGGCCTGCGGGCGCAAACCGCCGCTCTCGCCCAACTTACCCGGCGAGACTTCTATGTTCTGATCTTCCAGCGCGTCGCTCACGTCGTCGGTCGACAATCCGTAGGCCACCATTTTGTCGGGGTGCAACCACACCCGCATCGCATAGTTGCGCGTACCGAGAATGTCCAAATCGCCGACGCCGTCGACGCGCTGCAACTCCGGTGCAATGTTGATGTCAAAATAGTTGTAGAGAAAACCTTGATCCACCTTCGGATCGTCGCTGTACAGATTGACATACATCAAGATATTGGGTTCCTCACGCGAAATTTTCACCCCTTCGCGAATCACCTCGGGCGGCAATTTGTTGGTGGCCGACGAAACGCGGTTCTGTACATTCACCGCATCGACGTTCGGGTCGGTGCCCAACTTGAAAACCACATTGAGTGCCGCCTCGCCGTCGTTACCCGCATCGCTCTCGATGTATTTCATGCCGGGTACTCCGTTCAGAGCCTGCTCCAAAGGGATAATGACCGATTTCACCAGCAACTCGTTGTTGGCGCCGGGATAGTTGGCAATCACATTCACCTTAGGAGGCGAAATGGAGGGAAACTGCGTGATGGGAAGGTTGAACAGCGACAGAATTCCGATAAAGGCGATGACCAGCGAGACGACAATGGAGAGCACCGGTCGACGAATAAAGATCTTGAACATCCTAATCTGCGTTTAGCTTATTCAACTTCATGGCGGCACGGGGCGACACCTGCGAAACGCGCACCTTGTCTCCTTCGTTCACTTTCTGTATGCCGTCGACGAGATAACGGTCGGTCACTTGCAGACCGGAAGACACGACATAGGCTCCCGTATATTCCGCATCGATCTTGATGGCGCGTTGATGCACCACGTTGTTGCGATCCACCACAAAGACGTATTTCTGGTCTTGCAGCTCATACACCGCTTCCTGCGGGATCAGCATGGCCTGCTTTTTCTCTACAAAGAGCTTCACGGTGCCCGTCTCTCCGTTGCGCAAGAGGGAATGGGGATTGTCGAAGCTCGCGCGAATAGCAATGGTTCCCGTCGAACTGTCGAACTGGCCGCCGAGGTCTAAAATCTTGCCGCGCGCCGGGAACACTTCGCCGTTGGCCAATACTAATTGTAAGGGATTCTGGGCATAGCGTTCCGGATGCAGCCGGAAGTCCAAATAGTCTGTTTCCGAAATGTTGAAATAAACCAGCACCTTCGTGTTGTCCGACAGGCTGGTCAGCAAATTGTTCTCTTCGATCAAGCTTCCCTGCTTGTTGGGGATGCGTCCCAAAATGCCGGAGAAGGGCGCACGAATGAGCGAGAGCCGTTTGCGCATCATGGCCAACCGATAGTCGGCCTCTGCCCCCTTCAGTTTTGCCGCTGCCATGCGTTTCGCATTGTTCGACACCACCTTGCTTTCTGCCAGCTTTTCCACGTTCTGCAGGTCGATTCGCGCTTGCTCGGCGGCGGCCTTGGCTTTTGTCACCTCTTCGTTCGCACCGAAAATCGCAATACGGAAGAGGGGCTGGCCGGCTTTCACATACTGCCCCTCGTTGACATACACCTGCTGTAGCACGCCAGCTTGTTGAGAGCGAATTTCCACATTTCGCAGCGAGGCGATGTTCGCCACGTACGAGCGCGGCAGCGCAATGTCCTGTACCAGCGGGGTCGTTGCTGTATAAACCGGCACCACTTCTGCTTCTTTCTTGGCCTGACATGCACACAGGAGTAAGGATACCGCGAGACAAGTCAACCGAATTACATTCTTCATACTTAGTCTTTGTTTTGGACGTGGCCTCCGCAGAAGCCATTGGTCGTTCTCTATTTTCCGGCCGCCCGCAGGCCGTCGGTGCTGTTCTTTTTGTTGAGTTCTTTTCTTCTCTTGACCGCAAGAGTAAGCGTCGCTTCGCAAGCGCCCGATTGCTCTCGCCTTCGCCTGCTCTTTTTCGTATCGGAGGGACACGAAAGGGAGGCGGAATGCGCGCGCAAAAGTACCATTTTCTGTCAACCGAACAAGTCCCACCCCCTGTTTTTTCGCTGTGCCGACACAATGTTTCCGCCTTCGAGGGCTGCATGTCGTGTCTATTTGACAAATCGGCGGGAAAAGCGATATTGCGTCTCGAGCGCGCACAAAAACAGGTGCGCATCAGCTAACGCTGACTTGCACCTGTTTTTTTAGAATGAGATGTCCAGACCGGCATCGACCAACGTGTAGCTTTTTCGCACTTCCACAATGGGCGCCGTGTCGTAGATCAGCCGATAGGTCCCGCGCAGACCGATGGCAGACGTGATACGATATTTGAGATCCACTGCCGCACCGAAACGGGCTTTACTGAAATAGGTGTCGGGCGTTGCTTGGTGGATGGCCGTGGCCGTGAGTTCCCAGTTCTCGCCCAGTTTGCTGTTCACACTCACGGAGAGGTGATTTTTGATGCGGTGGCTGTATGCATTTTTCACCCCGTGAGGCGTCGGCGTCGCGCGTTCCCATTCCTCGTATTCGTAGAACAGGCCTGCGGCTGCGAAGACCAGGGTCGACGGGCTGTGCACCAAACGATAGCGCGACTGCAGTCCCGACGAGAATTTGAAAACCATGCCGCGACTTCCCGCCCATTGCGATTCGGCATACGGATACACTTCGAAAGCGCGGTCCAGCAGATAGCGATATTCCCCATGGATGTAGCCGCCGCTTAGTGTTACCTCCTTGCCGTATGAAGAGAACTCGAATTTGTTGAGCAGGTTCACCACGCGATCGCGATGAATCAGGAGGTTGATGTTGGCGCTGTTCTTAAAGGTCAGCGCATTTTCCTTTTCCGTTTGGAAATTGAGCGAAGGGGTGATCGTGCCTTGCAGCGTCTTCGCACTGTCGATGCTCATCGTCATGTTTTCCGAAAACAGCATCTGCGCGCCGATCCGCATGGGGGGCAAAAGGAGGAGGAAGAGGAGAAGTAAAGATCGATTCATTGGTGAGAGTTCGAAAAAGCCGGTTCGCGGACACTGCGCGCCGGTGGGGGGGGTGTCCGGAAGGCGGGGTTGTTTTTTTAAGATTGAGTTCTGATCAGTGGACGCACGGCGCGCGGTGTCTCATGGTCGTGAAGTGGTGGCCAAGCTAGCCGGTTGGGCATGTTGTGCTGCCGATCGTGGTCGCGCTCCCGCGGAGTGGGAATCGAGATGAGGCTCTTTTCGTCGTGGAGTGTTGAGACCCGGCACTCCGTGATTCGTACCTTTGTGCACTCGCCGCTCACCGCATCACAGCGATTCGCCGCGAGGGTGGGGGGACGCGGCGTGCACGTTGCCATTGAGCAGGTCGTGTACGTGCTGGGGTGAAACGCATTTCTTCGACTACATATAAACATGTAAGGGGGAGAAGTTCTGCGGCTGATCATTCGTATTTGATGCAAGAACCACAAAAATAAGCATTTCGTCGGGGATGTGCAACGTCCGTCGGGATTATTTCGCACGGCATCCGCTCGTCACCGACAAAACAAGGAGGGAAATGCAAAAAACACTCCATCTTTTTTCGTCGATCGCGCATCTTTCTCGAGAAGATGGGAGTGCGGAATTTTATACATCGATTGTCTACGTAACGTGCCGCCCTTCGCCCGTTTTCCCCTTGCGCGTACGCGCACATGTCAGCTACTTTTCGTTTTTTGCCTTCACCTCTTCACCCACCCTTTACATCTTGCAATGGGTCAATGAATTAGGGGTGAAGGTTTTTCGCAAAAAGGGCCTTTCCCCTTCACCCTGATCTTCACCAGCCCCTTCACGCGAATATGTAATTTGAGGTCTGCATTTATGCATATTTCGAAGCAAGAGAGGTAACATTGCGCTTTCTCGCTCGCGAGTGAAGCGAAGCGTGAAGGTCGAAGGACAAAAGCCTTCACCCTTATTGCGCTGTGTACAAATAAGTTGCGCCCTGCCGGTGAAGAGGTGAAGGCAAAAAACGAAAACCGCCTGACGCGCGCGCGAGGACTCGCACTGGATGCACGCGCGCCGGCAGCTCAAAGCGGAAATGAGAAGATCTGTACTTGTCGGTTGACTCTACAGGCGCTCCTGCTTGGAAAATCCATCCCTAAATACGCGCATCAACTCATTAAAACCAGCCTCACTCGAGGCATTTCAGAAATAATTTCCGATCTTTGTTCCGTTGTAAGCTTCATTGTTCTTTGTTCGATTCGCTTTTTCGTCACAAATATAAGAACTTTCGAGCTTACACACGTTCTGGAGATGGTATTGGAAAAATAAATGTAAGTGCCCTGTGTTGCTAGAAATCCTCAGCCAAGTCACGAGGCCTCGTAATGAAACACTAAACGCAATGACAAGTTATGGAAAGACAGACCTAATTTTACAAGAAGCAGCAGATGGGTTCTGCGCTTGGTTTATTCTGCAATACATGAGAGGGTATAAACCCTTTGTGACAATGATGTCGAAAGAATTTATATTACAAGGCCAATTAAAGTGACATATAATGCGACACAAGAAGATTTTTATTGGACTGGCATTTCTCTGTTTCATTGTGATGGGCGTAATCTTTCACTTTAGAAGAGATATTGTTGTTGCACCAATAAGGTGTGGTGTTTTGGAGGCTGATACAACAGTCTCGGATTCAGGAATAAAATCAGTATACCACATAATGTTGGTTGATAATGCTCCGTATCTGGAACATAATATAAGGCAATGCTTAGAGACGTATTTTTGGAAGAATGTGTGTCTGGATTCTTTGGAGCGATATGAACAGTATAAGATCTATTTTTATAGAAAAACCAAGTATTTGACTTTGGACTTTAAAGAGGGGGGGCAATATAATCCTGTATATAGCCATTGGGATAATACAATGGATTGGGGAAATCACTATGCAGATGAATTAGGCACAGTAAGCTACTACAGACGTACAGATGGAAGCGTCTGCTATATTGTCTTAATCTATGATTCTGGTTGGGGGATTCGTATGCTTGTAGACACTGCAAAATCTGAAATGTATAGCGAGGATTGTAAGAACGCGAAAAGTCTTTATAGACTAAAGATGAAAGAGCTTAAAATCGTTGATAATGAAATATAGAAGTGTTATAATAGCAGGTCTCTTGATAAGACTCTTCTCCTCTTGTCTTAAGGAGAACGCTATTCCCATATTCTCTTCCTTCTCTATTGAGGTGGCGGAGGATAAGACCGCACCTGTTATCATTAAGCTACAGAATGATAGCTATGGTGCGGATGAGTATGAGTGGACCTTTGAGGGGGGAGAGCCAAGTTATTAATGAAGATTCTATCCTTTCAATGAGGTTTATTTAGAAGCACCGAAAAAAGCGACAAAGCTGGCAGAAGATTCGCCGGCTAAACGCAAGTATGTAAGATTAGATTCATACGTCCCCAATAAAGAGATTGTGTCTCGTAAGTATACCCAGTTCGATGAGGTGTCGGAAGAGACAGCTATTCGTTACCTCAAAGAGCTAGAGGAGAAGTACGCTCCCGGCTCAATCATTGCCGATGTGCCTTCAAATAAAACGGGAGTGAATAGAGGTGTCTTTAAGAAAAACAAAGGGAATATTCTTGATGGACAAATGATTCTTGAGGTGCCCGTGCAGAAGAAAGCGGACATACCACCAAACGTATTAAAATACGCGAATGATCACAATATAAAGATTAGAGACATAAAAGACAAATACTATAATTAGTTATGAAGACAATATTCAACAGAACCTGGGCTGGTAATCACATAAATACAGAAGAAGCAACCCTAAGTCAATTAGACAGCTACAACAAGACTCGCTATTCTCGTCGCAAGAAGAAAGAGGGTCTATTGGAACTGGCCTCTCGCGAAGCGCATGAGCAACAAAATGTTTACTTTGCAACGATTCTCAATGAGGAGGACAGCCCCTACTGCGCCATTGAGTCCAATGTGGGATACTTTGGGGTGGACTTCTTGAGAGAGGATCTTGAAAACTTTCTCATCTTTATATTTAGAGACTTCACACAAGAAGGGAAGACGTTGTTCTTGAAGTCTATCAGACTTCAACCCAAGCATCCGCAAGACTATGATACGGTCTATAGCTTTATGTTTTCCTTTAATGAGGATAAGACGTGGGGGGTAGTGAAGCATAAAGGAGGAGTGGGCACGTGGAGTGATAGTGTCGAGGAATCAGAGATCTCTCTCTCTGAAGAGGACTATTCCAAACTTTGCCTTTCCTACCCTGAGTTCGGTGAATATGACCAGCTCATACGCTTGGATCGTATTCCGACGGTCGTTCGCAAGACGATATTAGAAGTCACGGACAAGGAGGGTGAAGAGTCCTCCACTCTTTTTTACGCCCCTCTATGCTACTCAGCTCTTGGACGCGCAGATTCGCTATCGCTTATGGGGTACACAGCTAGAGGAGC
>QWCL01001201.1_pt1 | contig 13224 bp, 7 predicted proteins | sample 1972551 | NCBI WGS metagenome assembly QWCL01 (sample SAMN09866709, study PRJNA288562) | Human oral metagenome isolate term2_saliva, whole genome shotgun sequencing... | isolation source: mouth | host: Homo sapiens | place: USA: California
CAGGGTTGAGCTCGCCTGTTTGGGCATTGCGGCTGCGTTTGCTGGTAAAGCCCAAATCATCGACAAGGCCGATGCGGTCGTTGACTTGGCCGGCAAGCAGCGCGCTGGCGGCCGCGGAGAGCGTGGCGTTGTCGCCGTCGCTGCCGCTGCTGGCACGGTTGAGGATGAGCCAGGAAAGCTTGTCTTTTTCACTCATGGCTTCTTTGGCAACCAAGGTCACGCGCGGATTGTTGAGGCTGCCGAGGACTTCGACGCCAGCGCCGACTGGGGAGAGACGGCGTTCGGCACGGATGTTGAGGTTTGGATTGGTCAGCGGGCCGACAAAGGAAACCGATCCTTTGGTGATGTCGAGGTCTTGGCCGTAGGCTTTGTAGCGGCCTTTGACAACGCGCACGGTACCGACGCCTTGGACGGCTTCGCCCGGATGTGATGTGATGGCCAGTTTGCCGCCGATGGTAACGTCTGCGCCGTAGCCGACAAAACGGACATTGTCGTTGATGTTCAAGACAAGGTTCATATTAATCGGCGTGGTGGCCGTTGCTTCTTTTTTGGTTTCGCCCAGTACAACCACGTCGTCATCGAGGGTCGGCATGGAGGATTTTTGCGAACCAAATCTGCCGTAGTCGGTGTTGAGCGTGCCGTTGAGCGATACGCCTTTTTCCGGATTGTAGAGGACTTTGGCCGCGCCGGAGAGCTGCAGTTGGCGGTTTGGACGCGAGAGGGTGCGGTATTTGTCGAAGACGATGTCCACGTCGACATCGGGGTTGGCGTTGGCAAGGTTGACCGCACCTTTGAGCTCAATCGTGCCGCCACGGTGGAATTTGAGGCTGTCGATCACCCATTTTTGACCCTGCAGGCGCGAACGCAATACGCCGTTGTCGAGAATCAGGCCTTGGGTTTGATGGCGGTAATAGAGGTTGTCGCCGTTAATCAGGCCGCTTAGTTGCGGATCGTTCAGACGGCCTGCCAAGTTGACGGCGGCGTTCAGACGGCCTTTGAGGGTTTGGCCGACGGGCAGGAAGTTGCGGAAGACTTCGAGGTTGGCAACGTTCAGGTTGAGTTTGCCGCTCAGAGGGGCGGTATCGAAGCTGGTGCCCTGACCGATGTTGACGGTACCGTCGGCCCGGCCGTAATTGGTTTGGAGGTCGAGGTTGCTGTTGACGGTAGGCGAACCGAGTCGGCCGCCGATGGTGGCGGTCGCGTTCAGACGGCCTGTAATGCCTTGGGCTGTGGCCGGCATAAAGGATTTGAGCGAGCCCAAATCGGGAACGCTGATATTGACTTTGCCACTGACGGGGGCGTTGTTGATGTTGTTGCCGAACTGTTGGGCGATGCCGAGCATGCCGTCAACTTTGCCGAAGCGGGTGTTGCCTTCCAGCGTGCTGTCGATGCGGCCGTTTTGGAAACGGGTGCGCAGGGCGAGCGCGGAAAGTCCCAAAGGCTGTTTGTTTTTCGGATCTTTGCCCGGCAGAATGATGTCGCCGCTTTGACGGTTGATGTTGAGGAAGCCGCGCGCGTTTTGACTGTACGCCAAATCCCAGTCGCCGCCCAAGACGAGGTTGTGTTCGATAGGCGGAGTGTAGAAGTTGTGCAACTCGGTAATGTGCAGATTTTGTGCGCTGCCTTTACTGGTAATGCCGGCTTTTTTATCCCAAACGAAATTTTGTAGGTTGAGGCTGCCGCCCATGGCCGCCCAGCGTGCGCTGCTGAGGGAAACGCGTTCGCTGCCGGCCTCGAGGTTGAGGCGGTTTTGCAGTTTAAGGTTGAACGCGCCGCTAATGTCGAGCGTGTCAACCGTGCCTTTCCATTGGGTTTGGTCTTTGTTGAGGCCGCCGGTAGCGTCGAGGTCGAGCTTGTAGCGTTTGTTGTCCACCGCCATGCTGCTGTTGCCGCGGATGTGGTGGTGAGAACCTGTGCCGCTGATGAGCAGGTTGACGTTGTCAATCATGGCCGCGCCACCGGAGACGGCGATGTGTTCGCCTTTAATATCGGCACTCAACGGACGGTTGGTGTCGGGCGAACCTTTAAGCTTAAAGTCGAGGGTACGGATGTTGACGGTATCGGCGACTTTGAAGTTGCGCGCTTCGCCGTTCAAATCGGCTTCAAGGGTTTTGAGGCCGTCTGAAAAGCTGCCGGAGATGTAGCCGCGCGCGTTGAGCAGGCCGCCCAAGCCGAAGCCGAAACGCGACAAATCGGGGGCGGTAATGTTGAGGTTGAGGCGGTCGCCTTTTTTGCCGAAGCTGCCGTTGGTTTTGACGATGTTGCTGCCGAGGGTCAGGTCGGTCAGGGCGCGAGAGAGGTGTTTGTTTTCATAGGCGACGTCGGCTTTGCCGCTGAGCGGAACGCCGTTGAGCGTACTCGGTGCAAACTGCATTTTGCCGGCGAATTTTTCTTGCGCCAGTATGCCGGTTAAGTTGATGTTGCCGTTGACGCTGCCTTGCGGAAGCTGCGGATCGATGCGCGCAGGGTTGAAGGCTTTGCTGACGATGTCCAATTGCAGTTTGCGGTCTTTGAAGAGTTCGAGCGAGCCTTTGGCGTTGAGCTCGCCGCCGTTTTGCGGAACCAGGCGGACTTTGTCGAGCTTGAGCGTGCGCTGGCCGAGCTGTTTGTCGGTTTGGAAAAACAGCATGCCGTCTGTACGCGCAAATCCGCTGTCGAGATTCCAGTTGACAACGGGGGAGGAGGTTTCGCCTTTGACGTCGATACTGCCGTTCAGACGGCCTGCGATGTTTTGACGGACGAAGTCGTCTGCGCCGGTATTGTTGATGCCCAGTGCGAGTTTGAGCTGGTCTTGGGCGGTGTCGATAGTGCCGGATACGTCGATGCTGCCGTCTTTGAGCAGGCCGACGCCGATGTCTTCGATTTTGACCGTGCCTTTATCGTCGACGATGAATTCGCCGAGGATGCGTTTGACGGGGATATGGTTTTCATCGGCAAAACCGGCTTGGTCGTTTTCCAAGTCAATCGAGCCTTCCAGCGCAACGCCGTCGGTAAAGGACGGAATGGTGGTGGCGTCGAAATTCAGACGTGCTTTGGGCAGGGTGGGCAGGAAGGCCTGCGGATTGATGTTGGAACCTTTAACCAGGATTTCGCCGACGGTTTCGTTGAGGCTGTCGGCGAATGGGTGGATGGTGGATTTGGCAGACAAATGAACGTTGTCGCCGTCGAGCAGAAAGTCGGTGTACACGTCTTGCAGGCTGCCCCACAGGCGCACCGTGCCGTGTATGGTTTCGCCCTCAAGCTGGCCTTTGGTGTAGATGGCGGTATTGAGGACGTAGGGTTTGTTCAAACCGAGCACCACCGCGCCTGTCGAGCTGCTCCAGGGCGTGTCGGCGGTTTTGATGTGGAGGCGGTGTTCTTTTTTGTCGTAATGATAGGCCGCGTGCAGATGGTCGAGATAGACGGTCTGCTTGTCAAAACGCTTGCCCTCGAGATAGGCGGTAACGGGTAGGTCTATACTGTCGGGCAGGCCTTTTGAAGGCTCTTCTTCTTTGGGCGGCGTGCGTTTGGTCACGATGGCGATATCGCCGGCCACGACTTCGGTAATGTGCAAGGAAGGACGGGTCAGCTCGGACGGTTTCCAATCAAAGCGGAAGCTGCTGATTTTGACATCCGCACCTTCTGTTTCAATCAACCATTTGTCGCCTTCAAAACCTTCAATCAGCGTGCCTTTCAGTGTGTCCGAAGAGATTTTGACGCCGAACCATGACGGGATTTTGTACAAACCGAAACGCAAACCCGATTCCGTACCGACCAGCCAGCCGATTGCGCCGGCGGAAACGGTCAATACGCCCAAGGCGGACAGGACAAAGCCGCGCAACAGGCGTTTTTTGCGCTTTGGTGGGGCGGGCTGTTGTTCAGACGGCGTGGAAGTGTTTGCAGTATCGGTCATGATATTTTTCTGTTTGTCTGTTGTTCAGACGGCCTGGAATGGCTGAGGCCGTCTGAAAGAATGGATGGTGAGTATGTTTTTTAAAACCTTGTGCCTAAGCTGATGTGCCAGCGGATTTTTTTGTCGTGATGGCCGTAGGCAATGTCGAAGGAGAACGGCGCAACCGGGCTGAACCAGCGCACACCCAAGCCGGTACCGTGTTTTAAGGTCATGTGTTTGAAGTTGCTTGCCGCATCGCCGACATCGTGGAAGATGGCGCCGGAGAAGCTCTTGGTAACCGGGAATTGATATTCGAGGCTGCCGACCACCAAGGCGCGTTGCGGCAGGACGGAGCCGTTGGGGCCGGCCAAGCCGATGCTGTCGAGTTCGTAACCGCGTACAGAAGTCGCGCCGCCGGTGCGGAACATCAGGCTGGACGGCACTTCTTCGCCTTCGCGGGCATAAACATAGCCTGCCTGTCCGCGTACGATGAACGTACCGAGTTTTTTGTTTTCAGGCGTGAAGAAATAGCCTGCCCGTGCCGTGGCGCGTGCCATTTGGGTGGAGGAGAGGAGTTTGCCCAAAGTTGTACCGATTTTGCCGTCGAGGTAATAGCCGTTTTGAGGGTGCAGCTCGGTTTCGATGCTTTGCCGTTTCCATGAGGCGGTCAGCATGGTGGCATGGCTTCGGCCTAAATCGTAGCTGGTGTCGGGGACCTTGCGGTCTTCGGTAATGAATTCGAGGCCGAAGCGGGCATCGATATTGTTGCGGTCGCGGACATACCAAATACCGCTGGTCAGGGCGCGTTTTTCAAGGTTTTGCGTGGTCGAGCGGTTGTAGGAAACGTTGCTTGTCCAGTAGTTGCCGCGGTTGTTGCGCGGTTGGCTGATACCGGCGGCCAGCGTGGTTTCGTATTTGTCCATGTCCCAAACGATGGAACCGATATAACCTTTGTTAAAGAGGTTGTAATAGTCGTAGGCGATGCGGCCGCCGATTCCGTATTCGGAGTCGTAGCGGATACCGGTTTCCAGTTTGTGGCGTTTGACTTCGGTCACGTTGATTTTGACGGGAACGCGGTCGCCTTGCAGTTGATCGAAATCGGCTTGTACGGACGCACCGGAGTAGTGGCCGTTTTGTTCGAGCGCCTGTTGCAGGTCGAGGATTTTGTCCAAGTCGTAAGGCGAACCGGGTTGGAAACGCGCCATGCCGGAAACCACGCTCTCAGGGTAGCGGCGTGTGCCGGTGATTTGGAAATCGCCAAAGTAAATGGGGCGGTTGCTCTCCACGATGACGTTCAAGTCGGCTTTTTGGGTATTGGGATTGATGGTGGCTTGGGTGGTAGTGAGTTTCGCCAAAGGATATTTTTTGCGTGTTACCGCGCTGAGGACGGAGGTTTTACTTGCACTCCAGCCGTCTTGGTCGAAGTTTTCTCCAACAGGCTGTTGCCAGTTTTCCATCGCATTTTGGTAGTACTCGGCCAAGTTGTCGTCATTCAATACGTCGCCGAGGATGGCCACGCTGACGTTGTCGACTTTGGTGCGCGGGCCGGGGGTAACGTTGACGGTGTAGCTCTCGCCGTGGTCTTGAATATTGACGTTGCTGTTGAAGTAGCCTTTGGTCCGGAGCATGGTTTTGACGTTGTCGGGTGCCTCTTCAGCGAGGAAGCCTACCTGCTCTTTATCCAGCTCTTCGTCCTGCTGCTGGGTAATCAGCGGCAGGTATTCTTCAAGCATTTCTTTGATTTCGCTGTCTTGGGTGTCGATTTTGACGGGGAATTTGGGCTTGAGTTTGCCTGTTTGGTCGTCTTTGGGCTGCTTGGGCATTTCGGATTCGGGAACAGCCTCGTAGTCTTCCGCTTTGGGAACGGAAGTATCTACTGCCAACGCGTGTCCGTAGGCGAGCGCCAATGATGCAAATAAAACAGGGTAGGTCAGTTTGGTCATGATGTGTGTTCGACAGCGACAATTCTTCAGTTTGGGGATTTTAACATTATTTCTGCAAGGTTTCAGGCTATGGTTATAAACGGAAATTTAGCGCGATGACGTTGCAAAAGGCGACTTAAGGGCGGATTTTGGTTTGTTTCTATCTAATTGTAATATTTATGTTTTTGTATTTTGACTGATGAAGTTGCCTTTGTATTCGGTCTTATAATGCAGATTTCAGGCCGTCTGAAATCAAGATACAGAGAAGTAGAGCAACGATATGGGCATGCTTTAAAATAGGGTTTGAGCGGGTTTGACTGTATTTTTGGTATAAAGTGCCAACTGTGTCATAAATGCTAAACTTTAATGCTGTTTTTGTGAGGCGTGCATGAAAACCTCGCCGACAAATGATTTTTTATTTTAGAATGTAAGACTTTTTTAACATATCTTTAAATTGAAGGAACGGATATGGCAAGTGGCAATCCGCTTTTAAACGCGATCAACAGCGTCAGCCTGGTGGTGCAAATCGCCATCGGCTTGGTTTTAGGTATTCTTGTGGGTGCAGTTGCGCCGCAAGTCGGTATCAGCGCAGGACTGCTGGGCAGCCTGTTTGTCGGTGCGCTTAAGGCTATCGCGCCGATTTTGGTATTTGTTTTGGTGACTGCCGCCATTGCGCAACACCAAAAAGGCAATCAGGCCCACATCAAACCGATTTTGATTTTGTATATTTTCGGTACGTTTGCAGCGGCTGTGGTGGCGGTCGTCGCCAGTATGGCATTCCCGACCACGCTGATTCTGCGTGCGGCCGGCGATGTGTCCGTTGCGCCGCCTTCCGGCATTGTCGAAGTATTGAAAACGCTGCTGATGAATTTGGTGGCCAACCCGATTAACGCGCTGGCCAATGCCAACTATATCGGCATTTTGGCTTGGGCTTTGGTATTGGGCGCGGCTTTGCGTCATCACGGTTCGGATACGACCCGCCAAGTGGCGGCCGACTTGGCCGATACCGTTTCGACCGTTGTGAAATGGATTATCCGTTTTGCGCCGCTGGGTATTTTCGGCTTGGTATCTTCTACTATTGCGGAAACCGGTTTTGAAGCGCTTGCCGGTTATATGCAGCTGTTGGCCGTATTGCTCGGCTGTATGCTGTTTATCGCTTTGGTGGTCAATCCGATTATTGTGTGGACGCAAATCCGCAGCAATCCTTTCCCGCTGGTGTTTACCTGCCTGCGCGAAAGCGGCGTGTATGCCTTCTTTACCCGTTCTTCCGCCGCCAACATCCCTGTGAACATGGCATTGGCGAAAAAACTGGGTCTGCACGAAGACACTTACTCTATCTCCATTCCATTGGGTGCAACCATCAATATGGCCGGTGCGGCAATCACCATTACCGTTTTGGCGATGGCTGCGGCGCACACGCAAGGCATTACAGTTGACTTCGCCACTGCCCTGCTGCTGAGCCTGGTGGCCACCGTCAGCGCGTGCGGTGCATCCGGTGTGGCCGGCGGCTCATTGCTGCTGATTCCTTTGGCGTGCAGCCTGTTCGGTATCGATAACGATGTGGCCATGCAGGTGGTTGCTGTCGGCTTCATCATCGGCGTGATTCAAGACTCTGCAGAAACTGCGTTGAACTCTTCCACCGACGTTTTGTTTACTGCCGCTGCCGATTTAGGTCGTCAACGTAAAGAGTAATTTTTAGGGTTAACCTAAATCCAGCAAAGGCCGTCTGAAAACTTTCAGACGGCCTTTGTTTTATGCAAAGCAAAGGGATTTTTAGATGGTCAAGCCGATAGATTGGTTTGGTCGGACTGACGGTATCCGCTGTCATCAGTTGGATTTTTCCCGTAAAATACAGTCTTGAATGTATTTGAACACCTCTTTTCAGACGGCCTGACCGTCTTATCACATTTGCAAAAACAATGATTAAAAAAATATTCTCATGGTTCGAGTCCCGCATCGACCCTTATCCAGAAGCGGCTCCGAAAACGCCAGAAAAAGGGTTGTGGCGGTTTATTTGGAGCAACATTGAAGGCGTGCGCAAATGGATTGCCGTGTTGGCCGTGTTTACGGTCGGCGTCGGCATCATGGAAGCCTTGATGTTCCAATTTATGGGCAAGGTGGTCGACTGGCTCGGCACGTATACGCCGCAAACGCTTTTTGTTGAAAAAGGCCATGCTTTAATCGGCATGATGGCCATGGTGGCATTTTTTGCCGTTTGGACCTTTTTCGCGTCCAGTGTGCGCCTGCAAACCCTGCAAGGCGTGTTCCCCATGCGCCTGCGCTGGAATTTCCACCGCCTGATGCTGGGGCAGAGCCTGGGCTTTTATCAGGACGAATTTGCAGGACGCGTGTCCGCCAAAGTCATGCAGACCGCGCTGGCGCTGCGCGATGTCGTGATGACCGTTGCCGATATGGTTGTGTATGTGCTGGTGTACTTCATCACTTCCGGCGTGATTCTGTCCTCATTCGATGCCTGGCTTATCGTGCCGTTTATTTGCTGGATGATTGGATTCGCGATGATTATGCGCTTTCTGATTCCCAAACTCGGCAAAACCGCTGCGCGTCAGGCCGATGCGCGCTCGCTGATGACTGGCCGCATTACCGACGCCTACTCCAATATCGCCACCGTCAAACTCTTCTCCCACGGCGCGCGCGAGGCCGCTTATGCCAAGCAGTCGATGGAAGAGTTTATGGTAACCGTTCATGCCCAAATGCGTTTGGCAACGCTGCTGCATACTTGCAGTTTTATCGTCAACAGCTCGCTGACCGTAGGCACGACCGCCTTGGGCATTTGGCTTTGGTATCACGGCCAAGTCGGCGTAGGCGCGGTAGCCACCGCCACGGCCATGGCATTGCGTGTGAACGGTTTGTCGCAATACATCATGTGGGAGTCTGCCCGATTGTTTGAAAACATCGGTACCGTCAATGACGGCATGGCCACCCTGTCCAAACCCCACACCATCCTCGACAAACCGCAAGCCCTGCCGCTGAAAGTCACCCGAGGAGAAATCAAGTTTGATCACGTCGATTTCTCCTACGAAGCAGGCAAACCACTCCTTAACGGCTTTAATCTGAACATCAAACCCGGCGAAAAAGTCGGCTTGATCGGCCGCAGCGGCGCAGGTAAATCCACCATCGTCAACCTGCTCCTGCGTTTTTACGAACCGCAAAGCGGCACGATTTCGATCGACGGCCAAAACGTGGACAGCGTTACCCAAGAAAGTCTGCGCGCCCAAATCGGTTTGGTGACGCAAGATACCTCCCTGCTGCACCGCTCTGTCCGCGACAACATTATCTACGGCCGTCCCGATGCGACCGAAGCCGAAATGATTTCTGCCGCCGAACGCGCCGAGGCCGCCGGTTTTATTCCTAACTTGAGCGATGCCAAAGGCCGACGCGGCTATGATGCACACGTTGGCGAACGCGGCGTGAAACTTTCCGGCGGCCAGCGCCAACGTATCGCCATCGCCCGCGTTATGCTCAAAGACGCACCGATTCTGTTGCTTGACGAAGCCACCAGCGCGCTCGACTCCGAAGTCGAAGCTGCCATCCAAGAAAGCCTCGACAAAATGATGGAAGGCAAAACCGTGATTGCCATCGCCCACCGCCTCTCCACCATCGCCGCGATGGACCGCCTCATCGTCTTGGACAAAGGCCGCATCATCGAAGAAGGCAGCCACACCGAGTTGCTCGAGAAACAAGGCCTGTATGCCAAACTTTGGGCGCACCAAAGCGGTGGTTTCTTGAGTGAGCATGTCGAGTGGGAAAACAATTAAACGCTTTGAAAGAAGATAAAAGGCCGTCTGAAAACATTTTCAGACGGCCTTTATTAATGAAGCAAAGGGCAGGTGGGATAACCGCCCTTTTTTAGTTGAAACCTTAGTTTTTTACAGCCCCAGCGACCAAGCATTTTGGTGTTCGGACAAATCTTCCAAGCGGTTTTCGTAATGGGCGAAGATTTCTTCGATGATTTCGTCTTCGTCGTCGATGACGCGGATCAGGTTTAAATCCTCTTCCAAAATCAGGTTTCTGCCCAGCAACTGTTCGCGTATCCAGTCCAACAGTCCCGCCCAAAATGCTTTGCCCACTAAGATAATCGGGCGGTCGGGCGTTTTGCCGGTTTGCACCAAAGTCAGGCTTTCAAACAATTCGTCCAGCGTGCCGAAACCGCCGGGCATGACGACATACGCCACGGCGTGTTTGACGAACATGACTTTGCGCGGGAAAAAGTGTTGGAATTTAATCGACAAATCCTGATACGGATTGGCTTTTTGCTCGTGCGGCAACACGATATTCAGTCCCACCGCCGGACTTGCTCCTGCAAACGCGCCTTTGTTGGCCGCTTCCATAATGCCCGGACCGCCGCCGGAAATCACGGAAAATCCGGCATCCGACAGTTTGCGTGCCAAGCGTAATGTGAATGCGTAGTCGGGATGGTTTTCAGGCGTGCGCGCGCTGCCGTAAATGCTGACGGCTGGCTGAATGGCGCGCAATTCTTCGCCGGCTTCGACAAATTCGGAAGTAATTTTCAATACATGATACGACTCGCGCGCCTGAATATCGCGGCGTGTTTCGTCGGGCAGCATGGGTTTGGGCAGTTTTTTGAGCAGGCTCACGGCTTTTCCTTCGTGTTTTTTATGTGCGGTATTGTAACCCGAAAGGGGCGGGCCGTCTGAAAGTTGGGTTTCGGCGGCAAGTGTGCCTGCCACATTTTAAAAAGCCCGTTACAATATCTGCTTTTATTCAACTGCTCCGCCATGCTCGATATTATCCACCGCGACAGCCGCACCGTTGCCGTCAACAAACCTGCCGGAATGCTGGTGCACCGAAGCTGGTTAGACAAACATGAAACCCGTTTTGCCGTGCAGACCCTGCGCGACCAAATCGGGCAGCACGTCTATCCTGTCCACCGCCTCGACCGCCCGACTTCCGGCGTCTTGCTGTTTGCCCTCGATACGGAAGCCGCACGGTTATTGACGCAGCAGTTTGAAAACAAAACCATCGAAAAAACCTATTGGGCGATTGTTCGCGGTCATCTGCCTTCAGACGGCCTGATTGATTACGCCCTCAAATATATGCCCGACAAAATCGCCGAAGCGCAGACCGAAGCCACATTGCAGGAAGCGCAAACCGCCTACCGTTGTCTGGCACAAACCGAGTTGCCGTTCCAATCCGCCCTGCGTTATCCGACCTCGCGTTATTCGTGGGCCGAACTCACGCCGCACACCGGCCGCAAACACCAACTCCGCCGCCATATGAAACACATTTTCCACCCCATCGTCGGCGACACCAACTACGGCGATTTGCGCCAAAACCATGCCGTTGCCGAACATATCGGCACGCAACGCTTAATGTTGCACGCGCGAAGCCTCAGTTTTCAAAGCATAGAAGACGGCAGCCGGATGACCGTGCAAGCGCCGATAGACAACGACTGGCGGCTTTGGATGGAAAAATTCAAAACCGAGGCCGTCTGAAAACCCGAACTGCACATTTTCAGACGGCCCGGTCATGGAAAAAAACAGGCAAATCCCTTACAATACGCCCCTAAAATTTTGAAAGAACACAAGAATCATGGAAGCCGAAGTAATCAACCAGCTTAACAACACCCTAAACGATTTGGAGAAGCGCAGCGAAGACATCCGCGTCTACATGGACTACCAAGGCAAAAAAGACCGCCTTGAAGAAGTCGTCGGCCTCTCCGAAGACCCGGAACTCTGGAACGACCCTAAACGCGCCCAAGAAATCGGCAAAGAGCGCAAAATCCTCGAAGGCATCGTGGTAACGCTCGACAACATCGCCACAGGTATTGAAGACAACCGCATGCTGATTGAAATGGCCGTCGAAGAAAACGACGAAGAAGGTTTCGCCGCCGTACAGGAAGATGTGGCCGGTTTGGAAAAACAAATGGCCGACCTCGAATTCAAACGAATGTTCAACCAGCCTGCCGACCCGAACAACTGCTTTATCGACATTACAATACGCCTACGGCTTGCTGCGCACCGAAACCGGCGTTCACCGCCTGGTACGCTATTCGCCGTTTGACTCGAACAACAAACGTCACACGTCTTTTTCATCCGTGTTTGTTTACCCCGAAATCGACGACTCCATCGAAATCGAAATCAACCCCGCCGATTTGCGTATCGACACTTACCGTGCATCCGGTGCCGGTGGTCAGCACATTAACAAAACCGACTCTGCCGTGCGTATTACCCACGAGCCGACCGGCATCGTGGTGCAATGTCAAAACGACCGTTCGCAACACGCCAACAAAGCCGCCGCAATGGAAATGTTGAAATCCAAACTGTACGAATTGGAAATGCGCAAACGCAACGAAGAGAAACAGGCATTGGAAGAAGGCAAGTCCGATGTGGGTTGGGGCAGCCAAATCCGCTCATACGTTTTGGACTCCTCACGCATCAAAGACTTGCGTACAGGCTACGAAGTCGGCAACACCAAAGCCGTATTGGACGGCGACTTGGACGGCTTTATCGAAGCCAGCCTGAAACAAGGCGTATAAACCGTAAAACATAAAATGCCGTCTGAAAGATTTCAGACGGCATTTTTCAGTTTGAAAGAAACATTATTTTGCAAATATTAAAACATGTTTTGCAAATGCAAAGATTGGCGGTAATATATAGTTTCTATAAAAATGATTGGTAGGTGCAATAGGCCGTCTGAAGCCTGATCCTGTCCGATATATTAGGAGAACTTATTAAATGTCCGGTCAAAAGCTGTCTTCTGCCGAGAAAACTTTCTTCGGCCATCCTTTGCAATTATCCACCCTATTCCACATTGAGCTGTGGGAACGTTTTTCCTTCTACGGTATGCAGGGCATCCTGCTGATTTATCTGTATTACACCGCGAGTCAAGGCGGTTTGGGTATGGATAAAGCCTTGGCCGGCGGCATTGTCGGCGCGTACGGCGGCAGCGTTTACCTGTCCACTATTCTCGGTGCGTGGTTGGCCGACCGCATTTGGGGTGCGGAGCGTACCCTGTTTATCGCCGGCATCGTCGTGATGACCGGCCATATTTTATTGGCGATTGTGCCGGGCTTGATGGGATTGCTGTTGGGCTTGGTGTTTATCGCGCTGGGCAGCGGCGGCGTGAAATCGTCTGCCGGTTCGATGGTCGGCTCTTTGTATGAACGGGACGATCTGCGCGAATTACGCGATGCCGGTTTCTCCATTTTCTATATTTCCATCAATATCGGCGGTTTCTTAGGCCCTTTGTTGACCGGTATTTTGCAAGACAGAATGGGGTTCCATTACGGTTTCGGCGCAGCGGCCGTCGGTATGGCGTTTGGCTTGCTGTGGTATTCGCGCGGCCGTAAAAACCTGCCGCATACGCCGGCTCCCAATCCGTTGCGCCCTGAAAAGGTACAGACTGCAATAGCTGTCGGCGTGTTGCTGGTTTTGGTGTTGGGCAGCGTGA
>QWCL01002832.1_pt1 | contig 13172 bp, 13 predicted proteins | sample 1972551 | NCBI WGS metagenome assembly QWCL01 (sample SAMN09866709, study PRJNA288562) | Human oral metagenome isolate term2_saliva, whole genome shotgun sequencing... | isolation source: mouth | host: Homo sapiens | place: USA: California
CTAAAGTTTTCCATGCCAAAAATTATAACATAGTTTATATGATATACTTAGAGCATGATAAAAATCGCTATCATTGAAGACGACCCAACCATCAGCCAGATGTACCGAATGAAGTTCGAGTCGGACGGATTTGACGTTCGCTTGGCTGCCAACGGACAAATTGGCATAGAAGTAGTCGAGAAGTTTCAGCCAGATATTATTTTGCTAGATTTACAAATGCCAGAAATGGACGGCGCGGAGGCTTTGAAGCGAATTAGGTCTAAAGATTGGGGAAAAACTATTCCCGTTATTGTCCTCACCAACCTCGGCGAAGAAGAAGCTCCGCACGATTTGAAGAAATTAGGAATTCATAGCTATATCGTAAAAGCAAATCTCACACCGCGCCAAGTTGTAGAGCAAGTCAAAACTGCCATAAAAGCTGCTTAGTTTTTTGATTGATTCGCAATTTTTAGACAAGCCGTAATTACATTATCAAACAGCGCAGAAACCGTTAATGGACCAACTCCGCCTTTTTTTGGTGTAATAATTACATCATCACGCTGACGCGCCTCTTCGGATACGTCGCCAACAATTTTTCCATTTTCCGAAGCAGTTCCCGCGTCAACAACAACCGCCTTGGCCTTGACCATTTGGCTTTTAATCAGCCCCGGAACTCCAGTCGCCGACACGATAATATCGTAATTTATCAATTGAGATAAATCGTCACCTTTTTCAAAAACCGTCACATCGACGTCAGACTTTAGCCACATCTTCTCAAGAGGGGCACCAACCAAACGACCTCGCCCAACAATTGCAACTTTCTTACCCTTCAAATCAACGCCATATCCAGCTAGCAGCCAATTGATAGCCGTTGGTGTAGCCGCCTGAAAAATCGCCTTTTTACACAGACCGTCAACGTCTTTATCTTCTCGAATACTCTCGAGCAACTCCTCAGTCTGATCAGAATTACTAATCGGCAATTGCAGAATTATTCCTTGAACGTCGTCTCGATTGTTCAATTCTTGAATCACCTCCAAAGCACCGCCCGCAGGGACTCGATGAATCTCCACGTCGATCAAAATATCAGCGCCATACCTCTGCTTCAAACGCATATACGTTTCAATAACTGGATTTTCGACATCAGTAACAATTGCCAAACGAGGATTAATATGCCAAGCCTGCCTTAAAGATCGCACCTGTTTCGCCTGGCGCTCCTTGATAAATCCAGCTAATTCTGAGCCATTTAGTTCTCTCATTGTCATTAAGTATAGCAATTTTACCATCTTGAGAGAGCACCTGCCTCTTAAGCAGGGTGTCGAGGGTTCGAGCCCCTCCTGGCCCTCCAAAAAAAATAGCCTCACATTGAAGTGAGGATTTTTTATTTATCCAAACGGATTATATCCGCGAGAAGGCGGCTCGCGAAAAGTAGTTCGATTAGCGTTAAACGATTGACGAGAGTTATTCGCGCCTGACGGAACACTGTTATTTTGTAGACCATTGACTCGTCGATTCCCGCCAGACAAACCAACGTCATCTGGATTATTGTTAGCGACTCTCGACCGAGGTGCTACACTTATTTCCGCACCAAATCGTCTTCGATTGTCATAATTATTGGCAGATATCGAAGATCCGTATCCTTTAATATATCGGCGTTCCGAATTCATACTACGATTAGCGGTCGGCATTCTGCCCGTATCTCCATACGCTTTAAAACCATCAATTGATCTTCTTAAGGAGCCAGATAATCTAATCATCATTTCCCGCGTCATTTGCGGCTTTTTGCTCGCATCCATATATCCCCCATTAGTTATATGAAATGGCGCCCCGAGTAGGATTCGAACCTACGACCTTAGGCTTAGAAGTCCTCTGCTCTATCCAACTGACGAAGCAGCTTAACACACCAATTGTCTGAAAGCCGACCATATGTTTATTGGACAATAGAAATTTATGATAAATCCAACGGTATTAAAGGTGGTGGCGGACTTGGAGTTTTGGCAGCGGACACGCGACGTGTAGCTGAAAAATTGGAAGTTCCATTCGTAGTAGTGACGCCGTTTTATCGTAGCGAATCACACCAAAAAATCACCAACCTCGCACAAGAAGAATTTTCAGAGTCCGTTTCACCTCAAGATTATGGATTTGAATATATTGACGAAGTTTTCGTAAGTTCAAACGGATTTCCAGATGCAAGCTTAAGCATTTTTAAGAAGACGCTCGGTTCAACGCAATTTGTTACAATTTCAGAACCGAACTTTGGGCAATTGTACGAAGGCGACGGATCTGGTGACCATAGATTATACCAAGAGGTAGCGCTGGGATTTGGCGGCTATAAAGCATTAAAACTCCTCGGTATTAAGCCGGCTGTTATTCAGCTTAATGAGACCGCAACGATTTTTGCCGCATTAGCACGACTAGACGAACTATGCGCTAACGGAATGAATTTATACGAAGCCATCGTTTACGTTCGAAAACACACGCTTTACACAAATCACACGCTTCTTCAAGCGGCCGAACCGGAATTCCATCGTTCGCAATTTGAAAAATTAGTTCTGCCAAATATAAAGAGCAATGCCGTGCGCTGCTGGCTAATGGAACAATTCCGTAATGACAGACTAAGACCGAATCTTTTGGCGATTGAACTTACTGAAGCGAAGAATGGCGTAAGTAAGTTACACGCCCGCGTGGCAAATTTCCGCGATCGCAACAACGACAAAGTTAAATTTCAAGCCATTACTAATGGAATAGATCTTGAAACGTGGGTGCTGCCTCTGAGTAGCGCGGATTTGAGGTATTTGAAAAAACTCGGTCGGAAGGAATTGAATCGAGTCCTATTAAGTCGCCAAGATCAATACGGAAAATCCATACAAATCCCAGAAAACGCGATATTATTCGACTTCAAGCGAAGATTCGCCGATTACAAACGACCTTATATGCCGTTTGAAAACCCAGATTCATTGCGCCAAATTCTCATTAACCACAACGCGCATTATATTCTGACAGGAAAAGTTCACCAAGGCGATGTTACGATGTATCAGAAATTGCTCGAAGTATTAAAATTGATCGACAACGATCCAGTCCTCAAGGAGCGTGTTCATTACATACAAGATTACGACGAAGAACTGGGACGAGCGCTGGCGATCGGCTCGGATGCCTCGATAAATATTCCTATTGTCGGATTAGAAGCGTGCGGTACTTCGTGGGAGAAAGACATCGCCAATCTGAAGCTCCTCATCTCCACCAGCGACGGCGGTGTTGCCGACGTCCAGCCAATCGCCTGCCTCGAGGTTACCGGTAGAAACTATGAAGCCGAAGTTTCATCTCTGTACGTCAATATGCATAAAGCTGCCGCTATTTTGAAAAATGACCAATTGTTAGAAAAGTATATCCGCCACCAATTAAGCAACTATTTACCAATTATTTCTGGCGCCCGAATGATGAAAGATTATCTCAAATTTATTTTTCCAAAACCGCAAATCCAGCCTAAAAAAGAACCGCAGATTAAGCGAATTCCTATTCAATAATCACTTCAATCTCAGCACCTAGCGAATTTAAGCGTTGCTTAGCTCTGTAAAGTAAATTGCTCGGTTTTCGTAGCTCCAGTCGTGAACCAACGTACGCCCCTCCGCAACCGTCGCGATAAGCCCCAAGAACGGCAAATTGTCCATATTAATTCCAGGAAACGGCAAGGCGTGAAGTTTATCCTTGGCAGCCTGGAGTTTGGAGCGCTGCAATTTAATATCAACCAAACGAGTTTGCCCGTTATTAGCAAAATATTCCTTGCTGAGTTCAAATTTAAGACCCATTTCCGCCAATGTCGCTAATTCAATTTCCAAGAATTCAATCGGCGCACGGCGAACAGTAATTTCCGAATCCGTCACCACAGCCGCCGCAATAAAACTCATCGCTTCAATCAATTGGATCCTCGCTCGGATAATAGTCCAGATTTTTACTAATTCGTTTACGACCCGTGATTTTCAAGGTTGTCGTACCAATTCCCTCAATTTTCACACCCAACTTCTTCAAGAAGAAGCAAACGTCTTGAACCATGTAATTTGGGCTAGCATTGCGGATGATTGTAGTGTTTGGCGACAACGCAGCAGCCATAATGATATTTTCCGTCACCGTATCGCCGCGCTCCGTCAACAAAATTGTTCGATCACCAGAATTGACATCAGTTTTTGCGTGATAATAATCAGTTTCCGCCGTGACATTCATTCCAAAATGTCTCAAACCACTAAGATGCGGCTCAACCGTGCGCTTGCCTAAATTACAGCCGCCGGCAAACGGTAATTTGAAATCATCATATTGATGTAGTAACGGACCAAGGAACATAATTACCGTCCTAGTTCTCTTCGCCGCAGCAATATCCATATCTTCAAGCTTCAAACGTGCTGGCGGCACGATCTCAAGATCACTGCCATCCAACCAGCGAGTTTTAACACCAATCGAATTCAAAACCTCGATAATTCGGTTGACTTCTTCAATTCGCGCCACTTTTCTAAGCGTCGTCTTCCCCTTATTCAACAAACTTGCACAAAGAAGACCCACTGCGGCATTTTTACTAGTCTTAACTTGTATCTCACCAGACAATTTTTTGCCGCCAGTTACTTTAAAATTCATTTTTCCGGAATGATTTACCGTCACAATATTGTTATTAAGCACTTCACTAATCCGAGCAATCATTTCAATACTAATATTCTGACCCCCGTTTTCAATGCGATTAATAGCGCTTTGCGACGTGCCAATCGCCTCAGCTAATTGCGTCTGCGTCAGACCTTGTTTTTGACGATTTTCAGCGATTAAATTGCCGATTTTTTGAAGATACTTGTCTTTTATCATGCGTAGATTATATCACTAATGATATATATAAGCAATGATATAATAAGTATTAATGGAGGTTTAGTCATGAAAGACAAGCAAATTGAAGAACTTATAAAAGCAGAAAAAAAGCGCCAAGCGGACGGCCTGGAACTAATTCCTAGCGAGAATTACGTTTCGTCAGATGTGCTTCAGGCGCTTGGTAGTGTTTTCACTAATAAATATTCAGAAGGCTACCCTGGTCGACGTTATTACGGCGGACAAGAAAACACCGATCAAGTCGAGCAGCTGGCAATTGACCGCGCTAAGAAACTTTTCAAAGCAGATCACGCTAACGTCCAACCGCATTCTGGCGCGCAAGCTAATGAGTCAGTTTATTACGCTTGGTGCGAGCCTGGCGACACCATTCTGGCTATGGATTTAGCTCACGGCGGACATCTTACACACGGAGCTCCAGTTACTCGTAGTGCCAGAGAGTACAACTTCATTCGCTATGGTATAAAAAATATCGACACTGGCGAAATTGACTATGAAGAAATTCGTCAATTAGCCTTAAAACACAAACCAAAGATCATTTTGGCGGGATTTTCGGCATACCCACGAGAACTAGATTACGAAAAATTTGCCGAAATTGGCAATGAGGTTGGCGCTATGCTAATGGCGGATATGAGCCACATTTCGGGGCTAATCGTTAGTGGCGTTGCCAAAAACCCGTTCGATTACGGTTTTCATGTAATTACCACAACAACTCATAAAACTCTGCGTGGACCACGAGGCGGGTTGATTCTTAGTCGAGGAATAGTTGGCAATCCATTGAAAAAACCAGAGAAAACTCTCGAGAATTTACCTACGTTGATTGATCGAGCGGTATTTCCTGGCACGCAAGGCGGACCGCACATGCACACCATCGCTGCAAAAGCCGTAGCGTTCGGTGAAGCTTTACAGCCAGAATTCAAAGATTACGCCGAGCAAATTGTCAAAAATGCAAAAAGACTGGCGGAAGAATTGCAAAAGCGCGGCTTTAAGTTAGTGACTGGCGGTACCAGCAACCATTTGATTCTGGCAGATATTCACAGCAGCTTCGGTATTGACGGCAAGGAAGCGGAAATCGCCATGGATAAAATTGGTCTGACACTGAATGCCAATGCGATTCCAGATGACCCACTACCAAGATTTAGACCAAGCGGCATTCGCCTAGGCACTCCAGCTGTCACGACGCGAGGCGCCAAAGAAGACGACATGGAAAAAATCGCGGAATGGATGAGGCGGTCAATAGACAGTCGCGACAATGACGATGAGTTGGCTGAACTACGCAAAGAAGTTATGGAATTCTGCCATACTCTACGCGATATTTAATTTAAACCCGCACATAAAAAAACTCTGGCTTAATGCCAGAGTTTTTTTATTACCTATACCGAATTACGGAGCAGGAGAAGGAGTAGGAGTAGAAGCAGGACAAATACCAACCGTTCTACTCTCTATATTATTCTTACTATAGTCGTAGTATTCAATCTTCGCGCCTGTTGGGTTACCGGAACCACACGCAGTGTATTTAACTGTCGTGGTTGGAGTGGTTGAACTAAGAGCAGTAGAACCTGTTTCAGCAACATTGGCTGGAGCAATGTAGTAAGACTTCTTTGTGTCAGCACCAGTCAAATCTGAAATCTTAGCTGGATACTTACCCTCTTCAGTGTTATATAGTTCAGCCTTCTTAGCAACTGCGTCAACTGTTGATTTAGCAGCAGATGTCTTTGCCTGGTTTTGCAAACCGTTGTATGCAACCAAAGAAACAACTGTCAAAATTGCGATGATCACGATAACGATCAAAAGCCAAGCGTTTTTTAATATATATATCGATTCTGCACTGGACGCAAGAATAAAGATTCCGTTGGGCTGAACCTATTATTTTCACTACCTGAAGTTCCGTCACCAATCTGACCATTATCATTCAATCCCCAACAGTAAGAGCGCTTGTCCGACATAATTACACAGCCGCGGTTTGCCCCAGCAGACAAACTCACTACGCTTTCTGAAACAGGAAGCCCATTTGGACCAACATTAACTGGCTGAGGAGTAAATGAATATTGAATGTCCGTCCTATTTGCTCCAAGTTGACCCAATCTGTTATCGCCCCAACAATAGACTTTCTTAGTACCGGCATCGTTCATCAAGGCGCAAGAATGAGCAATGCCAACCTCAACCTGCAAAGCCACCCCAGGCAAACCACCGACTAACCTCGGCTCAATATGCTTTTTAGGAGTGCCACTCCCCGGAGATCCAGCCTGTCCGCGCCCAGCGCCACCCCAGCAGTACACTCTACCCGCAGCAATAGCGCAGGTGTGAGTTACATAATCAGGAGAGCCTGACCAAGTGTATCCATCTTGAGATATATCAGTCACATCCTCCAAGTCTTTAACTCTGGTAGCATTGCCATAGCCGCTATAATGCGGCACACCAATACCCAACTGCCCAAACCTAGCTTGCCCCCAACAGTAAGCTCTTTTTTCAGTGGTTATAACACACATAGTTTGTGAACGAGATCCGCCAGTTGATAACTTAGTAGCAGAATAATTATTAGGAAGCCTGCTGTAGCCGCCCGAATTAATACGCACTGGCGTTGCGCTGGACTTAGGGCTGCCGGGACTCCCGTAACCCAATTGACCCATAGTATTACTGCCCCAACAATACACCTTTCCTGCAGCAATAGCACACGAAACATCGCCGGTCCCTCCAATTGCACTGATATTATTTCCAGCAAAATCTGCAGCTAGCGCGCCAGTAGGCGGTTTAACCTCGACTGGAATACTAGAATATTTGCCGTCGCCAAAATCTCCATTACCTAGTTGTCCAAATTGATTATTACCCCAACAATATATCTTCCTGACAGAACTAAATTCAGTCAATACACAGCTATGAAATTGTGCCGCAAATATATCAATAATTTTCCCATTTCTCATATCACCCACAGAACGCACCTTTACGGGTACATTAGAACTAACAGTAGTTCCGTCGCCCAATTGACCCATAGTATATTCATTACTTTCATACTTGTCATTATTACCCCAACACCAAACATTATTCGACAATATAGCGCACGTACGATAAGTGCCGCTTACCGTGCGCGTTGCGTCAATATCAGCTGGCCAAGTAACTGATTTTTTTACAACAGCAGTATAAGTTTTTAAGACTGTGCCACTACCATTTGTTATTTCAACGCGACCGGTGGATGAGATTTGAGCGGTAGCGGCCGACAGAGCCGTGCTTCTAGTCGAAGCCTCCAAATCACCAACTTCAAAAGTCGTCCTAAATTTATTGCCTTCATCAAATACATATCTATTACCAGGAAAAGCTACAGCCCCCTTGCAATTAGTTTCCGGGCGAAGCGGACCAATTCCACCAGGAACTGACCCCCATGATTGTTCAGCTCCATTAGAGTCCAAACAAGCGTTAGCATACGCCGTACCCGCCTCACCAGCCTCTTGAGCTAACTTGTAATAATACTCTTCCTGAGAGTAGACGTATGACTGAGTCACAACTCTCATAGCTCCAGCCAAAAGAGCCAATATGAAAGTACTCATAAGCACAATCAACACCAAAGAATAGCCGTTTTTTTGTCGAATCATAAGTTATTTATCTTTCGTATCATTAATGTTTGAGAATCGGAAACTTGTTTACTTGGTGATTGTATTGTTAAAGTAACCTCTACATTATCCGCGCCATCAAGAGCTTTATTATCGCTATCTGGAGCGTCGCTATTTTTGCTTATCAGCGTTTTTCCGTCATAGTAATTAATCTTAAATTCCGAAACTCCAGTCGCTAAAATCGAATCTTCACGAAGCTTCATAGCTCGATCTTTAAACTTATCAGCATCCGTAACATTCATACAAAAGTAACCCGCGGCAGACCCTGAATATGGCGCTGGAGGATAACTGGAGAAATCAACTAAATCATTATAGATAGTCCGTCGATGCAACTCTCCATTCTTCAAAAAATATATGACTATTTTTTTATACTTCGGCTGCTGAGTCTTATTTGCATTACAGTCAAACTTTGGGGTTCTTAGATATACAATCTCCCTAGAATCGGCGCCTCGTCCCATATTTGTAGCATATTGAAGTAATATAAGTGAGTTTTTTTCAGGATCAGCGATGGCGCTACTTGAATACGGATTACTTCTATATCTCCATTCTCTAGGCGTCGCACTAGGGAAATTTTTATCGGTAGCAAACGTATCCTCTCCATCATAACTGCTCACCTTAAAGCGCGAAGCTTGGCGAACGTCAGTTTCAATTGCATCCATGGAATTATGCATATTTCGACTAATCTCAACCTTCGCCTTGCTGATAGACGCACTTTGGTTCGCCGAAATTAACATCTGACTAAACACGCCGACGACCATTGCAATGATGACCATCACCATTGCCAATTCAACTACGGTAAAACCCCCCTCATTAGAACGCCACATACGTCGCATGTACCACCTTCTTTCCACTACCTATGCCAGAGCTTGGCAATCCATATTCTACGATAGACTCCACTTTGATCGGCATTCCCAAGCTAATTGTTCCACTCTTACATCCGTATGGCGCTGATGCATATACTTGCTGCCTGACCACCCCAGGCAGCCCATCGACACTACCAGTAGTTCTCGTAACTTCATACCTAGTGTTCGACGACGCCGTGTTACATTTAAACCACGACGGAGCGGAGTCATTCGCATAACGACGCATATTATTATACGCCAGAAGACTCGCTTTATTATGCTGAGCACTTAAAACCGATATCTGGCTAACTTGCGCTTGCATACTTAATATAACAGCCATGAAAATACCAATAACAACCAGAGTAACTGCAACTTCGACAATAGTAAATCCATCGCTTTTTCCTGTTAATCGCGCCATATGCTATTTACCTTTTTTTCCGACCCCGTCGAAAATTCCTTATATATAATGTTATATTTCACACAAGTTACCGCCGCCACGTCAGCTATGGGACCAGAAGTCGGCTTCGTACAATCCCCATCGTCTATGTTTGCCGCCTCATACAACAATTCGCCATTATTACCACCAGCCCAATCACTACGATTACACTTAATTATTTCTTTTTTCAATGAATCACTCCCTGCGATTGACGAAAAACTCTTAATAAGGTCAGCGCAGGAAGGATACTCGTGTCCAATAGAGCTTACATTTTTATATTTGTAATATCGCTCCAACCTCAAGGACAGCTCAGATACATCAGCTTTTTGCTCCTGATCTCTAGTCAAATTCAAAAATCTTCCGCCACCAACAAACGCGATACTAGCCAAAATAGACACAACCACAACAACTACTGCCACCTCAACTATCGTATAGCCACCCGTCCCACGATTCATATCAATATTGTAGCGCAAATCTACAAAAAAGCATATGCTTATTATTAGGAAAGTTCTAACGGTTCTTGTTCGATTTTTATACCGAACTTGTCAAAGACAATTTGCACAATTTCCTCACGAATCGCCGCCAAATCATCATATCCTGTTGCCGAATCGTTTACGAGCACCAGCGCATTCTTTTCGTAAACTCGCATGCCGTGACTGCGATAACCCCTTAAGCCAGCCTTATCTATCAACCAACCTGTCGGGATTTTATATCTTCCGCCAGACATTGCATAGTTTGGAATGTCGCTATATTCTTTTTGCAATTCTTCCAATTTCCATTTTTCAACCAGCGCGTTTTTGAAGAAAGAACCCGCACTTGGCAATTCCGCTGGGTCTGGCAATTTTTCCGAACGAATATTAAGAACTGCCACGCGAATCACCGACAAATTAACCTCACGAATGTCATTCTCGTCAATATATCTCTGTAAAGAAGCGTAATACGGCGGTTTCGGCTCTGCTTTATTTAGTCGCAAAGTAATATTCAGGATGCAATATCGTCCTTTTTCCTTATCGCGAAAAATACTGTTTCGATAAGAAAAGTCACATTCATCGGCAAAAATAGTTACAATTGTGTCGGTTTTTGAATCGTAAGCTTCCAGGCTAATCAACGTGTCAGCAATTTCTTGACCGTACGCCCCAACATTCTGGACCGGCGCAGCTCCAGCCGTTCCGGGAATTCCCGACATAGCCTCAATTCCCTGAAGTCCAAGCCCAATAGCCTTCTCAACAACCTCGTCCCAGACTTCGCCCGCACCAATTTTCACATCAGTTGTTTCGTCGGTTTCAGAGATAACCTCAAAACCTTTGATCTTATTCAATAGTACGATTCCTTCAAAAACCTCGTCATGCGTAATCACATTGCTGCCACCGCCCAACACAAAAATCGGCAAATTTTCCTTTCGGGCATTACGATATAGCGACACAACATCACCAGCAGAATCCGCCGTCGCCATATAGCGAGTCTCACCTCCCAATTTCATAGTTGTGTATTGTTTCAGTGATATATTAGTCATAACGTCCATGCATATAGTATATCATTTTACTCGGCCGTCATCTATGATATAATAACTTCATACGCACCCGTAGCTCAGCGGATTAGAGTACTTGGCTTCGAACCAAGGGGTCGCAAGTTCGAATCTTGCCGGGTGTACCAAAATAGCTCGTCATTATGACGGGTTTTTATTTATGATGATCATAAAAACACTAGTCGAGTTTTGATCAGCAGTGATAATTGTAGTCGAGCCGGGCGCGACAGTTCCCGCTAACATTTGCTTGGCGACGGTATTTTCGACAGCTCGCTGAACAACACGGCGCATCGGACGAGCTCCCAATCTTGGATCATAGCCAGCCTCGACTAGCAATTTCTTACCTTCTTCCTCGACCGCAACTTGAATTTTTTGCGGCGCCAAAGTCTTATTGACTCCCGCCAAAATCAAATCAACAACCTGCAGCAACTCATCCTTTCCTAGCGGACGGAACAGAACAATTTCATCAAAACGGTTCAAAAACTCTGGGCGGAATAAATTGGCGTTAATCAACTCGTTAATAAATGTCTGCTCGAACTGCTCCAATTGATAGCCCCGCTCAATATATTCACGAATTCTATCCGCGCCAGCATTCGACGTCGCAATTACAATCGTATCGCGAAAACTAATTTCTCGGTTATTTTCATCGCGAAGTATTCCCTCATCTAAAAGCTGCAAAAGTGTCGTCAAGACCTGTGGATGAGCCTTTTCAATTTCGTCCAAAAGCACGACAGAGAACGGGCGTTTCTGAACCTGAGCGGTCAAACTCCCTGGATCTCGCGCGCCATCCGCAATTAGCCTAGCCACGTCATCCGGCCTGACAAATTCGTTCAAATCCAAGCGAATCATATTGCCCTCACCGCCAAAATAAACATCCGCCAAAGCTTTAGAAAGCTCCGTTTTACCAACACCAGTCGGACCAAGAAATAGGAATGCGCCAATCGGTCGATTCTGATTTCTAACACCTGTGCGCGCGCGGCGAATAGCGTCAGAAACAACTGTCACGGCTCGCGTTTGATTGATCATTCGCTGATGAATTAATGACTCCAAGTTTAACAATTTTTCCTTTTCGTCGCTCAAAGATGCTACCGAGATTTTTATGCCAAGAGTCTTTTCAATCGCGTCATCCACAGATTGCGCGGTCACCAGCCCACCACTCGCATAACTTGCTGCTGCTTCCAAAATTTTCAACGCCTTACCTGGCATTACTAAGTCCTGAACATAACGATCACCAACACGATACGCCTCCGCCAGAGCCTGATACATATATGTCACTTTGTGCTGCGCCTCAAATAAAACCAATTGATCGCGCATAATTTTCATAGTTTCAGGTTCGTTTGACGGCTGAATTGCAATTGTGTTCAAAGCGTGAGCAAGCTGCGGCTTAGTCTGGGAGATTTGCAAAAATCGCTGATCGTCCATCGTTAAAATCGTCCTAAGTCTGCCCGCCTCCAGAATTGGCAACAACACATTACTCAGGTCAACCGAACCAACACCTTCTTCGAAGAATAATTGCGCATTGTCCAGACATAAAATCACGTTCTTCGACAGAAAAGCTTCGTTCAAAATCATCGTGACTAGATTTTCCAATTCCCCGCGACCCGACGCCACGCTAATCAACGACGACGCATCAAGCATAAAAACCTGCTGGTACATCAGCGAACCAGGAACGCCTCGATGTCCGTCAATCAACATTTCCGCAAACGCCGACACGACGGTACTTTTTCCCGCGCCGTCAGCACCGACCAGCGTAATATTCTGCCGCCCGCCAGAACTAAACGTTTTAAGCATCTGCCCCAGCGCCTCCTCGTGCGCAGCCAACTTAGTCGTAAACGCGCCGCCAGATACACTGACGCTAATATTCTGAGCAAATCGACTCAGCAGCGGCGTATAACCAAAAGACCAATCCCTAGCAATTCCGCCCGTATTTA
>QWCL01000591.1_pt1 | contig 13160 bp, 22 predicted proteins | sample 1972551 | NCBI WGS metagenome assembly QWCL01 (sample SAMN09866709, study PRJNA288562) | Human oral metagenome isolate term2_saliva, whole genome shotgun sequencing... | isolation source: mouth | host: Homo sapiens | place: USA: California
CAGCGCCGGTTGTCTCAAAGACACTGTTAGGCAAGCGGATAGCGCCGCAAAATTCTGCCTTCAGGCTGATCATGGTCCGCACTTTGGTTTCACGTGCCCCACGATTGGCAACGACGCTACCCGGCAGAATTACGGCCATCAGGCCGCCCGGCTTCAGCTTATCGAGGCCGCGCAGCAGGAAGTAGCCTTGCAGACTTTGATCCTGATACTTCTGATCCATCCCTTTAGCGGTACGGATGCCGGAATCACCGAACGGAACGTTAGTTACCAGAGCATCAAACGTGCCGTCAGGCGTGCGCGAGGCGAAGCTCTCGAATGGCTCAATGGCAACGTTATTGCCGGTCTTCGAGTTAAGCGCCTTGTTGATCTTGCCGGAAACCTCGCTGATTTCCACGCTTTGCATGACCACACCTTTAGGCGCCGTCGCCCCAAAAATGCCGGTGCCGCTGCTCGGGTCCAGCACTTTCCCTCCCTTGAACCCGAACGATTCGCCCAGCATGTCCCACATGCCAGAGACGATGGGTTTCGGCGTGTAGTATTCCGTCGCGCTGCCCGTTTTCCCGGTAAGCGGGTTGATCAGACCGCCGCCACAACCGCTATACGCGGCCAGCACGGCCTTTTCTTCTTCGGTGAGTGTCTTGCCCTCATCGAGGCTTTGCAGCAGTGCATAGGCCGCATCGTTGGCCTTCTTGCGTTCGGCGGTCTTGCGTTCAGCGTCAAACTTGAAAGCCGCTTCTACGGCCTCTTTCTCGGCGGTCCGTTCCTCGGTCTTTGCCCCTTTGAGCGCATCCAGCGCGGCCTTGATGGCCTTGATTCGTGCGAGGCGTTGAGGGATCGTGTCGCGGGGAAGGGCTTGTGCAGCTTTCAGGTTTTTGATCAGCTTCAGCTTCTCAATAACTGTCATTGGATGTTCCTTTTTTTGCGCAAAAAAAACGGCCGGGATTTCTCCCGACCGTTCTGATTTTAGGCCATCACACTGTCACTTCATGGATTCCTCGGCAGCAGAGACCATGTATTCCTCGTATTTGGCCAGCGCCTTTTCCAGCAATTCCAGCATCTCGCCGGACGTGTAGCGCGCTGCGATCTCTTCCAAGCGCGCATCGTCAGCGGTGGCCGGGTCGAACGTTTCGAGATAGGCCCGGTCGGCGGCTTCTTGCGGGTTCACCGGGTCGTTCAGCGGCGTAGCGTTCACTGCCTCAGCGGGTTGTTCTGCGACGGGCTCAGGCGCCGGCTCATGCACGGGTTCCGGGGCTGGAGCCTCCGGTACAGGCTGCTCTACGGGCACTTCAGGCAGCGGCGTAGCTTGCGGCTCAGGGGCAGCTTTCAGCGCCTCGATACGTGCCTCGGCGGCCTGTGTGATCTCGTTACGCTGGGATGGCGGGAAGTCGTTACGGACCATCTCGACCTTCTCAAGCGCGGCCAGCACACCAGATTCATCGGCGGCCGCCTGAATCTCGCCCATGATCTCGTTGTATAGCGGCATGTTCAGTTCGGCGCTCTTGGCATAGAGTGCCGTGCGGATGCTCTCGCGCTGCGATTCCATATCTTCCCTTCCACGGCTTTCGGTCATAAAACGGAATTCCTTGAACGTTGCGGATTTCTTCAGGCTCCGAATGTCTTCGATAGACGTGGCCGAATTGATCAGAACCATAACCGCGTCATGCAGGCGCGTGACACGCTCTTCCCGGGTTTCTTCCTTCGGCTCTTCGGGCGCGGGCGCGGCTTGCTTGGCTTGTTCGGCGGCCTTGCGTGCTTCCTGTTTTGCCTTGATTTGAAGTTCCTTGCGCTTGTCGTCAATTCTCATATAGAGATTGGCCATATGTTCTTCATCAATGTCTGGAATTTTATTGATGAATGCCTCAATCAATTGCAATTCATCTTCAAATTCAACAGCCTTCAACTGCTCGCCAAACTTCTGAAGCATTTCCTGTTTTTTTAGATACCGCTCACGATTCATATCACTTACGCGCTGCTCTAGCAGTTCCTTGATTCGCTTTTTATCATTGCGCGAAAGTTCAGCGTCACGGATCGCAGTTTGAAGGTCTCTGACATCAGAGAAGCGAGTGAGATTAGCAATCTTTTCCTCTAACGCTGCCGCTACGGCCGGATCATACTTGCTTTTCCTGCCTTTCTTGACCTCTTGAGTGGGCGCGCTATCCGAACCGCTCGTAACTTCAGGTTCCGGCGCAGCTTCGGCCTCTGGCGTCACTTCAGGTTCAGGCGCGGGCTCAGGCTCAGGCTCAGGCATGTTCCGCTTCTCTTCGAGTTTCATGCGGAGAATTTCCAGCTCATGCGTTTTGTCGTCCACTTCCTTTTCCAGCACGACGATTTCCGCCTTGAGTGCCTCCACACGCGCCACACGCTCGACGCGGGCAGCGTTGTTCCGCTCGAACGTCGGACGATTTTTGATGGCGATCTTGGCCACGCGGCGCATCACTTCACGCGGGTCCAAATCCTGCCCCTTTTCCGGCGCCACAAGGATCGTAATGTCCTTCTTGTTGAGCATCCATTTCCAAGAAATAAGCTCATCCTGCGGCGCGATCTTGGAAGGGGTGACATCAGGGTTGTGGAAGTAGATGCTGATCGTCTGGCCGTCGGCAAGCTCATAAACAATCGCCACTTGAGCCGTGCCGTTCTTCTTGAATGGCTTGCTCACTTGGAAGTTAAGCGCCTCGGACCCGTACCGCTTCATCTGGTTTTGCATGATGCCGGCCACGCGCTCAAGGCGCATCATGGGCACTACCAGAGCATCAAGCTCCACGATTTCGTCAGCGTCGCCGTAGATGTCGTCAAGCGTCAGCGGCTCAAGCGCGAGGCTAGTAGGGTCAGTCTTGCGAATCTGGTAGAGAATTTCCGTCATCGGGACATCCGGATCGCCGTTACTGTCCCAGTAGACTTTTTGAAGTTTAGGTTCTTCCTTGATCGCCGGTTGCATTGCGCCCCCTTCCTTCATCCATTGTTGAAACTGCGTCATCGTCATTTTGGTTGCTGGCGCACGTTGCGCGTATACGTTCCGATAGGTTTCCTCGGCATCCACTTTGGAAGTGAACCCGAGGAACACTTTAGGTTCGTCGAATTTGCCGCCCTTCATATGGTCAATGACAAACACGTCAGCCGTCACGCTTGCTTGCGGCGACAGGAACATATCGATAGCCGCGCCATCCGGGGCTTTCGTGCCTGAAATGTAGCCGTAGTGAGCCGTCAGAAAGGATGCTCCCTTCCTCCAGCCTGCCGGGATTTCCACGCATAGCGCCAACGGGCCGAACGTAGTGCGCTGGACCTTGCCGTTACGCGCCTTGCGTTGCGCTTCGGTCAGCATCTTTAGGCCGTGAATCATTTCAGCGCCTCGTTAGCCTCTTCAATCTTCTTATCGAGATCGGCAATAACTTCTTTGAGCGCGTCCCGCTTTTCGGTCAGTGATTTCTCCGTCTCTTTGACCGTGTTACGGATGCCGGCCGGGATCGTTACCTTAGTGCGGGCAAGCTTCTTCTGGAAGGCAGCGCGCCCACCGTCCAGTTTCGACGCAATTTCCTCGATGGCCTTTTGGTGCTCATCCTGATTCTTGAGCGGCAAAACACTGCCATTCAGCAGCACTTGATACACGTCTCCGGTCGGCTTGATGCGGGCCGTCACGCGCTGGGAATCGGCAAAGGTGAAGTCGAATTCCTTGTAGCTCACTCCAGCACTACGCTTAGGCTTGCCCACCGCCATTTCCACGACATTGCAGCCGAGTTTCAGGAAGGCGCTTTTGATTTTTTTGGCCGCCGGATCATCTGCCGACAGCGTTTCAAACTTGAATAGAACGTTCTTCATGTGGTGCCCAATTGTGTGTACACCCCGTCATTCTAAAGGTCCGAGAACAGATTAGCAGCCTCTTCGGTTGCTGCTTCGGCGGCTGAAATCATCGTCTTGTCGCTCACGCTTTCGCCGCTGGCCGTGTACGTGGAAGTCTCAAGGAACGCGAACGCCCACGTATCGGCAAGGTCAGGCGATCCCATACCTTCCCATTCCGGGCCGTGTTTGGGCGGCACTCTCAAGCGGCCTTTATCCGTGAACGTCTTCGGGATGCGCGATACCTGATCAAGCCCCACCGCCCGATGATCGTTTGTCAGAACGCTAAAGCGCCCTTCCTTGATGGCCCGCGCCAGTTGATGCGTGGCTTGCGCTCGCAAGTTTAGGTACCGATCCTTGTTCACGTTCCGGAAACACGGATTGCCCCAGTTCACGCGCTGGACCATCTTCCCGGCGTCTTCTAGGTCTTGGCAGACGTTGATCCCCAAACCCCCGCTATCGACCACAAACGTAACGTTAGGGTAGGGCGCCGCCGCCTCGATAATGTAATGGGCAAACTGATTGGACCGAATGTTGTTAGTGAACAATGGAATGTCCACCACCTCTACGCGGCGTTCATCCCCGTACCCGTACACCCTGCACACCGACACCGCACTCTTGTCTCGCAAGCCCTCGCCTGATGCAATGTCGCAGCAAATGAAGTAACCGTAATGCTCGTTCGCGTTAATGATCCTGCCGCGCTTGTATGCGTTCTCGACGGCCTTTCTGCCAACGAAGAAACGCGCCGAATCTTGCGGGAATAGGCCAAGGATACGCACGCGCCGTTCATCGTCGTCGTACATCGCCCATAGCGTTTTCAGCGATTCATCGGATACGTGCGGGGAATCGATGGATGACATTGTGATGTTGTGCCAGTGGCCGCCGTTACGCTCGCTCAGGCGGTTGAACGTATCGTAGAAGAAGCCGCTATTCTTGGTGGGCTGCGAAGTGATGATGAATCGGTTAGCGGCCTCGGTCAGAGCGCCGTTAAGCGTCATCATGACGGTATCGGGGATCGATGAGCCCTCATCGGCAATGATGGTCAGGAATTTAGCGTGACGGCCGGCCATCTTGTTGGCGTTTTTGGCGTTCGCCGTCTTCAGCTCCATCAGCCAGTTTTGTTCATATCCTCTGACGCGCAAATCCCCGGACGCCATTAGCTCGATCTTGTCTGCCAGCCACGCATACGGACCTTCTTTGATGCGGCCGATTTGCGACGCAATCTCTTTAAGCGTGGATGCCTTGATCTGGTCGATATCGTTGGCGGTAACGAGAACCCACGCCTTGTAGTGGGTGAAGAGAAGCCAAGGGATGATGATAGAAAGACTGAAACTTTTTCCAGTATTACTGATGATCAGCCCCTGATCGTCAATTGTCGAATGGTCGCCATCCAGAGAGAATCCCGCAAACTCGCCCGCCCCCAGCGATTGCACGGACGTGACGGCATGTTCAGTGCCGTCGATATTGCGCGCCTTAAGGATGCTTTGAAGCTTCGGATGCAGGTTGGCAAATTGCCGAGGCGTCATCCGGAATTCTTGCCCTTTGGCAAACAGGATCAGCTCATGCGAGGCGTTCACCGTGTGCGTAGACCCGTCGTCATACGTGACGCGGAACATCTCATCCACGCCACGGTAAAGCTTCAGCACATTACGCGCTTCGCCATCACGCGAGGCCAGCCGGTCGAAGAATTCGACATCCTCGACCGATTTGGTAGAGCCGTCTTGCATCCTGATGCGCGTTCCGGGCGCATAGCATCCGTGCCCCGACGCCACGCTGACGCGACAACCCGGGGCACTGACGGCATCCATCAGTTCCTTCTGCTGAAGAGACGGCTTCAGCTTCAATACTTCGACGGCAAACCGGAAACAGCTTCCGGCATACCGCTCAACGAACGACAGCCATCGCGGGTCTTCTGGCAGCGGGATGAACGCCATTACTTCACCTCGATATCTTCAACGTCGAAGCCGAGGCGCGCCGCCCGTCCCTCAATGGCGCGCTGCTTCTCTTCGATCTCTTCGGTAACGCGCTCATAGACGCCCTCTAGCTGCTTCTCAAGGTTGGCGGCGTTGAAGGTCACTTCCTCCCTCACCTCAACTTTATCTTTCCACAAATGCGGCTGACGGTTAGTGAGCCAGAACTTGATGGCGGCGACATCGGGCAGCACGTCCTTTTCAATGGGAAAGACTTCCGGGCCTGCCTGCGTATTCACAACTTTCATTTCCGTTATCTGGTAGCCAATGGCCCGCTTGAAAAGCGAGTGCGCTATGTTCGCATCGGCCAGCATCCGGGCGCGCTTGACCGCCTCCCCAAACTCCGGATGTTCCTTGCACCACCGGACCACAGTACCTTCGGCCACGTCGAAAGCGTCGGCCAAATCCTTGAGTGTGCCACCTAACAGGCCGATCTTGTAGGCGACCTTGTGCATGCCGGGCACGTATTTCCCTCCCATTGACAGAACGTCATCGGGAAAGGTATTGATCTCGTCCGGTTCTTCGTCGTCGCGCTTGGCCATGATCGAATCTACAATCTCTTCAGGTAGTGCCTGCGTAAAGCGTTCCTTGAATTTCTTCCAGCCCTCAGAAACGTAATGACGATGCACTTCGGAGCGGTCAAGGCCGTACTTCTCCGAAATCCATCGGCTTCCGAATCGCGGGGATAGCTCCCATTCAAGTCTTATAGCCGCCCAATTCGTCATTGAGGTACTCGGTGGCTTTCTCCCCTGCGTACTCAAAACGCCTGATCTTCAGGCGCACATTAGATACCTTTTCTCGGCCGCCATAGATACGGGCCTGAAGCTTGGCGCCGTTTCGCATGTCCTCAAACTCGGGGTTATCGGATGCAAACTGCTGGAACGCAAGGGCGATGCCATCCACCACCGATGCCAGTTCCTCGGTGCTTTCCGCAATCTTGTGGATTTGGTCGCTCACGGACCGAATGGCGCAAAGGTCGCGCTTTCTGGTTCTTTCCCAGTATTCAAACAGGCAGGCGCTAACGTCCCGATCTTCGCGGAAGTTCTGGTCAAATTCGAAGTCTGACGATTGGCAGAGAAGGAAATCGGTTGTCACGCTATAGGCGCGTGCGCAAAGAATGACGTACTCAAGAGAAGGCGCAATCTCCCCGGCTTCGATCCGCATCAAGTGAACCGAATTCTTTGCGCCAATGAGCTTTGCGGCAGCGGTTGTAGTGAGATCGCACATTTTGCGCGCTTCAGCAAACCGCTTGCCGATTGAAACAAGGTCCATACGGAAACCATTAACAAATGATATGAGACCGTATCAATGTAATGGTTTCCGCCTATCATGTCAATGAGTTAGCGAACGTTCGCGCTCATTCCCTGTCTTTAAGGAATCGCATCAGGTTGCGGGCTTCTTCCAGCGGGATATCCACGATCTTTTCATAGTTCAGCCCAAAATGATCAAGCAACGTTCGGTCTGTCCATTTGCCGAGAATGGGCTTTACGTGCTGATTGTAGAGCGACTCCCCGAACGGCCGGACTGCTGGGGGAAGGTATTCCCGCTTCTTCTCGGTCTTCGCGGGTTCAGGCGGTGGCGCCGCTTCGGCTGAAGCCTCCGCAACGGCTTCGACAAACTCCACGCCCTCGATGACATCAGACACGGCCTCGCCGGTACGTGCGGCCTCGACGATTTCCTTAGCCTTCGTGGCGCGCTTTTTCTCGGCGGCAGCCTCGGCTTTCGTCTTGATGCCGGCAATGGGCGACGGCTTGGCAGCTTCGGATTCGCTGACTACATACTCGTCGAATTCCTCGCCAATCGTCTTGCCCGCCATTTCCTCAGCCGTGTAAGCCCCTGCCACAGACGGAAACCCCTTGCGAAGGGCTTGCGACATAGCGCATTTGGCCAGCATCCCATAAGGACGCTTCTTCCACATGGCGTTAGGCGTGCCCTTTTTATTAGTGCTGACGCATTCAGTGAACCGTTCATAGCCGACAAACTCAGCGATGCGGCCGCCATCGATCATACGCCAAACTTTGACCTTGCACCATGCCGGATAGGTAATCCGCTCTTCGCCCAGAACTTCCGTAACATCCGGGCCATACTCCGGCTCACCGATTCCAGCGCAACCGTTACGCTCGGCCGCCGTCAGATGGAAGTTGACCCCGGGCATGATTGTGTCCCGGGTTTTTCCTGTCTTGGCGTCCCACATGGGCACGATATGGACAGGCCGCTGCATCGGGTCCAGCTTCGCGGCGCGGCAGTATTCCAGCACGTTGATAACGCTTTCGTCACTCGCCCCGGGGTAAAGAGACGCCCTGAGCGTGGCGATAGCCGTGCTTTGCGGCATGTTCAGAACCGCATATTCGGACGGCTGGACTACGATTTCATTGCTCATCGAATTCTCCATAGATGGATGCGAACGCTTGAATCAGTGCCTCGTTATGGTCTGTGATCTGGACGCCCTTTGCCTTCAGGAACTCGCCGCTAAAATGATCATCACTGACCGAGACCTTAAGGCGCATCGACCACCCCTTGCGCAAAGACATTGCCTTCTTGGCCTCCTTGGCGTCACTCAGCCATCCAAATTTTGCTTTGATCTCGGTGGCTTTAACATCCTCCGGATTCATGATGACATCCTCAATCCCGTCGAAGTCGTCCGATGACAGCAGGCGGTCGGCATCGTTCAGCAGCTCACCAAGTTTGCCGCCTTTCCATGCGCGCCGACTTCGCAGCCCGTAATGCTGGCAACGTTCTTTTGCCACGCCTTCGGCAAATCATCGATATCGTTGAAAAAGACGATGCCGCGTTTCATCCATTTGGGTACCGTGCGATTTATATTAACGGAAACGATGGCCACTGTAATTGGCGCGTTGACGCCTGTTTCATTGGTCAGGCGTCCGTTGAATGCAAGGCGTTCATACACGCGATTCTTGAATGTATCCATATCAGGATCAGCGTTAGCCTTCCAGTAGCCGTCCAGCACTTCGAGGCCATAGGAGTTGAAAACGTCCTTATCGGTCAGGAAGCCTTCGGGCGGTTGGAAGTCGAAACGAATGGCGACGGGACCGATAAAGTAATGGTCAATATACGGCTTTGGCATTGAGTTCTCCGATTGCTTTGAACATCTCGATGGTTGATGAGGGAATGACAAAATCCTTGTCAGCGTGGACAATGTACCCGCTTGCGCTGCCGTCGTCATTGACCCGGACATCGTACAGGTACATTCGCTCTCCGTCAGGGACGCGAATATTTGTAATATCCGCTGGCGACTTGATGGGTGTGGTGTAGACGCTGATTCCTTTCGTGTACCCCATTACGTCAACAATATCCCGGACGGCCGTATTGTTTGCATCCATGATCCGGGCGACGCGCTTCCAGATTTCATCGATGCAATCTCCATCAAACCAAACTTGCGTAACTCTTGTGCCTTTATTCGTGCTTGAGCATCTGTGCAGAAAATCGATTCGCTTTAACCCGTTGAATCTGTATATCTGATTCGACGTAATCACGAAGACATTGCGCGCACGGTCTATCAGGCGGAAAATATCTTCCTCTTGCCTAAAAGACAGATTGACGCCACGCAAATCAATGTCGAGAAACGAAAGTTCAGAATCGGCATTAAACCGAAGAATGCCGCCAAGCCCTTTCCCCTCCAAATAAGGGGATTCTTCGTTAGAAACGGCCCATCTCATAGAATCAGCCAGCATCACAATTCCTCCCCAAAGAAGAAGAAAAGAACGAAGATGCCGACAAAGCCGAAGATGATCTCGCCAATCGTGGGAATTTCGCTGATGATCATTTGAGTAACTCGCAAAGGATGAGGGATTGGAAGATGAGAGTAGCGGCAAGGGCGAATGACGCAAAAACCGTGTCACTTCTCATCGGTGGACGCTTCGAGAGCGTGTGCATGAATCGTAGGGCAATCCAGCGTGATATGCAAGCGGTTTCCGCGTTCGGTTGTCTTTACCAGACATTCGGTCGGCTCTTTGGCAACGAAGATCAGCAGGAACGGCAGAGAGACAAGCATGACCACACAAAGCCAGCCCATGATTTCCACAAACATTTCTTCGGTAAACAGATTCGCAAACTTTGTTTTCATGTCAATCTCTATGAATCATCAGCCGCTGGATACGCCCGGCCTCTAGCTGGACGCAAGCATTCCGAACATACAACGACAATTGCCGGCACTCTGGGGATTCTTGGCAATGTTCTTTGCAATACTTAATGTTCTCGCGGGCATCAAAAAATACCAGAGCAATCAAGCCAAGCAAGGCGAGGCTTAACGCAATCTGCCAAACACGCAGGCTCATCACGCTGCCCCTTTCACGTAGTCCAGTAATTGAACGACAGAGAACGCAAACAATGACAAATCAATAATGTCTTTTGCCATAGATATAAGCGCATATTCCCATGATGGATATGTCTCGTACCCTAGTGCGCGCCTTACCTGCCGATTCGTAAACGATACCAGAAAAGCGAGTACACAAGCCGCATTCAAATAAATAATCATTTCATCCATCCAAATGGGCGCATGCCGCGCCCTTGATTGATTACAGATTGAACATCGAGAAGAAGCCGACCGCTGCGAACGCTGCGATGACAGCGACGATTGCTTTCCCGGCGATCTCGTACCGCACGGCATCGCGTGGGCTTTCGCCGGGTTGCAGCGTCACGTTGACGTTGGCGAAAAAGAAGACAGTGACGCCGACAAACAGGAAGATGATCAGATTCATGTCAGAAGTGTTTGGATGCGAAGGTCCATACCGATTCCAGAATGGCATTAATCACGGCATATGAGAAAAGAAAGCCCCACAGAATGACGCCTCTGATAACCGCCTCAACCAAGAATACCTTGACCTTTCCAGTTCCTGCCTTGGCTTCTACTTTAATCTTTGAATTGAGATAGAAGAAAAAGAATGCCAAGACAACAGCGCCAATCCATTGCGAGACGGTCGCATGCTCAAAAGCATGGATGATCGTTTCCATTGCATACCCCTTGAGTGTGATTAGAACATTTCAGCGATGACGAAGAGCGCCAGCGCCGGGAATAGCGCCAGCAGCGCGGATGCCGTGATGGTCGCCCAGTCTTTCGGCAGGTTAACGAGTTTCTCCGTGCAGAATCCGACAACCCACACGGTGGCGACTGCCCAGAAGGCGAAGAAAAGAAGGATGCTCATAGTTCATTAAGATTGAAAAGTTTTTCGATGACCTGCAAATCGCGTTTCATGAACGGATGTGGAATTGTGTTGTAGCCGATGATGGCAATCATCTCCCCTAAATGGTTTGACACCAAAACATGACGGACACGCGCCGCCTTCATCATCCGCCGATCTTCATTACTCGGGTTCATCAGAACAATGCCTACATAGTCGCGCTCATTCAGCGCTTCCAATGCTTCGACAAGCGTGCTTGCAAGAAACACGCGCAAACTAGAAACACTCGGCTCAAAGCCGGGAATGACGTTGCAGGCATGGTTGATTGCACTGGCAATTGCCGGTCCGTTGATTTCCGAAAACTCGGTCACGACATGCACCGGGCGACCTTTCAGAACAGTCCGTCCGACCTTCTCGGCGCACCCTATCCGCAAGTCTGACGTAATCTCGCCTTCAGCCAAGACGTAATCGTGCCATCCGGCCGCCCTCTCGGCGTTCTGAATTTAAACGTAAGGGATGGCGTTAACGTCATAGATAACGGACATCCAAGACGGAGCGTCTTCACTGTAATCTTTCAGCCGCTGCCCGTAATGGTCTGCAACCGCTTGACCAATAAAAGAGAGAGACATACCCATAAATTGTTTAGGATTCAGCCCGGGCACTTTGATGCTACCGACGCGGATTTTTTCCAGCGTCACGTCAGCAATGATAATGTCCTGAATGAGGTCGTTGCATTTAGGTTTGAACGACAGCATGATGATTCCTTGTTCGTTGGATTGATCAGATTCGACGCTCACAGTCTGCGTATCCGGCCCGCAAGCATTGTTCGTAGGATTCGGCGGCTTCGCGCACGATCAGCAGCATCGAGGCGCGAGATTCGAGGCAATCTACCATGTCTGGAGTGCCCGGTTGATAGAGACGGCACATCAGCGCCGCCTCTTGTTGTTCACTGGCGGTCAGTTTCTCGTATTCACCGGCCGAGGCCAGCGCGGGCAGGATCAGGATCAAGGAGAGAATGCGTTTCATTGTGGGAAGTTGCCTCTAGGGCGTCTTTGAAAGTGTATGTATGGTACGGGTTGGCCTTGAGTTTGTCAATCTGGCGTTTCACCCCTGCCACATCATCCGGATGGACCCACCGTAGCGCATGCTCATGACCGTCTGCCAGCGCGGCTATGGCCACAAGCACCATCCCCTGCCGGTTGATCCACTGATCCAGCGCGCCGTAGCGGTCGGAATGGTTCATCACGGACGTGACGTTCAGCGGATCGGCGGCCAGCTCACGCGCACAGGATCGCGTGACGTAGACGCAATCTACTGCATCCATCAGCGCCTCATCGTCGAGGCGCTCGATCCAAAGGGCAAATGCCGGGGCGACGCCTCGATAGACACGGGCCGATTCATCAAGCGCCGACAGAATCTCCGGTGTCGCTTCCAGATACTGATGGGGACGGGTTGACATAGGATTGCTTCAGAAATTTGGTTGTTTCGGAAAGGAGGTCGAACCATTTGGTATCGGCCGACCGAAGCCACGAGATCATTGCGTCGGCCATACCTTCAGTGAATGCGACGGGTTGAAATGGCAGGCCGTCCCCGTCGCTGATATCAGCCGCAATTGCGCTTTTCCATTCATCGCGTGGCCGTGATTGCATGATGTTCACGGCCCGGGCGATGACGTAGATAGCGTGCTGCGTGATTAGCTCTCGCTCGCCCATTCGTCGCTCGTAGAAATGGATTCGCCAAGGGCCATGGCCACTAGCTGAATGGCTGCATTCAGTTTCGCAATGTCGCCATGGCGCCGGACCTCGATTAGTTGCGAGTAGAGTTTTTCCAGTTCGTCTTTGTTGAGCATTATTGATCCTCCCATTTCATTTGAACCCGAACCATTTCGTTATCTATCCACCACTGAAACACAGAAGCAATCCGGAATGCCTTTTTGATTGAATCTTTGTCCTCTTCGCTCCAGCTACTGTTATTCGAAGCATGGAATAACACACTGGTAACAATGTTTATTGCTACTTTCATAGCATTCTTGTCGTCGATGGCAATTCCATAAGTCAATTCTTCAGTGTCGTAAGGAATCTTTACCATCATGCCGCGTCCTCTTTGGTTTTTACGATGATTTGCGCAACGACGCCAAGCGAAAACATAGCGTCAATCATCGCAAGATGAACTTTATACTGGTCGCAGTCGCCATCCACGCATGCACGTACCGTATTAACTG
>QWCL01001578.1_pt1 | contig 13055 bp, 10 predicted proteins | sample 1972551 | NCBI WGS metagenome assembly QWCL01 (sample SAMN09866709, study PRJNA288562) | Human oral metagenome isolate term2_saliva, whole genome shotgun sequencing... | isolation source: mouth | host: Homo sapiens | place: USA: California
CATTCCCATCCGTTTTTTTGTAGGTTCTTAATACAAAGATAACATATTACACGCAAACAATACTTATCATATATCAAGTATTTAACAAAAATAAACACAGATAATATACTTTTTACAAACACTCTTGTCTATTAAAAGTGGATTTTCTTCATTTGCACTTAATTCTATCACTCAATAGCCTATAACGTTCATATGTATATGATATTGCTTTTGTACTTCACTTTTTCGTGTAATGAAGTCATACATTAAGATTTCAAAGGGCTAAACCGAGAATGAAGAAGCTAACTATTTGTTTGTCAGTTTACTAAATTATAGATAATTTTTTATTGATTTACATCAATTAAAAAAAATACAAAAAACACGGCCATTGTATAAAAAAATAACTAATTTTGCATAGTATTAAATAATTCTGGATGGGTTTTTATGCGCTAATTCCGTACAAAATTAACATCTCGAATAAAATACTTAGAGTAATTTAAAATTTAAATTATAATGAAGAAAATTTATTTAGAACCAGAAACAAAAGTTTATGAACAGAAGGTAGAAGGTCATCTACTTGCAGGAACAGGTGTCGAAGGAAGTACTACAGACCCAAAAATAAGTGGCGACCCAACTGGGTCATCTAACAACAACACCATCCCTAATCCTTTTAATTCGGAAGCAAAGGAGGAGTCAAAGTGGTCATCAAAGAGTAAGCTTTAGTAGCTGGGAGAAAAAAATGAAACAATGATAATTGATTTGAGCATTTGAATCAGTTACCAAAACACACACACAAATTAACTAATAATTAACCGGATATTTATGAAGAAATCAAGTAAGTTTGCTATTTTTCTTTGTGGAACAATGGCATTCTCCTTAGCAGCCTGTCAGACAGACGAGCTTTCTGACAACCCTGCAGGTGAAAACACGCAAAAAGTTTATCACGTTACTGTATCAGCAGATGCTGCCCAAGGTACAAGTGCTTCAACACGTGCACTCGCTGTTGACCCAGCCAATGGGAAAAGACTCATTTCTGAGTGGGCTATGAACGACGGGTTAGCTGCTTTCGTTAATGGCGATGAAGGCAAACAAAACAACTATTTTGTATTGACAACAGACAGAGGCGGTAAGTCAGCAAAGTTTACTGGTGACATCGCAGCAGTTGGTCGTTCTATGTCAACCAGTGATAACATTAGCTTCCTCTACCCTGCTATAGCTTTAAAGGGTACTAACAAGACGATTACTCCTGTTGAAAGAAGAGAGGAGAGTGTAGCAGTTGGTACTGTATCAAAGATTATATCTTACGTTCCAAGTGCTAAAGCACAAAAATACGTTAGCCTCAACCTCAGTCGTCAAGATGGTACAGCAGCCTCACTCGGTAGCCGCTTCGACTACCAATGCAAGACTGCTCGTCCTCAAAAGGTAGAAGCTGACAAGTTAGATATCAAGATTGGAAAGTTACAGCGCCTTGTTTCTTTCTGGGGCTTGCGCTTCACAGATGAGAACAATAACAAACTTTCTAATATTGACTCTATCTATGTTTCAAATATTAAGGCGTCTGGCGTACTTAACTTAACAGATAACACGTTTGCTTCTGACGATCAATATGAGGCAAACAAGAGTATTGCTGTGATTCCTGCAAATGGTACAAAGTTTACATCTGCTAATAACCAGTACACTTACATCGCTTTATTACCAGGCAACTATACTAATGTGCACATCATGGTTTATTCAAAGGGTAAGATGTATGAGCAGGAGTATGCCAACGTTAATCTCACCGCAGATAATGTTTACCATACCGACATCCTTCACATGACACCAGTAGGTCCAAAGCCTTGGGTTGAGGTGCAAGGCGTGAGATGGGCAACAGGTAACTTTATACACTACAGTTATGATAATCGCGAATATTGGGGTATCGCTCCAGCACAATGGTGGATATCACAGCGTGCAGTGACCTTAGATGGGAATAGAAGGATTACCAATTATAATAATGGTAAAACTACTTCTCAGTTTGCAAATACGCCAGAACAAACAAAGGAAGATGTTGACCTCTTCCGCTATGGACTTATTAAAGAGGCATTGGATTTGAAGAATAGTGATCTATTTAGATATAGTATTGCAGGTAAGAAGCTTTATTATCGTTTATATGGAAGTCGTTATGTCGAATATGATACTGAGACAGGAGTAGCACGTGGTGACATTGCATGGTATTATACAAAGGACAAGCACCAACACTATCGTATGCCAACTGGTGAGGAGATAAATAAGCTCTACAAGGAGGCACGTGCCATCCCTGCCTATTGCTACACAGATAAGGGTACTAAGGTTTATGGTGCTTACTTCACAACCAGTACCAATGGCGGTTATCACGAGTTCCCTGCAAAACGCTTTGTTAAGTCAATTGATAACTATACCAATGTAACGGCACTTGTACAAGCTAATAAAGGATTGTTCTTACCATATACAGGACGCCGTTTAGAGAATCAATCTGTAGTAGGTATGCGTGATGTATCTAATAATCAAAACGCATACGGACAATACATGACCTCTGATGAGAATCATGAAAGAAATGGTAAGTCTGGTGCATATTCATATGATTTCTACTTTGGAGCTGCTGAATGGAATGCTAATACTTTAGGTTCTAAAGCGCAAGCTAAGGCTATCCGCCCTGTTTGGGATTCTGGTGATAACACATTAGATTCTGATTATCTCAACTTACGCAATTCATTAGGTATCAAGTAAAGGTACCCGAGGATTCCGTTTTTTTCAAATAAACCTTTATAATAATGGGTTCGGCATGATTGCCGAACTCATTTTCTTTTTCACAATCTCCATACTTAAACCCAAACCACCGCCCTCCTTTGTCCGCTTTTTTTTCACATACCAATTTTATAAATACCACCAAACGACTTGCAACTAACGCCCTTTTGACCTGCAAAAGATGCCCTTTAAGCCCCTTATTAACGCCCTTTTGAACCCTTAACAAGCACCTTTTAAAACCGACCTCCACAACTACTTGAAAACAAGCGGCTTACGGCAGCAATTTTATTTGTTCTTTTTTGCTTAGTTATACAAATCTTATTCGGTTATTTCGTAATATAATTTCACATCACTGAGATGTAAAATTAAACCGTTATTTATTGCTTACAAAGATATAGAGATATACAAACATATAAAATTATTTAAATAGATTAACTGGCTGTTTCTATAAAATTCATATACCTCTAAATTGTTAAATGCCTTAGTTTACTTGCTATTTATAGAAAAAAGAGTTATCTTTGCACAAAATATAACGGCAGAATCAGAAACTAAATACAAGCCCATTGGTGTGTAAAGCACCATATTTATTGTATTTAAGATAAAAACTTTACAAGATAAAAAGATGAGAAAAAGTGAATTAATGGCATTAGAAACTATTGCCACTGGTATGAAAGTAGCCTATCAAAAACCATTGTGCGCGATTCTTTCTGTAGAAGCAGAGTCTGTAATTTGCAGCGGTAGTGTGACAGGTGAAACCGAAAATAAAAATGTTAGCGAGGACCCAAGTGACGCTTGGTACACGGGACAAGACAGTTAAAAATGTCTATCACCACTAAACTTACCTTATAAAAACATTTTAATCCAACTACGAGTTGATTATTTTACATGAAGTAAGAGTGATTTAACTCAAGATTTTAATACGTAATTAAAGGAATAAAGAATGAAAAAAAGAATTCTTTTGCCAGCACTTTGCATGGCAATATCAATCTTTACTGCTTCTTGTTCTTCTGATGACATCGAGTCTCCAGAAGCAAAAGAGCAAATGGTAACCCTTACTGTGTCTGCAGGTACAGAGGATGATGCTGCAGCGACACGTGCTGTATTGAGCGAAGCTGATGCTGCTAAGAGTCCATGGAAGTGGGAACAGGGTGACAAAATCCTTCTCGTCTCAGGTAGTGGAAGTCAGAAGACTGTTAGCACACTTTCATTGAAGTCAATGAAGCGTGGTGGTCTCGGTGCTGACTTTGAGGGTCAGGTACCAGCAAGCAGTGTAACCAATGGTAGTACCTACCGTTTCTTCTATGTTGGTAAGACTTCTGATGGTCGTTCTGACAGATCAGTTGATGCATCTACGGGAAGTATCAACATCGACCTTACTCAGCAGACAGGTAATCTCGCTGACTTGAAGCGCAACTGTGTATTGACAGGTGAAGGTAAGGTTGTTGTTTCTGGCAATAAGGCTACCACTGAAGGAAGTATTAAGTTGGCAAATGTGTTTGCTGTGGCTCACTTTGCTGTGACAGCAAATAACAACACAGCACTGACAAAGATTGGTCTTCGTGGTAAGGGTGTTTACGCTTCAGCTAATGTAGACTTGAGCACTGGTGCAGTAACAGGTATTTCTGAAATTGGTACAGAGGTAGACCCAGAGGAGAATATCTTCTTCCCAGATGGTAAAACCGATTTCTATGTAACCTTCGTTCCTGGTACCGTAGCTCCAGCTTTCGATGGTTATTATGCAGGCTCACATTCGAATACTGAAGCCATTACTTCTACACCAGAGGCACGTAACTATGCTGCCGACAAATCATTCGTTTATCTTAATGGGCAGAAGGCAAAGTTCTCTGTAAGTGCGACACAGAAGGTAGCTATTACAAATGGTAATATGCAGTATGTAATGCCTATCGCTACCTACACATCAGCAATGAATACTAAGACTCTTAGCGCTAACACACTTATCAGATGGAAGAACTCAGTACCTCTGAAGCTTAAGGGATCACTCACCATACACAAAGGCTATTACCGATTAGCACCAGAGCAGTGGGAGATGGCTATGCCTAAGAATAAAAGAACAGGTGGTAGTTACAGTTACAGTACAATAAAGATTAATGGGAAAGAATATGTTTCTCCAGAGACCTACGGCTACTTCGACCTTCCATCATGGGGAACAATTGATAACCCTACGGTAATTAATAATACCTTCAGTATCCGTGGTACAGGCACAGAAACTCAGTATGACTTCGGTAATAAATTATACGTAGGTTCAAAAAAGACTCGTGTAATGACTTCTGACGAGTGGGCTTATCTGATGCCTCAAAACACCAATAATTCAAATAACCGTATTTGGATAGAAAATGGTAAGAAGTATGCTAAGTGGGCAAGATGCTTTATTGATGAAAATGGAGATGGCAAGCGAGGAACTAATCCTGCTGAGTTGCGTGGTTATCTTATCTTCCCAGATGATATGACTATTGATGAGGCAAGAAACGCATTTACAAAAACTCCAACATTTGGAGGTGGAAATGCAATAAATAACCCTACAACATACGAGAAGATTAAGAGTAGTGGCGCTGTCTTCATCCCATTATCTGCCTACAGATCTCGCAACAACCGTACCTTGAGTGTATGGGGAGAACATGGTAACTATTCTACTTCTTCTTATGTAAATGGTTCAATGGTACATATTAGAATAACTGCCACTTCGTCTATATTTAACGACAGATCTGACCCTAATCAGGGTTGTATGAGCCGTTTGGTACAGAATCTTTGATGAATACTATCATCCGATATCTTCGGATTATATAAATAAGAATCGGTCATTATGATTTCTTGCTGTCTTAGGGCAGTAAGAGGTTGTAATGACCGATTTGAATTATAATAAACTTCTTCTATCCCATAAGGAAGACAACTAATACTAATTAAAACATTTGTTCATTGTGTCATTCTATCTTACGACATTCTCTTTGTATTCGTGAAATTCGGAGTTCCTTTGAACTTTGAGGTTTGAACATTGAACTTTATGATATGGGGAGTTGACAAGTTGATAAGTAAACAAGTAGACAAGTTGATAAGTAAACAAGTAGACAAGTTAATTGTAGCAATTATAATGTCATTTGTGAAATTTGTAGTCGTTAATGGTCATATCATAAAGGTCAATGTTCAAACCTCAAAGTTCAAAGGTAAAAAGGTACATATCATAAAGTTCAATGTTCAAACCTCAATGTTCAAAGATAAAAGTTTTTATAGATGAACCCTTAACTTTTAATGTGGCTCACCTGTCTTATTCCTCCGAATCAGATTAGTGGTCATTTCGTTAGTTTTATTTAATGAAAAAATTTTCGGTATTGAACATATACTGCACTTTAGGGTTTTACCTTTGCAGCAACCTCACGAAACAGTCTTCTCCCCAGTAGGCTGTTTCCATAGGGGGACGATGCAATGTTGATAACTTCTGTGATCTAATCAATAGAAGCGAGGAGGAAGGATTGTATTGGACTGGCTTGAAGTGTGACCTCATCGACTTGGCTCACATGGTTTGGGAGACAGGACGACTGATGGATAAATGCGGTAGGCCAATGGACTTCCAAACCATCGTACATCATATCTGTAGGGTGCTTCATGTGCGCGAACCCTGTAACCCCTCATCGGTTATCTCATCAGTTCGTGCCCGAAAGAATGTAAGGGTCGGTCCGCTCCGCGAACGCTACTTGCAACTGATTAGTAAGGCAAATATACAGGACCCGATGAGGTTGGAGATAAGGAAAAGAAAAGCCTCACCCACCTACCCAACTGGCCCCACCCCCTTGCCCCTCCCCCATAGGGAGGGGAGTAGAATGTAAAGAGGGCAACTGGCCCCTCCCCCGACCCCTCCCCCATAGGGAGGGGAGTGAAATGCGAGATACCCCTATTGGTTAGGGAGAACTTTTAGTCATTCTTTAGCAAATTGTTGCCAGCACTCCCCCTCTCCTTTCGGAGAGGGGGCTGGGGGGTGAGGCTTTTGTGTGGGTGAGGCTATTGTACATGCCCTGTCCTCTTCAATACGCCCCATGTCTGCAGCTCACCCTTTATCGCCTTGAGGTAACTCTTAAAGAGGACGTAATACATTATCCAGCGATAGAAGAAACGTTGAGGGATAACCCACAGAAGAACCCACAGACGCTCGCCCTCGAAGATATAAGCCATGATAGACACACTGGCATCGATGACAAGGAAGATGAGGTAATAGAAGAATATCTGAAGGGCATTACCCGTAAAGAGTCCGATGAGCATCAGTACATCAGCCAATGGTGAGAAGGTTGGAATGATATACTGGAAGATAAGCATATTAGGCATAGCCCATAGACCAAAACCTTTCTTTGAAGGTGCAAAGAGTGAGGAACGATGCTTCCAGAAGGCTTGCATCACACCAAAGCACCAACGGATACGCTGCTTAACAAACTGGCGGAGTGTCTCTGGTGCTTCGGTAAGTGCCACAGCATAGTTCTCGTTCTCGATGATGTATCCATGTTCATTGATACTCATCGTCAGGTCGCAGTCTTCTGCTAAGGTATCAGTTGTAAAGCCTCCCACGGCTTCAATCACTTCCTTTCGGAAGGCGCCGATAGCTCCAGGCACAACGGTGACAGCATTGATATTAGAGTAAGCCATACGGTCGAAGTTCTGACTACTCGTATATTCAATAGCCTGCCAGTAGGTAAGCATATTCCGTTGATTACCCACCTTCACATTACCAGCCACCGCACCGACACGCTTCTCTGTGTCAGCGATGAAGTGTTTCATCAATCTACTTACCGCATCATTCTTCAACTGGGTGTCGGCATCAATACAAACGACATACTCTGAACGGCAGGCAGCAATACCATAGTTGAGGGCTGAAGCCTTTCCACCATTCTTCTTAGCAAGCACCGTAACCGTATCATCATTGTCGAATGCCTCATGTACACGTTCGAGTGTATGGTCCTTACTACCATCATCAACGAAGTATATATGCAGGTTAGGATAGTCTTGTTGCTTAAGCGTAGTGATGGTACGGACGATGTTTACTTCCTCGTTATAACCCGGTACGATGATAGAAACTGTTGGTGCTGTGGCAGCATCAATAGGAGCATAATTGCGTCGGTTCTCTGCCCGCTTCTCTCTTATCATCAGTACATACATAAATATCAGGCGCATCATTCCCAAGGCAAGGAAGACAAGGAAAAGAGCTGTGAGGAAGTCTGAGACATGATAGATCATCTCTGCTAACCAGAGGTTGGTCTGCATCGCATAGTATGCCTTACCTTTATTAATCTCTGGCATCAGTGTTTGCTTGTCCATGCCTAAGTATTGTTCGAGGGAGATGAACTGATAACCCTCATGCTGCAAGGTCTCTATGATACGTGGGAGCGCATCAAGGGTAGGCTTTCGAGAACTACCACCCGCATCGTGCAACAAGATGATATGTCCGTCTTCATGGTGTACACCATCAATGACACGCTGATAAATCTGGTCGGCTGTAACGTTTGCCTGCCAGTCATTAGGGTCGATAGACTCTCCCACAAAGAGGTAATTCCTTCGACTTGCCACAATCATTGGCCATATCTCCTCATGTTCCGTTGGGTCGGCATCGGCATTGTAAGGCGCACGGAAGAGGATAGTACTATGTCCTGTCACACTCTCTATCAACATTCTTGTCAACTTCAACTCTGCATAAGAGCGGCGGTCGGAGTTCTCAATCATGTTATGGTGGGTGAAGGTGTGGTTACCAATGGTGTGGCCATCCTCATATACTTGCTTTACCAATGGCAGATTCTTCTCCATCTGCAGTCCCACCATGAAGAACGCTGCAGGGACATTATACTTCTTCAGCGTACTTAATACGGTAGGAGTCCAACGGCTGTCTGGTCCGTCATCGAAGGTAATAACAAGCTGCTTATCCTTACATTCACCTAATCGTTGGATAGTATAAGTAGAAGGCAGGGTGCGATAATACTCTTCCGAGATAAGGCGATTGTCCTTATCTATCCTTATCGAGATGTCTCCAGGGTGAGGTTCTGTTGTCACTTGGAGCACTTCACCTGAGCCAACAAAGTTGACATCATCGGTGCCGTTGAGTTGCATCAGCTTCGCAACAGACATCCTTGCCACACTCTCCCATGACATATCTTTGCCATAGAAACGCCATATACGATTGTCTTCAGTTCCCAAACGCCATAAGCCAAAGCCTGCAAGATGATACTCTGCACCAAAACGCATGATGTTAAACGTGGTGGCAGCATCGGTGAAGAACACGTGATGAACCTTTTTATCGTCGGTATTCTGATAAGAGAAGTTCACGTTATAGGTGTCATCATCAAACTTTACCTTTGCATCTGCATCTTGTGCAATAGCCATTGTCTGGTCGAATGACACGGTCGTACCACCTTCTCCGTTTGCCCAATCATATCCATAGGTAGCCATACCGAGGACAATCTTATCATTCGGAACATTCTTTGCAGCCCAGTCGGTAGCCTTTTCTACCCATCGCTGCGAACTAACCGCTCCCGGCTGACTCTCAATGTTATGTTCATCATAAGCCATGAGGAAGAGATAGTCGTTATACTTCGCCAGTTCCTGCATGTTATAATCCTCATTGAAAGGGGCTACGGCTTGTGTTACATAAAGCCCATTCGCATGGAAAACACGTGAGAAGTCTTTGAGCAATTCGACAAGAAGGTCGTTATCTTGAATATTAAGTTCCTCTAAGTCGAGGTTGATTCCTGCAAATCCATAGCGCCGACACGTCCCAACTATCTCGTTGATGAGTGCCATACGCTTCTTCGCATCACGCATGATACGCCCTATCGCCTCTGGATGGAAGTCGGAGTTGTAGTTATTGGTGAGCATAGGAAGAACCGGAATACCTGTTCGACGCATCAAACGCAGTGCTTGCTTATCAATCCGATACTCCACCTTGTCGGTCTTAGGATTGATAAAAAACCACTCTGGCAGAACCATATTCAAATGCTTGATATTATTCTTCAGAGAGATATAAGCGTGTTTATCCCAGTTTACATACCATGCCGAACGCACACCGATTCGTGGATCGTCCCACTCACGAAAGTATTTCTGTGTCAGACTATCTGCCTTTCCAATAAATCGTTGTTTCTTAATCGTAGCCTTCGCATAGTTATTGTGCATCTTCTTCTCCTTGAAGAAGTCGCGGAACGACTTATAAAGCTTTGCCGTCTTGTTATCCTTAGTATAAGGTGATGACGCTGTTACTGCATTCCGATAATCGTGACGGAAAGGCATCTGAGGACTTCCTTCCAAGGCAAACATTGCCAAGAAAACGATTCCTAACAATGAGAGAATCGTAAGAACGACGCGTAAGGTCCACTTAAAATAACTCCAGCGCTGACGGGAGTCTGTCTGAAAAACTTGCTTGCTCATTGTTTCTTTTCTATTAAATGAAAGCAATTATTATTGTCTATAAATCCTTCTATAGATGATTTCTGTATCTCTAATTCTTTTTTCGGGCTTTTGTCCCACTATCTTATTCCTTAGATATAAACGTAGAAAGTGGGTTGTTTCTTCCTATCGTAATAAGCGGATGACTTCTTTCACCTATAAGAATATAAAGTTCCTACGCATAAAGTGACAATCCGTCGATTGTATCTAAGAACAAAAAATGTTATCCTTCTCGATCTTACTTCCTGTGTTTTAAGCCGTTTTTGTTTCCTACATAAATCCAAGGAACGCGCTGTAGTACTGTTCTTCAAAACGATTATGCTCCGCTTCCCAGCCTGCAAGCTCTCTCCAATCTGTCATAACAAAGTCCTAATACCTTTCAGGAAGATGGAAAGGGCAAAAGGATTTGCCTATTACAAGTGCAAAAGTACAATATTTCTTATAAAGACAAACACATTTATATGAAAATAATAAGCCGCTCCCATTAAATACGTAGACAGGTTAATAGAATGAGAATAATCCGCATCCATGGTATGCTTTCATCCAATAAGATTGTTTTATAAAGACTCATCACCCAACACCCAACACCAGTATAATTACCTCCAATTAGATGGTTTTACAAAGCGGGATAAACTATATGATAAATGTAATTAGGTGTGATGTCTATCTGTCTTCTACAAACAATTTATTCCCTATTAGCCTAATTAGGCTATTTGGTCTAATAGGTCTAATTAGGCTAATAACTTATTATTCTGTCATAATTTTTCACATCATAATTTTGAATACATGCTCTTTTGGCTTCGAAAAGACGCCCAATTGACTTGCAAAAGGTGCCCTTTAAGCCCCTTACTAACGCCCTTTTGAAGTCCAATTAAGCACCTTTTCTTATATCATTTTATAACTAATTGATTCCCTTATGGTTACAAACCTACTTTTTGTATGTATTTTTGCCGTTATTTATAGATGTCTTGCTTGAAATTATGTAATGCTTTTTCAAGCCCTTGCCTATAGATTTTCGAAGTCTTAAAATGAATAGGTGTTCAATGTCATAGGATGATAAAAGAAAAATAGTTGACTGTCTTGACTATGTTTTTATTTAGTGACTAACTTTGGTTCTTCCATTAAATCAATACGGAAAGCGTCCACACATTTAACGGAAGAGCCAACAATCAGCTTCCACTAACAAAGCCCCCTCACATTTGCTTGCCTACCGCTCCGCCCGACTCTATTCACGAAAACAATAGGATTCTTGCGGTATTCAAGCACATTCCATAAAGAAAACATACGGCTGAAAGGTAAACTTTACACTAATCATCGTATTTGATATATATCAAGAAACAACCGATAGAATGATATTTTTCATCGTTTAATTTTGATAATCTGAATATTATCCATACCTTTGCATTGTAATTCAAGAGAAACATATCTGATTACAAGGTTTTAGACTTTACAGGTATTGAAGATTGCTCAGGATTATTTTTGAAAAAGAAGATTTGTTTAGGTTAGTAATAGATTTAGGTTTTTAGTTATATTTTAGGTAAAGATTGTAGAAATATTATCGTCGTGAGACGGTGGTTATTCGGAGATAACGGAAGAGCAATTGCTCTGCCGTTTCTTTTTATATATACCCCAACTATAATTCAGAATCCACATATAATTCAGAATTCACAATTCATAATTCATAATTATGATTACCGATGTTAATTGTGGTTTATTGCTACAATCAACTTGTAAACCTGTCAACTCGCCTACTACCCATATCATAAAGTTCAATACTCAAACCTCAAAGTTCAAAGGTAAAAGTTTGGAGAACAACAAAAGGAACACTCTTTCGAGTATTCCTTTTGTGATTCCGACAGGATTCAAACCTGTAACCTCTTGATCCGTAGTCAAGTGCTCTATTCAGTTGAGCTACGGAACCATTATTATGGTCGCAACAGATAATGATTTAGTTGTCATTTCTGAATTGCGAGTGCAAAGGTATTGCTTTTTATTCGTTCCACCAAATGTTTAGCAATCTTTTTTATTATTTTTTTTCGTCTTCATCTTGTAAAGTGGGGAGCGAGATGTGATAACCCACTGCAATAAAACGAATTAAACAGATTGCAAGAAATGTCACAATAACTGTTATCGGAAGTGGTAGTCCGAGCGAGAAGAGTGCCCAATAGATGAGTCCGCCACCCACACTTGCCACGGCGTAGATCTCTTTGTGGAAGATTACGGGGATATTGTTCAGCAATACGTCACGGATAACACCACCTGCCACACCAGTGATACAACCCATGATGATGGCTACCCAGAAGGGATGTCCTAATGCGATTGTCTTCTGAATACCCGCAATAGTAAAGAGTGCCAAGCCGAGTGTGTCGAAGACGAACCACGCATTGCTAAGGCGTTGAATCCACCTACGCGACAAGATGACGAGGAAGAGTGCCAGACCTGTACAAAGAACATACATGATATTTGCCATCCAGAACGGACGCACGCCTAACATAGTGTCACGAATCGTACCGCCACCAATAGCGACGGCAAAGCCACAGACATAACCTCCGAACCAATCGAAGTGTTTCTGTGCGGCATGGCGGATGCCCGATATGGCAAACGCAAACGTTCCGAGAAACTCCAGTATCACCTGAAGTGTACGGACAAGATGTGGATCAGTGTAGATCATATTTGAATAAATAAAAGCCCCACCCCGACCCTCCCCGAAAGGGGAGGGAGAAAGCCTCCCCCAACCCCTCCGAAAGGAGGGGAGTGCAGATAGCTATGGGTAGTACTCTAAGTTGATGCAGCTAACGAGCATAGCTTACATAGAGGGGTAAGTAATTATAATATGTAAATCAAATTTCTTTATTACTCCACAATGAGAAGATAGTCTTATTAGACCA
>QWCL01001012.1_pt1 | contig 13046 bp, 17 predicted proteins | sample 1972551 | NCBI WGS metagenome assembly QWCL01 (sample SAMN09866709, study PRJNA288562) | Human oral metagenome isolate term2_saliva, whole genome shotgun sequencing... | isolation source: mouth | host: Homo sapiens | place: USA: California
TGGAAACGAAGTATCCCTATGTTGTTCATGCTGAATTGAATGCGATTTTGAATAGTATAAAGTCTCTTAAAAACTGTACTATCTACGTGACTCATTTTCCTTGTAATGAATGTGCTAAAGCAATTGTTCAGGCTGGAATAAAAAAAGTAGTGTACTTTTCTGATAAGCATAAATCGCTTGATTCTACAAAGGCTTCAAGAAAAATTTTTGAAAATGCAAAGGTGGAGACAGTTCATCTGGAAGTTAAAAAGGAAGAGATAAGTATACGGTTTAAAGATTAGGAAGTATCAGATGAAATCTGTATAAAAGTTGCTATTTTTAGTTGAGAAAAAAGTAATATTAGTATATAATATTAAAATAATAAGGAAAAATGTATAAGAGGTGAGAATGATGGAAGCATCAGCGATAAAAAAAGTAGTGGCAATGGGAATTGGAGCGGCAGTTTACATTGTATTGTCAAGATTTGTGGCTATTCCTACGCCTATTCCAAATACAACATTACAGGTAACTTTTGCCTTTGTGGCATTGATGGCATTTATATATGGGCCTGCAGTTGGGTTAGGGATTGGATTTATTGGGCATACGCTTAATGATATTTCAGGATATGGAAATGTTTGGTTCAGCTGGGTAATAGCGGCGGCATTTTTTGGAATGGGAATTGGATTTTTAGGAAAAATCATAAAAATTGAAAATTTTAATGGAGCAAAAATTGTAAAATTTATAGTGGGAGAAGTAATCATAAGTTTAATAAGCTGGGTAGTTCTGGCTCCAATTATTGATATTGCAATATATAAAGAACCGCAAGCAAAGGCATTTGCGCAAGGAGTTGTAGCGGCGCTTGGAAATATGCTGGTTGTGGCTATTTTAGGAACAATTTTAATATTTGCATTTTCAAAAACAATAATAAGCAAAGGAAGCTTAAAAGAGGAATAATTTAAATAACCCGCACTTTTCAGACAGTTTTTAAGTATTAGCAACTGTGGGAAGATTAGGCGGGTATTTTTGAATGGAGAATAATGGAGGAGAATTATTGGAAGAAAAAAAAGAAGGAAGAAAAATTGCAATAAATTTTGAAGATTTTACATTTAAATATGAAAGTCAGTTGGAACCTACATTGCATAATATAAATTTGAAAATTTATGAAGGTGAGAAAGTTGTGATAATAGGGGCATCAGGCTCGGGAAAAAGCACTTTGGGACATTGTATAAATGGGCTTGCTCCATATTTTTACAAGGGAGAAATTGAAGGGAAACTGGAAATTTATGGTAAAAGGTGTAAAGAGATTTTTGAACATTCTAAATATGTGGGAACTGTTCTTCAAGATTCAGATGCACAGTTTGTAGGGCTTACAGTTGCTGAAGATATAGCTTTTGCATTGGAAAATGATGAGGTTGAAACGGCTGTAATGAAAGAAAAGGTAAAGGGAATAGCACAGTTTGTAAGGATTGAAACATTGCTTGACTTGAAGCCGCAGGATTTATCGGGAGGGCAGAAACAGAAAGTATCGCTTGCTGGAATTATGGTTGATAATGCTAAAATAGTGCTTTATGATGAACCGCTTGCAAATCTTGATCCGCTTAGTGGAAAACATGCCATTGAATTGATAAGTGAACTTCATAAAGATAAAAAACTTACAACGGTAATTATAGAGCATAGGCTTGAAGATGTGCTGCATAGGGAAATTGACAGGATTATTGTCGTTGATAAGGGAAGAATTATTGCTGATGATACGCCTGATAATATTTTGAAGGGAAATTTGCTAGGCAAAATGAATATAAGAGAACCTTTGTATATTTCTTTGCTTAAATATAGCAACGATAATCTTGAAAATTATGATGATATTTCTAGTCTTGAAAAAATTGATTTTTCTGCAGCAAAAGACAGCATTTTAAATTGGATAAAATATAATTCTCCAAAAGAAAGTACAAAATCTGAAAATACATTATTAAAGCTGGAAAATATTTCGTTTTCATATAATGAAAAAAGAAAAATCTTAAAAAATATAAATTTAAGTGTGGAAAAAGGTGAAATGATAAGCATTGTTGGCTCAAATGGAGCTGGAAAGTCAACATTGTCAAAGGTTATTGCAGGATTTGAAAGGCAGGATGAAGGGGAAATTTATTATAAAAGTTTGGATATAAGTAATGAAAGTATAGCAAAAAGAGCTGAAAAAATAGGATTTGTACTGCAAAATCCAAATGCGATGATTTCAAAAGTTACAGTTTTTGAAGAAGTTGCATTGGGGCTGAAAACTAGAGGTGTTTCTGAAGATGAAATAGAGAAAAGAGTTCTTGAAATTTTGGAAATATGTAAATTAAAGCCATTTAGGAAATGGCCAATAAAGGCACTTAGCTATGGGCAGAAGAAAAGAGTTACGATAGCATCTGTGCTTGTTTTAGAGCCTGAAATAATAATAGTTGATGAGCCGACTGCTGGGCAGGATCTTTTTCATTATAGGGAAATAATGGAATTTTTGAAGCGGCTGAATGAATACGGGATTACAATTTTATTTATAACCCATGATATGCATCTAATGCTGGAATATACCGACAAGGCTTATGTTTTTAATGACGGACAAATTATAAAATCTGGAAATCCAGCACAGATTTTGGCAGATAAAAAAGTACTGGAACAGGCAAATTTAAGGGAAACTTCACTTCATTACGTGGCAGAAAAAATAGAAATAAACTCTGAAGAACTCATAAGTACATTTGTTCATTATGAAAAAAATTGTGAAAAAGAACAGAAAAAGGCAGGTGGTTAGATGGAAAATACATTTTTACTGGAGTATATTGAAAAAGATTCAGTGATTCATAGATTAAATGGAGCTGCAAAACTGATTTGCTTTATATTGTGGACTGTGGCTATTATGCTTACCTATGATACAAGATTTCTTGCAGCTTTGACACTTTTGGGATTTGTGCTTTTTAAAATTTCAAAAATAAAATTTAATGAAATAAAAATCGTATTTTATCTAATTTCTATTTTTCTTGTATTAAATTTAATTATGATTTTTTTATTTTCCCCACTTGAAGGAACAAAGATATATGGAACAAGACATGATATTCTTAAAATTTTTGGAAATTATGTGGTAACTTGGGAACAGTTATTTTATGAATTTAATATATTTGTAAAATATTTTTCAGTTATTCCTGTTGCCCTGCTTTTCATAATTACAACAAATCCAAGCGAGTTTGCTTCTTCGTTGAATAGAATAGGAGTGCCATATAAATTTTCCTATGCAGTTTCAATTGCACTAAGGTACATTCCGACAGTTCAGGAGGACTTTGTCATAATTAGCAAGGCACAGCAGGCAAAGGGGATTGATATTTCCAAAAATGTAAAATTAATGACAAGAATAAAAAATGTATCTTATACTTTAATGCCGTTAATATTTTCAAGCATTGAAAAAATAGATATTATAAGCAATGCTATGATTTTGAGAGGATTTGGGAAAAGAAAAAAAAGAACTTGGTATCAGGCTAGGAAAATGAAAATGGCAGATGTTGTGGCAATTATTGTGACTGCAATATTTGCAGTTATTTCAATAGTGATGGTGAAGATAAATGGAGGGAGATTTTATAATCCGTTTGTATAAGTTCATTTTTATATAAACTCAGAATTTAATAAAATAAATATAGAGATAAGAAACTTAGGTTATCGGACATATCTAGTAAATTTATTTTAGCAAAGGATTGAGATATTTATTGTTAAATAATTAGAAATATAATTTCTATTTTAAAAAAAATATTTTAGGGAAAGGAAGAGGGAAAAATGGTTAATATTGGAAATGACTGGGATGAAATTTTTAAAAATGAAAAGGAATTTGAAAAGGATTATTATTTGAACTTGAGAAAATTTTTGATAAGTGAATATAAGACAAAGACGGGAAAATCAGGCCCACGGATTGGCATTTTCAGTAAAGCAGGGAGTTGCATTGCCGCCTTCCTTAAAAAATATTTACAAGGAAATAGAAAATGAATTTGGTTATAAAATGAGCAGAAATGGATTTCTTGAAAGCTGGGCAAAGCAAGGGGTGCTGCTTTTAAATACAGCGCTTACTGTAGTTGCTGGAAATGCTAATTCACATTCAAAGATAGGCTGGGAAATTTTTACAGATAATGTGATAAAATATTTAAATAGACGTGAAGATCCATTAATTTTCATACTTTGGGGAAATAATGCAAAAAGCAAGAAAGCCTTTATTGATACAAATAGACATTACATTTTAGAAAGTGTGCATCCTAGTCCGTTGTCGGCAAGCCGTGGTTTTTTTGGTTGCGGACATTTTAAAAAGGCTAATGAAATTTTGAAGGAATTGGGGAAAGATGAAATAAATTGGCAAATATAAATTATTTATGATTGAAGGAGGTAAAAAATTGATGAATTTTAGAAAATCAACTTTTGATGATATTGACATAATTTTGGAAATCATTGAGAAGGCGAAAGCTGAATTGAAGAAAATGAGATTGGATCAATGGCAAAAGGGGTATCCAAATAGGGAAGTTATTGAAAGTGATGTAAAAAAAGGGATTAGTTATGTTTTGGAAGAAACTGCTGAAAATAATGAGAAGCCTGGAGAAAAAGTTTCTGGAAAAATTGTTGGAACGATTGTATTATCGCCTGAAAGAGAAGAGCCATATTCTAAGATTGAGGGAAAATGGATAACAGATGATGATTATATGATAGTTCATAGGCTGGCAGTCGATTCTGATGTGAAAAATAAAGGTCTTGCTACAAAAATACTGGAATTTTCTGAAGGAGTTTGCATCGAGAATAAGATACTTAGTTTAAAGGCGGATACGCATGAAAATAATGAGCCGATGAAAAGGCTTCTTGTGAAAAATGGGTTTAGTTTTTGCGGCTTAATTTATTTGGATAGGGAGCCTGATTTAGGGGCAAAGCGTACTGCTTATGAGAAAATAATAAAAATTCCGCATAAATTATTGTAAAATTTTAAATAAAAAAATTGATAAAAATATAGAAAGTGAGCTGATAAATTATGAAATTTGAAACAAAAACAATACACGGAGTAAGAGAAGGGAAAAAGAAGGAATTATGGGGAACAAATGTTAATTTTGCTTCTACATTTCCTGTTGCAGAATTTGGAGTGACACAGGAATTTGAATATTCTAGAGTTTCAGCGCCTACGAGAAATGAACTGGAGGAAATTATTGCGGCTCTTGAAAATGGAAAATATGCCTATGCCTTTTCATCTGGAATGGCAACTACGACATCTGTATTTACAATGTTTTCGGCTGGAGATCATATCATTTTGGGACAAGATATTTATGGAGGGACTTATAGAGTTTTACACGATATTTACTCAAGATTTGGAATAGAATCTACATTTGTTGATACAACTGATTTGGAAAATATAAGAAAAGCGTTAAAACCTAATACTAAAGCAATTTTTATTGAAACACCGTCAAATCCGCTACTTGATGTAACTGATATAAGAGGAGTTGTAAAACTTGCAAAAGAACATAATCTTATAACTATTGCAGATAATACGTTTATGACGCCATATTTGCAAAAGCCGCTTGATTTTGGAATTGATATTGTAGTTCACAGTGCAACTAAATTTTTATCAGGACACCATGATTTGCTAGGTGGAGTTGCAATTACAAATGATGAGGAACTTGCAGAAAAGATTAAATTTTCACAAGTTGCGGCTGGTGCTTTAATATCGCCATTTGACAGCTGGCTTTTGATGAGAAGTTTGAAAACATTAAAATTAAGAGTGGAAGCGGCACAGGAAAATGCAAAAAAACTTATAGAATTTTTCCAAAGTCACGATGCAGTTGATAAAATTTACTATCCGACTTTAGATACAAATAAAGGTAAAAAAATTCATGAAAGTCAGGCAACAGGTGGAGGTTCAGTATTCTCGTTCACTTTAAAAGATGACTCAAAAGTAAAAACATTTTTTGAAAGTTTAAATGTGGCATTATTTGCGGCAAGTCTTGGTGGAGCTGAAACATTGGTAACTCATCCAAGCACAATAACTCATGCAGAAATGCCTGAAGAAGAAAAGGAAGCTAGAGGATTTACACATTCATTGATTAGAGTTGCAGCTGGATTTGAAAATATTGATGACTTGATTGAAGATTTTAAACAGGCGCTTGAAAAATAGTAAAAAAGTAGGAGAAAAATGGCAAAAAAAATTGATGACGGAAAATCTCAGATAGTATTAATTGCTGCAATAATTATAATTGCGGCAGTTATGATTTTGGGGATGTTTAGTAAAGGCGGAAAGAGTTCTGAAAAAAGTGTTGGAAAAGCCAAAAATGTCAAAATTTCCCAAAATAATGGCAAAAAAAGTTCTAAAACTAAGAAATCTAAAGAAAAAAAAGAAGTTGAACCTGAAATTTTAGATGGCTATCAAGTGCTGAAGGTTAGCGATGGAGATACGATTAATATTCAAAAGGTTGAAAATGGAAAATTTGTTGGAGAGATGTTGAGAATTAGGATGTACGGGATGGATGCACCTGAAAAAACACAGGATTATGGGTCTGAAAGCAGACAGGCGCTTGAAAAATTGGTGACTGGGAAAAATTTGAGCGTGGAAGTGAAAAATAAGGATAGATACGGCAGAACAGTTGCGATTATTTATGCGAATGGTAAAAACGTTAATGAAGAAATGGTAAAAACGGGAAATGCCTGGTGGTATCAGGAATATGCTAAAAAAGACACGCAATTTGAAAAATATCAAGAAAATGCGAAGCAGAAAAAATTGGGGCTGTTTTCTAGAAAAGGATATACAGAGCCTTGGAATTATAGGAAAGAAAAAAAGGCGGCTGCAACAAGCAGAACTAAAAGTAAATAGCTTGCTTTAAGTTAACGATTTGTTATAAAATTTAATTTTATCAAGCAAACGGAAAAGAAGTATAAAAAAGAAAAGGATGATGAAATGTTTATAGATGAAAGTGTAATTACAGTAATTTCTGGAAAAGGAGGGGATGGAGCTGCTACGTTTAGGCGTGAGAAATTTGTTCAGTTTGGAGGGCCTGATGGCGGAGATGGCGGAAAAGGTGGAGATATTGTCTTTATTGCCGATCCAAATATTAATACGCTTGTTGACTTTAAGAGCAGTAAAAAGTTTAAGGCACAGGATGGGACAAAAGGCGCTGCGGCACGTTCTACTGGAAAATCTGGAGAAGATTTGATTATAAAGGTTCCAGTTGGAACAATGGTTAGGGATTTTGAAACGAATAAACTTTTGCTTGATTTGGATATTCCAAATGAAAAAGTTATATTTTTAAAGGGAGGAGATGGCGGACGTGGAAACATCCATTTTAAGTCATCTGTGAAAAAAGCTCCAAGAATAGCAGAAAGTGGACGTGAAGGTGCAGAATTAAAAATAAAATTAGAATTAAAGCTGCTTGCTGATGTGGCACTTGTTGGCTATCCAAGCGTTGGAAAATCCAGCTTTATTAACAAAGTGTCAGCCGCCAGATCAAAAGTTGCAAGTTACCATTTTACAACATTAAAGCCCAAATTGGGAGTTGTCAGAATGGGAGATGAGGAAAGTTTTGTGGTAGCGGATGTGCCCGGGCTTATTGAAGGGGCTCACGAAGGAGTGGGACTTGGAGATAGATTTTTAAAGCATATTGAAAGATGTAAGCTGATTATTCATATTGTGGATATTTCAGGGCTTGATGGACGTGATCCTAAGGAAGACTTTTTGAAAATAAATCACGAATTGAAGAATTATAGTGAAAAATTATCTAAAAAACGGCAAATTGTAGTGGCAAATAAAATTGATATGCTCTATGAAGATGAAAAATACGATGAATTTGAAAAATTTGTGAAGGAAAATGGAGCAGAATTTGTTTATCCAGTTTCTGTAATTGCAAATGACGGATTAAAGCCAGTTTTATCAAAGGCTTGGGAATTAATTCAGGAAATACCTAGGGAAGAATTGGAAGAAGTTCATTCGGTTGAGGAATTGATTCGAGAAAATAATAAAAAGGAAGACTGGATTATAAAAAAAGTTTCAGACAATGTATTTGAAGTTGATGGAAGAATTGTGGATGACGTATTGAGAAAATATGTATTTATTGGAGAAGAGGGAATCATAGATTTCCTGCAAAAGATGAGAAGCCTTGGAATGGAAACAGAGCTTGAAAATGCTGGTGTTGAGCAAGGGGATGTGATAATTATTGCAGGTTATGAATTTGAATATGTAATTTAGCTTAAATTTTTATATAATTTATAAATTTGATATTGAAAAAGTTAAAAAAATGTGGTCTACTTATAGCAGGAGGTAAATAAAATAGCAAAAGGAATTGTGATTGCAGGCGCTACTGGAGTTGGGAAAACTGATTTGTCAATAAGGCTTGCAAAAAAGATTGATGCAGAAATAATATCGGCGGATGCATCTCAAATTTATAAAGAACTGGATATTGGAACTGCAAAAATAACCGATGAAGAAATGCAAGGCGTGAAGCACTATATGATTGATGTTGCAAGTCCTGGCGAAGATTATTCTGTGGGAGATTTTGAAAGAGATGTAAATAATATTTTGAATGAAAATTCTTGCAAAAATGGGAAAAATATTATTATTGCAGGTGGAACTGGGCTTTATATAAGGTCAATTACAGATGGATTTGCAAAATTGCCTTCAAAGGATGAAAAAATTAGAAAAGAGCTGGAAAGTAAAAGTCTTGATGAATTACAGGAAACTTTGAAAAAATTAGATGAAAAATCCTATGAAGAAATTGACTTATCTAATAAGTTGCGGCTGGTTCGTGCCATTGAAGTATGCCTTTTAACTGGTGGGAAATTTAGCGAGTTAAGGACTCAAAATATAAAAAATAATGATTACGACTTTTTGAAGATATTTTTGACACGGAATCGAGATGAGCTTTACGATAGGATTAATAGGCGAGTTGAAATTATGATTGCAAAAGGACTTGTCGGAGAGGCAAAAAAAGTATATAATAAATATACAGAAGAGCTTCATAAAATATCTTCGATTGGGTACAAGGAACTGTTTATGCACTTTGATGGTAAAATTACATTGGATGAAGCAGTTGAGGAAATAAAAAAAGAAAGTAGAAGATATGCAAAAAGGCAGATGACCTGGTTCAGAAAGGAAAAAGACTATATTATTTGCAATTTATCAGAAATGTCTGAAAACGAAGCTTTGGATGAGATTTTGAAAAGGTGGGAAAAGTTTCAGAAAAAAAAATAAATTAAAGAAAAAAATTTTGAAAGGAGAATGTGGGATTATCCTGCATAAAAATATGAAAATACTAGAATATTTAGTGCCTGAAAGAGTAAATTTAGATTTGAAGGGAACAACGAAAGCGGAAACTATTAATGAAATGGCACAGCTGTTTGTAAAAAGCGGAATTATTGATTCAGAAGATCTTGAAGAATTTGTGAGAGAAATAAATGAAAGGGAAAAATTAACACCGACAGGAATGCAAGATGGAATCGCAATTCCTCACGCAAGAACGCCATTAGTAAAATCTCTTTCTCTTGCAATGGGAATTTCTCATGAAGGTGTCGATTTTGAAAGCATGGATGGAGAACCTTCAAAGTTAATTTTTATGATTGCCGCTCCAGAAGGAACTAAAAAGGAGCATTTAGATTTATTGGCAGAAATTTCAAAATTGTCGTTTGAAGAAGAATTAGTGGAACAGCTTGAAGAAGTTAAGACAGTAGAAGGAATTTTTGAAAAATTAAAAAATATTTAAATTTAGCAGGGTAAAAAATATTTTTTATACTGATTTTAAAGGCTTCTTTAGAGAAAAATCATAATTTTTGTGTTTTATTTGAAAAATTAATTGTATTTTTTTATATAATTTGGTATAATAAAAACAAGTGATGATTAAGCAAGTGATTTGATAGTAGTTCCATATTTGGTTTGTGAATTTAAAATTATTGTCATAAATTATAGGATAATAATTTTTGAAATATGCAAACCTAAGGAACTACGGGGATAGGCTGGCAAGTTCGATTAACTGAACAAAGACAGTTGTTATCCAGTGATTCTGTGACTTTGATGTTACAGGAGTTTTAGGCAAATAAAAAATTAGGAGGAAAATCGAATGAAAAAGACAATATTCTTTTTAGTTGGAATAATGATGGTTTCATCAATAGGTTTCTCTGCTGAAAAAAAGAGCTTAGAAAGCAACTTAAGTACAATTGAAAGCCAATTCAATGAATTAATGAGAAAAGAAGATGCGCAAAAACAAAGCTATATTCAACAAAAGGCTCAATTGGAAGCTGAAGTGGAAGACTTGAAAGCAAAACAAACAAGCAGAGAAAAATTGGTAGAAAAATTAAGAGTAGATTCAGAAGTAAGATGGCATAGAGATAAATATAAAAAAATATTGAACAACTCTGAAACTGTCTACAAAAACATAAATAAGAGCATAGCAGAAAAAGAGAAAAAAATTGCTGAATTGGATGCATTATTATCAGTAATGAATTAATGAAAGGAATGGTAATTAAGAGATGAAAGCAAAAAAATTATTATTGTGCGGAATAGTAGCTGCATTATCGGTTCCAATGATGGCAGATTCTGCTCAAAGTGTCTTAAAACAAGCTAGAGAAGATTACTATAAAAGTTTAAAAGCGCCAAAAGAGCGTGAAATGACAACAGAAAAATTAGTAACGATAGATGAAGATGGCGTAGTAGAAGAAAAAGAAAGAGTTAAACCAAAATCATCAATTGAAAAACTTGAATACAATGCGGCTAAAGCAGCGGCTAGAGTAGATTTTTACGAAAGAGTAGTAAGAAGTGTACAAAGAGAAGAAAAAGAGTTAGGAGAATTTGATAGCGTTCTTGGAAGAGATGGCGTTAAAAATGCTCCTAAAAAAACAAGAAGAGTTAAATAAGCCAATTCAGTTATTTCAATAAAAATAATATTTAAATGATATTTAGAAAGGAAAATCAATGAAAAAAATATTAGGATTAGCAGCGGTAATGGTTTTGGCAATGAGTCAATTATCATTCTCAGCTAAAAGTGATACTGATGCCGCAGTGCAAAGATTAGTTAAAGTGGCTAAACAAAGACAAGCTCAACAAGCTAAAGATGCAGCCAAAGGTGTAGTAACAGAAGAAGTTATAGTAGTTCCAGTTGAAGAAACTGTAACAACAACATCAGATACAGTTCAAGAAGCACGTGATAGAGCTGAAGCGGCTAGAGCGCAAGCACAAGAAAGAGCGGCAAAAGCAAGAGAAGCAGCTCAACACAGAAAAACAAAAACACCTGAAATAAGAGCTCAAAGAAGAAATATGTCTGAAAGTAAAATGATGGACGTGGAAATTCAAAGAATTAGAAAAAGAGTAGATCAAATTAACAGCAACATTGAAAAATTCCATAAAACAAATGAAATGTTAGATCAAATGGAACAAAGATTGGATGCTATCCAAGATAGAATAAACTAGAGAGTTATACTGTAATTACAGTAACTGATTAAAAAATTTCAAAAATAAATTTGGATGAAGTAGAAAGGAAATTAGAAATATGAAAAAGTTAGCATTAATATTAGTAGGATTAGGAGCTTTGTCTTGTACAAATGCAAAATTAGTAGATTATAACACAACTAGATTAAATCATATTGAAGATTATTTAGATGAAAATAAACCAAATCCAGGTAGCCAAAAATACAGATCATTAGAAAGAGAGGCTGAAAAATGGGTAGACGAACAACAACCACAACAACAACAATAATTGCACTAGGGTTGTTAGTTGCTTCACCACTAATGGCAAGAAGGCTGACAACTACTCAAATGAGAGAAAATACAATAAGAATTAACGCTCTTGAGATAGAAGAGCCAGCTCCAGAACCAATTCCAGAACCAGCTCCAGAACCTAAGAAAGATGACGTTTGGGTATTCGATTCTGGAAGATTGAACTTCGATTTCGATAAATCAGTAGTTAAACCTCAATACTTTGAATTATTGAGAAACGTTAAAGACTATGCTGAACAAAATGACTTCAGATTGACAATTATAGGACATACAGATTCTAAAGGTACTGATGCTTATAATATGGCTTTAGGTATGAGAAGGGCAATAGCAGTTAGAGATAAATTGTTAGAATTTGGATTAGATCCTTCAAGAATCTTAGGTGTAGAATCAAGAGGGGAATCTGAACCAATTGCTACAAATGATACTGAAGAAGGAAGATTTGAAAACAGAAGAATTGAGTTCAAACCTACAAAATAGCAATAATCACAAATTAAATAAAAATATTTTTGTAAATTGTCTAGTTATTTCATCAATTGAAAAAATTAGACAATTTTTTTTTAAAAAATTTAAAATTATAATGAAATAAATTGAATTTTAGTGTATAATATCTACAAAGATTTTAAGAAAGAAGAGGTAAGGTGAATATGTGGTTTACTAAATCATCAAAGGATGTTTTAAAAGAGATGAATGTTTCGGAAAAGACGGGACTTTCAACTGAAGAAGTAAAAAAGCGGCTGGAAAAATATGGACCTAATAAATTGAAAGGAAAGCCGAAAAAAAGTTTGCTGCAGTTATTTTTGGCACAGCTTCAGGATATGCTTATTTATGTGCTAATTGGTGCAGCTGTTATTAATATTATTGCACATGGAAAAGATGGAATAGCAGATGCCTTGATAATTTTAGCGGTTGTTCTTATAAATGCAGTAGTTGGAGTTGTGCAGGAATCTAAGGCGGAAAAGGCGTTAGAAGCGTTGCAGCAGATGACGACACCTAAGAGCTTGGTTAGAAGAAATGGCGAAGTTATTGAAGTTAATTCGGAAGAACTGGTGCCAGGAGATATTTTAGTAATTGATGCGGGAAGATATATTCCAGCAGATGTCAGACTTATTGAAAGTGCTAATTTGCAGATTGAAGAGTCGGCACTTACTGGAGAATCTGTTCCAAGTGAAAAGGATGCTAATTTTATTACAACTGATGCAAAAATACCAATTGGAGATAAGGAAAATATGGCATTTATGTCAACTATGGCAACTTACGGAAGAGGAGAAGGAGTTGTAGTTGAAACTGGAATGAATACTGAAATTGGAAAAATTGCACAGATTTTGGATGAAGA
>QWCL01000776.1_pt1 | contig 13038 bp, 9 predicted proteins | sample 1972551 | NCBI WGS metagenome assembly QWCL01 (sample SAMN09866709, study PRJNA288562) | Human oral metagenome isolate term2_saliva, whole genome shotgun sequencing... | isolation source: mouth | host: Homo sapiens | place: USA: California
GATTATTTATTGGTTCTTGAAGAAAAGGGTATCGTAGAAATTATCGAAGGCAACAAGTTTAAAATAACGAATTTGCCATCGAGCATAATGTCTTGTCAGTCTAATAGCGGAACTAAAGAATGATAAACCCAAATGGTCATTAGACCACAATGTTTCAGAAATTCTTGTTTTTGTGTCGTTTCCTAACATCTTTTATGTTCTTGTTGGCATCTTGTCTGTCTTTGCAACTTGACGTAGCTCGCTACGTCTGCATTACAAAGGTTGGCAGCAAACTACTCAGAAAGACAGTATCAATGGGATGAAAAAACTGACGGAGCAGTCATTCTGTATGTGTGCTAAAGGAGGAAGAATATCATTCGTTGATACAGGAAGTAACTCTTTTGTTGAAAGCGAATAACACGTTCACAAGATATTGTTAGCCTATACGTAAACTCTTTCACTTTCCAAAAGTCCTTTTACTTGTCCAAAACAAAAAGCGAGGAGCCCAATAAGGTTCCTCGCTTTATATGAATAGGATATTGAATTATCCAAAGTTATCGTACATGATTGCATCCTGATCAACACCGATGCTGTCAAGATAGTCTGTAACAGTCTTGATGAGCATTGGAGGTCTGGACGGTCAAGAGAGAGGTGGAAATGGAAGTTAGGATATTCCTTCTCAAGCTCCCAGAAATCCTCAAGGAAGAACGCCTCACTGAGTGATCGCGCACCATAGAAGAAGTGCATCTCACGGTCGCGAGTATGGAGTGTCTTCGTCATGTGCATAATCTGCGCACGCAAAGGAGCCATACCAGCACCACCACCAATCCAAATCATCTCCTTACCAGAGGTGAAGTTAGGATGGAAATCACCGTAAGGACCGCTCATCATCACCTTATCACCCTCCTTAAGAGAGAAGATGTAAGTAGAGCCGATACCAGTCGGTACATTCTGGAAACCTACCTGTGGACGTGGCAAGAAAGGTGGTGTTGCAATACGCACAGTCAGTGTGATGATATCACCCTCAGCTGGATAGTTCGCCATAGAGTATGCACGAACAGTTGGCTCAGGGTTCTTTCCCTTCAGAGAAAGGAGATTAAACTGCTTCCAAGGACCGAGGTATTCCTCCCCGATATCGTTCTTATCAAAGTCCTTATCATAGTCGATACAGTCGTAGGCAGGGATAGAGATCTGTGCATAAGAGCCTGGGATGAAGTCCATGTGTTCGCCAGGAGGCAAGGCAACCTTGAACTCCTTGATAAAGCTTGACACATTCTTATTAGAGATAACAGTACACTCCCACTCCTTAACGCCCATGACAGACTCAGGAACCTTGAGTGACATATCACCCTTCACCTTACACTGACAACCCAAGCGCCAGTGGTCTTTGATCTCTTTACGGCTGAAATGAGGACGCTCAGAGTCGAGAATTTCACCGCCACCTTCTACTACCTGCAACTTACACTGCCCACAGCTACCCTTTCCACCACAGGCAGAAGGGAGGAAGACACCATTCTCATTCAGCGTAGACAATACCGAGCTACCCTGATCGACGGCCATCTCCTTATCACCATTAATAGTTAATTTCACCTTTCCACTTGGGCTAAGATACTTCTTAGACACCAATAGGAGAATCACCAACACGAGGATGGTGATAAGGAATACCACAATACTTATTGTTATGAATTGTCCCATTGTTTACTTAAATTTTAAGTCCTGAGAAGCACATCATAGCCATTGCCATCAGTCCTACAGTAATAAATGTAATACCAAGACCCTGTAAAGGCTTTGGTACATCAGAATACTCCATCTTCTCACGAATAGCACCCATTGCCACGATGGCTAACGTCCAGCCGAGGCCAGAACCAGTACCATAGACCAGTGCATCCCATACAGTACCGATATACTGGGTGCTTGCTGGGTCGAGTCCTATACGCTGTTGCATAAAGAGGGAAGCACCCATGATAGCACAGTTAACGGCTATCAACGGCAAGAAGATACCCAATGCGCCGTAAAGGGATGGTGAGAACTTCTCGACAGCCATCTCCACAATCTGCACGATACCTGCAATGACGGCAATAAAGAGGATAAAACTAAGATAAGTAAGGTCGACTCCCTCAGCAAGACAGTCTGGTCCAAGGACCTTAGTCAGCAAGAGATAGTTGAGAGGTGTGGTCACAAGCAAAACGAAAGTCACAGCAACACCAAGACCCAATGATGTCTTCACGCTCTTAGAAACGGCCAAGTAAGAACACATACCGAGGAAGAACGCAAATATCATGTTGTCCACAAAGATGGACCGGAAGAATAAACTAATAAGATGTTCCATAATTACTTCTTGTCTTCTTTATAGAAATAAGCACGATGAACCCAAATAACACAACCCAAGAGGATGAGTGCCATGGCAGGCATTGACATCATTCCGTTGTCCATATAACCCGCATCATAGAAGCTCTGTGGCAAAATCTTGAAGCCGAGCAATGAGCCACGACCGAAGAACTCACGGATAGCACCCACGATAACAAGTATCATAGCGTAACCTAAACCATTGCCGACGCCATCGAGGAAACTTGGCCATGGCTTATTGGTCATGGCAAACGCCTCAAGACGTCCCATAAGGATACAGTTGGTAATGATAAGTCCTACGTAGACAGAAAGTTCTACACTCACATCGTAAGATACTGCCTTAAGAATCTGACTAACAATCGTTACCAACGCAGCCACAACCACTAACTGTACGATAATACGAATACGATTAGGGATGGTGTTGCGGATTAATGAAATAATAACATTTGAGAATGCCGTGATAATAGTAACGGCAAGTCCCATCACAATCGCCGGCTTCAGCTGTGAAGTAACGGCAAGGGCAGAACAGATACCAAGGACTTGGACCATGATAGGGTTGTCCAAATTCAAAGGGTTGCTGAACACCTCTCTATTTTGCTTTGAGAATAAATCCATATTCTTATGTTCTAAAGATTAGAATGTTATTTGCTGTTCAGGAATTTGACGTAAGGTTGAAGTCCACCCTTGTCTGCATGGAACATTTCTGTCACACCGTTACTGGTAAGCGTAGCGCCTGTCACGGCATCAACCTGTGTCGATGGGTCTTCAACCTTCTTCTCTACAGAAAGGGCAATCTTCTTTGTGTCGTTGCCAGAAAAGAGGTGCTTACCCTTGAACAAATCCTGCCATGCCTTGTTGTCCTTGATTTCGGCACCCAGACCAGCAGTCTCGCTCTCATGATTGAAATAGGCTCCAAAGACGGTTTTCTTATCTCCATTGATGGCGATAAAACCATTGATAGGACCCCAGAGGCCGTTACCATAAACAGGGATAACATACTTATCTTCACCGTTTACCTTACAGCGGAACAAGGCAAGTTTGCCCTCCTTGGCATCCTTACTATTCAACTTAAAACCAGCATCAACGCCACCCTGCTTACCAGCCTTAACTACCTTACCATTAGCATCGATAATGTCATCGGCCACGATAATCTTCTTCCAGAGTTCAACAGCTTCTTCGTTGCTCATATTACGGTCCTGATTGAGCGCAAAGAGAATTTGCTTCTGCTGATCAAGCTGTACGTTAGCATCCTGCATAGGCTTCAATGCTTGGAACACAAAAGCAAGCAAAAAGGCTACAATCAGCACGAGGATGGCAGAATAGATAATTGTATAAGAATTACTATTAGTTTTCATTTTCATCGTCCTCCTTATTTATTTAGCACGCTTAGCGCGCTTGCTGATGTTTGACTGAACTACACAGTAGTCGATGAGTGGGGCAAACATATTACCAAAGAGGATGGCAAGCATCATACCCTCTGGGTAACCTGGGTTTAACACACGGATGATGATAGCCATCGCACCGATGAAGAAACCATATACCCACTTACCTGTCTCTGTACGAGCAGAGGTCACTGGGTCGGTTGCCATAAAGACTGCTCCGAAGCAGAAACCACCCAAGACAAGGTGCTCATACCAGTGGATTGGCGTTGCACCAGTTGACTGGAAGAGAAGTCCCATCACTGTTCCACCGAGGAAAACACTTAACATAGTCTTCCAACTGGCGATGTTCGTCCACAGAAGGATAACTGCTCCGAGAGCGATAGCGATAACAGAGGTCTCACCAACAGAGCCTGGGATGAGTCCTACTACCATATCGCAGATAGGCGTGTTCACCGTTGTTCCCTGTGCAATCTCACCCAATGGGGTTGCCATAGTGAAGCCATCAGGCAAGGTGTAACCAAGTCCGAAGATAGCATCCTTTGCCACCCAGATACTGTCACCAGTCATCTTACTTGGATAAGAGAAGAAGAGGAAGGCACGTGCAGCTAATGCTACGTTAAAGATATTCATACCTGTTCCACCGAAGATCTCCTTTGTGAAGATAACAGCAAAGGCCACTGCAAGCACAAGAATCCAAAGAGGTGTGGTCACAGGGATAATCAATGGTATCAGAATACCTGATACAAGATAACCTTCCTGAATCTCCTCACCTTTCCATTGTGCCCATGCGAACTCAATACCTAAGCCGACAATGTAAGATACAAGGATTTTTGGTAACAACGCAAGCATACCATAGAGGAACATTCCCCAGCAGGTAGCATCAGCCAACTTACCAGCTGCTAATGCGTTCTGATAGCCGATATTATACATACCGAAGAGCATAGCAGGTACCAACGAAAGTACTACTATACTCATTATTCGCTTCGAGTCAATAGCGTCATGGATAGAAGTTCCGCTCTTTGATGTCTCGTTAGGAACATAAAGGAACGTCTCGAAACCATCGAAGACACTCTTGAAAGCATGAAGCTTTCCGCCCTCCTCAAAGTTTGGGCGTATCTTATCGAGATAATTTCTTAAACTCATAATACTTTTATTATAGGGTTCTTAAAGTCCAAAGTTTCTGTCTCTAAAATTGTCACAAAGCCTTTGTAAAGTGCTCGTCAGACTCGGTTTACATCCTGTCACGTCCATAACTGCCGATTGACTGACCGTTGATAACATTCAAAGAAACGTTGTTTGAAACTATAGTTAAAGTTATTGTGGGCTCATGACCCCTATGCATTCTCTTTTCTAAGGATGTCCAAGCCTTCACGCACAATCTTCTGCAATGGCAGCTTGGAACTGTCTACGAACTCAGCGAGGGCGAAGTCCTCTGGGCTAACCTCATAGATACCCAACTGCTCTTGGCTGTCGATATTGCCTGAGAGAATAGACTTAATGAGGTATTCACCATAGATATCCATTGGTAGAACACTGTCGTACTCACCACTCATAATCATGTGACGCTCACCACCTTTGAGTCGTGCGTCGAGGTTATAAGCCTTCTTACCCTGCAACCAAGTGAAGTAACTGCGAGAAGCAGAGAAGTCTTTGAAACGAGGAAGCATCCAACCGAACATCTCATGTACGTCGTCACCCTCTGGGATTAACGTTACCTCGGATGTATGTGCCCCTATTACTGACTCGTCATTGGCAATGACACCAGTGAGAGGGTTACCATTGAGGATGCGAACATGACAGCCATCAGCAATGTTACCGTCCAAGATCAGACGCAAAGGAGTTCCTACGAGTACATCGACATAACCTGTCTGTTTTACCATACTACCTGCTATGGCAACACGGCGAGTGAGGTTTACTTTACCAGTATTGAACAATCGTCCGAAGAAGATAACAGCTGTTGGGTCAACGGTCCAAACCACTTCTCCCTTATTGACTGGGTCGATGTGATTTACTTGTACACCCACATTACCTGCTGGACAAGGTCCGTCGAAAACGGTTACTTGCACATCCTTTGCAGCGGTCAACGCCGTTGCAGCCTGCTTAGCACCAATCCCTAAATAAACCTTAGCAATCTTAGATAGTGCAGTAAGACCCGTCTGGAAATCCTTCTCCTGCCCATTTAGCTCATACTCGAAATCACCCTGTAAAGGTTTATCACGAAGAGCAGACACGAAGATAGCCTTAGGAGCAGTGTCAGGACGTGTAGCAACAGCGTATGGAAGTTGGTTGACATAACCGAACAATCCCGCTTGAAGCAAAGACTCCTTGACGTTGTCAGCAGTTAAGCCAGCAACATCTTTTACACCAAAGTCAGCATATTCTTGCTGCGCATCAGGAGCAATCTTCACACGTAACACTTTACGCCTTTCTCCGCGTTCAACGGCTGTTACCATACCACTAACAGGAGAAGCAAAGCTAACCTCAGTGCACCCTTTGTCAACAAACAACGGGTCACCAGCTCGGACATGATCCCCTTCTCGAACCGTCACCTTCGGTGTTAGCCCTGGGAAATCATCAGGAACAACAGCGTATTCCGTCGGTGAAATCATAGGTAACATTTGTTCCTGAGCGCGTCCTGTAAGGTTAATGTCTAAGCCCTTTCGTAACTTAATTACATTTGCCATAACAATGATAATGCGTTTTTAATTATTTCTATTTAATCTTTTCCAATGCTTAACAAGCTAAACAAAACATAGCGTTACTCATCCCTTTGCCTTGCCGTACGAAGCTTAGCCTTAGCTTTTAATAATGCAAGCGAGGGCAAAGGAAGGTCACTTTAACTTTGCCGAGCGTAGCTTATCTTATGCTTAAAATAATGCAAACGAGGGCAAAGAAGGGTCACTTAACTTTGCCAAACGTAGCTTATCTTGTGCAAATGTAGCAAAAATTAAGCAGATTTGGCACATTTATATATAATAATTTCAGTATAAAACGGTTTTTTTGTAGTTTTGTAGACGCATTGAAGAAACTTAGAACTATTATACGATGGGTTATATGGACCATAGCGGGTCTTTACATAACCATTATCGTACTGCTGCATATACCAGCAGTACAGACCTTCCTTGCACAGCAGGTTAGTGATGCGGCAGGCAATAAGTTAGGAACAGAAGTACGTGTTGGGCGCATTGATTTAGGCTTTATCAATCGCTTTGTATTGGACGATATTCTCATCTATGACCAAAGTCACAAGAAGATGTTATCGGCATCACGTGTCGGTGCGAGAGTCGATCTCCTTCATCTTCTACGGACGGGAGAAATAAACATCTCGTCTGCTCAAGTATTTGGTTTACAAGCAGAACTATACAAGAAAAGCAAGGATTCCAAACCAAACTATCAATTTGCATTAGACTCATTAGCATCGAAAGACACTACGAGTCACACTCCTCTGCACCTGTCAATCAATAGTCTTGTCATCCGACATGGCCGTATTAAGTATGACTGTTTAGACTCCCCATCCACGCCTAACCAGCTGAACTTGAACCATATTAACCTCAGTGACATCTCGTCATATCTCATTCTTCACAAACTGAATGACACAAGTGTGTGGGTTGACCTTCGTACTTTGTCTTTCAAGGAGGCTGCGGGATTAGAGGTGAAGCAGTTGGCTTTCGACTTAAAAGCCAATCAACAGCAAGCCACATTGCGTGACTTTGTGTTCAATAGTACCAATAGTAAGATTGGATTAAGCACCTTACAGACTTCTTATAAGTTGAACAATAAGAAGCTTGATATCAACTCTTTACGATACGACATCAAGAACTTTAAGGCACTCATTCAGCCTTCTGATTTCACGTCAATATTCCCCGAACTAAAGGCATTAACAGCAAGCTACACAGCATCCTTAGATGTTCAAGGAACAAATCAGTCGGTAAGAGTAAAGCAAATTAACATCTCTGACCGTTACTTCTCAACGCAAATAAGAGCCAAAGGATGGGTCAGCAACCTACAAAAGAAGCCCACTTGGGATTTCTCTTTCTCGCCCTTAAAAATTAGTAGCAATACCCTTCAGACTGTTGCTAAGCTAACCCATAAACCGCTTCCTAAGGTATTGAACAACATAGGCAACGTCTACTACCACGGTACCTTTGCCCATACTGCAGGGAAGTACATAGCCAAAGGACAGCTAAAGACAGATGCTGGAGCCCTTCGTCTATCCACGGTTATTCACGGAAAGAACATCCAAGGGACCATCAACACAACGGGTCTCAATATTGCGAAAGTACTTGACAATAACGACTTTGGTAACTTGAGTACGAATATTAAGGTCGAAGGCAACACCGACCTATCCTATATCGTTGCCAAGGGTGACATCTCCTCCTTTTATTATAAGGGTTACACCTACAAGAACATACACCTTGACGGAAGCTATAAAAACGATATTTTCACAGGAAAGGCAGCTATCAACGACCCTAATGGCAGACTGGATATCGATGGAAAAGCTGCTAACGTCATGGCTTTCATACAACATAAAGGGAAACTCTCTACCGACATCTCAATTATTGCGGATGCCGTCAACTTGCACAAACTACAGCTGACAGAGGCCTTAGGGAATAGGACTATCTCCTTTACCTCTAAGATTAAAGGACAAGGGACAAGCCTGAATGATATCATAGGTAACCTGGATGTCAACAATTTCGCAATGACAGGAGAGGGACAGAACATCTCCTTGAATAAGTTAAGTATCAAGACTCACAACGGCCTCTTAGGTAAGTCTCTTGATGCTCAAACCGACTTTGGAGAGCTACACCTCGCTGGACAGTACGATTACGCACAGATACCAGAAAGCGTAAGGCGTATCTTGGGACATTATCTCCCAAGTCTTTTCCACACGCCTTCACGGTATAGTGCTATCGGGGGGAGGGCTAACTATGCCTTTACTCTGCGCTTAGCTGACACCAAGATTATCAATCAGTTGCTTAAGACAAGCCTCTCCTCTTCTCATGCCATAAGGTTGACAGGAATGGTAAGGGAGCGTCAAAACGAAATCGACTTACATATTGATGCACCGAACATTACATACGGGGAGCAACATATTCAGAACCTTATCCTGAACATAACGAGTGTACCACAAGGGTTACACACGACCATCTCTGGCGAACGTGAGGGTGAGAAGGGACCACACCTACTCGTCAATGCACAGGGTCTTATTGCTGATAACACTATCAGTTCAGACATCTCTTTCCGTATCCCAGGGCTCTCTTCCGTGCATGGCGACGTCAGTAGCGTGGCTTCATTCTCCCGTCGTAATGGCGACTTAGTGACCCACTTGCACCTTAACCCCTCTACCATCAATTTCGATTCGATAGCCTTACAGGTGCAACCGTCTGACATCTCCTATCATAGGAACAATCTTAACATTGAACACTTCGAGCTTTCTAACCGCAACCAGCATATCATTGCCAACGGACAAACCTCTGGTAATCAGAACGACTCTATCCTTGTTAGCTTCAAGGATATCAATGTTCCGTATATCCTCAACCTCGTCAACTTCCACAGTGTTGAGTTTGCTGGTACGGCTTCAGGCGTGGCTTCTATCAAATCCTTCTTCCATCATCTACAGATGCAAGCGAAACTTGAGGTGCAAGACTTTAAGTTTGAGAATGGAGATATGGGTACGCTCTACGCTGAAGCGAACTATAATGACAAGGAGGGGAAGATTAATATCGATGCTCATGCTGATGCTGACGATGGCGCACATACTGATATCAACGGCTATGTAGACATCAAGAAGAGTTATATCAACCTCCCTATCTTTGCCCATAACACCCACCTTTATTTCCTCAAGACGTTCTGCGGCTCTTTTATGGACAATATAGAAGCACAGGGAAATGGCTGGTGTAAGGTCGTCGGACCCCTTAGTGCCATCAATCTCGAAGGTGATATGATGGTGGATGGTAGCGTCTTTGTGAAACCTACTGCCGTTGCCTATAAGATGCGTAACGCTCGTGTCCGAATTATCCCAAATGAGATTATCCTTGAGAAAGATACTATCACCGACCCACAAGGACACATCGGTATTGTCACAGGAGGATTGTATCATAAGAACCTCACCAACCTCTCTTACGATATCAATATACAGGCTCAGAACCTCCTGACCTATAACTTCCCTAAGAGACAAGGGAAGGACTCCTTCTGGGGTGTCGTTTATGGAACTGGTAAATGTAATATAAAAGGACACCCAGGGGAAACGTCTATCAACATAGACATGGAACCTGATAAGAACACCTTTATAACTTATAATGCCTCATCAACCAATGATGCGGGTACAAATAACTTTATTCGATGGATTAACCTACCGAAGGATAGTACGCAGGTGTTGATTCCTGAAGTACCTGACTCGCTCCTTCACGCAGCTAAGCCTACGCATAAGAAGAAGGAGGCTTACCACTTTAGCGACATTCCAAGCGACCTACATATCAATTTCCTCATACACGCTAATCCGAACCTCACACTCGGCGTTCTCCTCGATGACGTCACTGGCGACAATATCCGACTGAACGGAACGGGTATGATTCGGGCCACCTATTATAATAAGGGAGCGTTCAATCTCTTCGGAAACTACTATGTGGACTATGGACAGTATAACCTTACCATTCAGAACATCATAAAGAAACAGTTTGTCTTCCAGCCCGGTTCTACGATAGCCTTCGGTGGCGACCCCTTCAATGCGGCGCTTAATCTGAAGGCCAACTACATCATCAACTCCGTTCCACTGGGCGACCTCGGTATGGGTAGGTCGTTCACTGCCAACAACACGAAAGTGAACTGCCTACTAAACATTGAAGGAACACCAGGTGCACCGACCGTTTCCTTCGGGCTCGACCTCCCTACTCTCTCGCCTGACGCACAACAGATGATACGCTCGATCCTCAACTCCGAGCAAGAACTTAACCAGCAAGTACTTTACTTACTGGCTGTTGGACGATTCTATCCTCAGAGCAACAACAATAGTACAGCACGTAACAGCGAGGCACCAAGTAGCACTTCTCTTGCCATGCAGAGCCTCCTCTCCGGTACGATTTCACAGCAAATCAACACCGTACTGTCTAATGTTGTAAAAGACAACAATTGGAACTTTGGTGCCAACATTGCCACAGGTAATGAAGGCTTCGACAATGCCGAATACGAAGGAATGTTATCGGGAAGTATGCTTAACAACCGTCTGCTCTTCAACGGACAGTTCGGTTATCGCAACAACGTAGCCAAGAACAGATCATCGTTCATAGGCGATTTCGACATCCGTTACCTCCTCTTCCCAAGCGGGAACGTAGCCTTCCATGTTTACAACCAAACCAACGACCGCTATTTCACACGTAACTCACTGACAACGCAAGGTATAGGCTTGATTCTGAAGAAAGACTTTAACAGATTGAGTGATATCTTCGGAAGTAGAAAGAAAAAAACAAAAAAACAGAAGCAAAAGCACTAATATACAGAATATTATTCGTAACTTTGTGCCCGATTTGGGCAGATTATGCCCATATTAAAGGTAATATAAAGTCGAACTTTATTAATTAAATTATTTTATTAAACACTTTATGACAAATTTCAAAGACGTCCAGAATGTACAGCCTTTAGCTGACTTCAACTGGGATGAGTTCGAGAACGGCTCACACGCTGAGGCAAGTAAGAACGATCTTACCAAGGCCTACGACGAAACTCTTAACAAGATCCAGGAGCACCAAGTAGTTGAAGGTACTGTTATTTCAGTTGACAAGAAGGAAGTAGTTGTTAACATCGGCTACAAGAGCGATGGTATTATCCCTGCTTCTGAATTCAGGCTTTGGAGAACGACGAGGTTATCCAGGGTTACATCAAGAGCCGCACTAAGGGCGGTATGATCGTTGATGTATTTGGTATCGAGGCATTCCTTCCTGGCAGCCAGATTGACGTTCACCCTATACGCGACTACGATGTATTCGTTGGTAAGACTATGGAGTTCAAGGTGGTTAAGATTAACCAGGAGTTCCGTAACGTAGTCGTTTCTCACAAAGCACTCATCGAAGCAGAGCTCGAAGCACAGCGCAAGGAGATTATCTCTCACCTTGAGAAGGGTCAGATCCTTGAGGGTACTGTTAAGAACATCACCTCTTACGGTGTATTCGTTGACCTCGGTGGTGTTGACGGACTCGTTCATATCACAGACCTATCATGGGGTCGCGTAAGTGATCCACATGAGGTGGTAGCACTCGACCAGAAGATCAACGTTGTTATCCTCGACTTTGATGAGGAGAAGAAGCGTATCGCTCTTGGTATCAAGCAGCTCACTCAGCACCCTTGGGATTCTTTGGATCCTAACCTCAAGGTTGGCGATCACGTTAAGGGTAAGGTAGTTGTTATGGCTGACTACGGTGCTTTCGTAGAGATTCAGCCTGGTGTTGAGGGCTTGATCCACGTTTCTGAGATGAGCTGGAGCCAGCACTTGCGTTCAGCACAGGAGTTCATGAAGGTGGGCGATGAGGTTGAGGCAGTTATCCTCACACTCGACCGCGACGAGCGTAAGATGTCTCTCGGCATCAAGCAGCTTAAGGAAGACCCATGGGAGACTATCGAAGTGAAGTATCCTGTTGGTTCTAAGCACATTGCTAAGGTTCGTAATTTCACAAACTTCGGTATCTTCGTAGAGCTTGAGGAAGGTGTTGACGGTCTTATCCACATCAGCGACCTCTCTTGGACAAAGAAGGTTAAGCACCCATCTGAGTTCACTTCACAGGGTTCTGAGATTGAGGTTGTTGTCCTCGAAATCGATAAGGAGAATCGTCGCTTGAGCCTTGGTCACAAGCAGCTTGAGTCTAATCCATGGGATGAGTACGAGAAGATTTACACTCCAGGTTCTGTACATGAGGGTAAGATCACCGAGTCTATGGACAAGGGCGCTGTAATCTCTCTTGCTGAGGGTGGCGAAGGTTTTGCTACTCCAAAGCACCTCGTTAAGTTAGACGGTACACAGGCTCAGCTTGGTGAGGTTCTCCCATTCATGGTAATCGAGTTCGTTAAGGACACTAAGCGCATCATCCTCTCTCACTCTCGTACATTCGAGGAGGTGAAGGAAGAGCCACGTCGCCAGCGTCCAGCAGCTCCAGGCAAGCCAAAGAGCGACGCTGCTGCTATCAACAACGTTGCTGCAGGTACTTCTCTCGGTGACCTCGGCGTTCTTGCTGACTTGAAGAAGAAGATGGAGGGTGGCAAGTAATTTGCACTCTAAAATCTAACATAAATAAAAAGAGTATCAAGTTTTCTTGGTACTCTTTTTTTATTCTCTTAGCTCTTT
>QWCL01000595.1_pt1 | contig 13036 bp, 10 predicted proteins | sample 1972551 | NCBI WGS metagenome assembly QWCL01 (sample SAMN09866709, study PRJNA288562) | Human oral metagenome isolate term2_saliva, whole genome shotgun sequencing... | isolation source: mouth | host: Homo sapiens | place: USA: California
TCACTATAATCATGCCCATCACAGCGACGGCCTTGATGCGGCAGAGCAAATCATCGCTGAAAAATATCCAGAATATAGCGCTGCTTTCACAAAGGTTTGCAATCGCACATGGGCGCACATGTTCAATATGTTTGTTATGCGCCGCGACCTATTTGATCAATACTGCGAGTGGATGTTCTCCATCTTGGAGGAAATCGAACACCGCGTCGATATTTCCAATTACGATACATACGAAGCGCGTATCTATGGCTTTGTAAGCGAAATCTTGCTCGACGTATGGATTGAAGCAAATAACATCGACTATAAAGAACAAAATGTATCCTTTATGGAGCCTCAAAATTGGTTGAAAAAGGGTAGTTCCTTTGTGTTGCGTAAATTTGGTTTACAAAGTAAAGGCTAGGTACCATTGTGAATCCAGTACTATCTATCATTGTTGCAGCATATAATGCGGAAACTACAATTAAACAAGTTATAGACAGTGTATATTCACAAAATGTAGACACATCCCTATATGAGTTGATTATTGTAAATGACGGTTCTCAGGATAAAACAGGGGAACTGCTTGATACATTGGCTAGCGCCTATCCTGATATGTGTCTTGTGATTCATCATATTCCAAACGGTGGCGTATGTAATGCTCGCAACTATGGCATGTCCATCGCACGCGGCGAATACGTAACATTTATGGACTCCGATGATTACTATGGTGAAAGTATCCTTTCCTCCTTTTTCGAGAAATACAACCAGCATCCACAAGTAGATTTTTGGAAATACGGTGCTGTTGAACATTACATTGAGCATGGTGAAAGCCTTCGTGACAAGGTAAACGACGTGGCGGATTTTCTATCTAGTGATGCTACAGATATTTTACGAATGGCTCTTGAAATGGAATATATTCCTCTCTTTGGTTATGTGTGGAACGGATTTTATAAACGATCTATCATTGAAGAGCATCTTATTCAATTCTCATCGGAATATATTATGGAGGACTTTATGTTCTCCTTCGAATACTTAACTCACGCACAGTCCATGGGGACGATTCCTCATGTGTATTATCACTATATGCTCGACTTAGATAAGACTAGTCTTTCTAAGAAATGGGAGCCAAAGTACTACGAAATGTATCGTTTAAAGGTGCAAACTATTCATCAATACATGGTTAATGCAGGTATTGATGATGCACAGTGCTACCAATTGTTGAGTGTGTTATACGTTAAATATATGTATTCTGCACTAGAACGGATGGGCGCAGTTTCTTCGATAGCTGGTAAATATACATGGTTACAGCAGTTATGGCAAGACGATGTATATAAGGCTATGCAACCTCATATGAAGGGTGGTGCCTCTCTCATCGGCGTATTATCTGGATTGCTTAAATATAAATGGAGTTTAGGTATTATCGCATGTACAGAGTGCATTTCCTTTGTGCGCCATCGCTTAAAAGGTCTATTTGCAAAGATCAAATCTAATTAGAAAGAAGCACGATTATGATAAACCGAGAATCCCGTAGATTGCGTGTATTACAAGTCGGTATGACACGTAATCTAGGTGGCATAGAAACATATTTGATAGAACAATTTAGACATCTTGATAAAAGTAAAATTGATTATGATTTTGTGAACATCACAGGGGAATACTCTATTTGTTATGAAGATGAAATCTTAGCCTCTGGTAGCAAGATTTTTAAGGTTGTTTCCAGACATAAAAACCCATTGCTCCACTATTGGCAGTGGTTTAATATATTGTTACAAAATAAAGGCATTTATGATGTAATTGTCTTGAATACGAATAGCTTGGAATACGTGTTTCCTCTAGTATTGGGAAAAATCTTTGGCATACCTGTTCGTGTTATTCATAGCCATAATTCAGGCTTTGAAAATAAGCAAGGCTTGGCTCGTCGTCTCTTGGTGGGAATGAACAAGAAATTATTGGCTTGGAGTGCTAACTTGCGCTTTGCATGCAGTCAATTTGCAGGACAATGGATGTTTAAAGATAATCCATACCATGTTATTTACAACGCTATTGATATTCACAAATATGATGCGGACTTAGCCGTTCGTGATGAAATGCGCCAAGCTTTAAACTTAGATACAGCGCTAACATTGCTACATGTAGGGCGTTTTTCGTATCAAAAGAATCATAGTTTCTTACTCGATATATTTAAGGAAGTGCATAGTATTCAGCCCGATTCTGTGTTGTTGTTAGTAGGGGATACTACTGAAGAAAGTGAATTCTTAACGGAAGTCAAACGAAAAATCAAAGCATACGGGTTAGAGAATGTCGTTCGTTTGCTAGGCAGACGAGATGATGTTAATAAGATTATGCAGGCTGCAGATGTACTTGTGATGCCGTCCTTTTTTGAAGGTCTTACCGTTGTTGGTATTGAGGCACAAGCATCGGATTTACCACTGCTTTTATCTGATACAGTAACTAAAGAATTGGGACTTTTACCATCTACTCAATTCATTTCATTAGAAGCAGGTCCTACAGCATGGGCTGAGGCAATAGTAAATAGTAAACAACATAATAGACAGAGTCGTTATGAAGAATTAAAAGCAGCTGGCTATGATATTGGGAACGAAACAGAGCGTGTAGAGAAGTTATTAATAGATGCTTATCATGAGCTAGCATAATAGTTGGGAGAAGGAATGGAGTTAGCATTACAACAGGCCATCGATGTACATCCGGTCATTACATTTGATGTCTATGATACGCTAGTATGTCGCGTTATCTATAAAGATAGAGATCTATGGCAATTAGTGGATCGGGAATACCAAAAGCGAAATCATGCAAAGCCCATTGGTTTTTACAAGAAACGGGAGACGGCTGACCATAAGGCGCGTAAAACGTATCCGTACCGAGAGGTAACACTGGACGAGATTTACGAAGTTTTTGCTGATTTATACGGTCAGGAATTAGCCGATGCATGTAAGGCTTTAGAAATTGAATTAGAAATCAATTTAACCTTTCCTAATGATGAGGTCATAGAGGCCTATCAATACGCATTGAAGCAAAACAAAAAGGTATATATCATTTCCGATATGTATTTGACGGATACCATCATTGGTCAAGTATTAGAACATAATAAGATTACAGGTTATGACAAACTATTTGTGTCCTGCATATATCGCAAAACTAAACATGAAGGGGGAGCTTTGTTTAGTGCTGTGTTGGAGGAAATCCAAGCAGAAGCTAAGAATGTGCTGCACATCGGAAATGATGCTAAGGCAGATATTCAACAATCTAAAGCTGTTGGCTTAGATGCGTACTTAATCAAGCCTCCTAGTCGTAAATCGTACGTCAATGAAAGCAAGGCGAAGAGCGATTTAGATTATTCTTTATTATATGGTTTTATCAAGAAACATAACTCCCCTCAAACGCCTGATTCCTTGGCATATCGCTTGGGATTCGATGTGTTTGGTCCTATTGTTAAGGGCTTTATGGAATGGATTAAGGTACATAAGGATAACTATAATCTTGATGCTATTTTATTCTTAGCCCGTGACGGCTATGTATTGCAAGAGATTAGTGACCAAGAGGGGGAACTTACTAGTTTCTACTCTTATTTGTCTCGTCGATCTGTAGTTATTCCTATGATTCAGTATCGTCAGTCCTTAGAGGACATTTTGCGGTTATATAAATCTTGGCAATCAAATATAAAGCTGAATACTTTATTTAATCGATTGGGCATTCCTTATGATGCAGAGGTTGTTCGTTCAGTTGATTTAAGTGAAAGCTCCACTTTTACGCGCGATGAATTGCCTCAAGATGAGCGAATTCAAGCCCTCTATAGTCAAGTGCGAGCGAAGGTATATTATAATTCGCAAGAACAAGGACAGTTATTGTCGGATTATCTCAAACAGTATAAGGATTACGGCAGAATTGGTATTGTAGATCTTGGTGCTGGTACTATTGTATCGGCGCTTCAGCAATATAGTACAATCAAGAACTATAATATTGATTGGATTCCGCTCTACCTACAAAATAGTCTTGAGCCAACAGATTCGTATATTAATATTTCTCAAAACTACGAATTGCAAACAGCGTTACGCTTAGGTTATATGTTCTTAGAGGTATTCTTTACGGCGCCACATGGTACAACTTTAGGCTATGAATACAATGAAAAATGCGAAGCTGTGCCTTTACTAGAGGACTACGAATATAGCTCCATACCTGAGGAATATAAGAATCGCTTGGATGAGCTACATCAAGGGGCAAAGGACTTCTATCAGTCTTATCCGCTAGATATGATGCAATATGGCTCTATTGATGCGGATTTAGTGATGACGAACTTCATTCAATTTGTCTTGCATCCAGATGATGAAGATGTAGCGTACTGGGGACCATATCCAGTGTATATAGACTCCTTTGAGCCGATGATTAAGAATAAATCTTTGGCTGCTTATTTAAGTAATCCAAAACAATTGGTTACGGACTTTAAGGATAGCATCTGGCCTGCAGGTTTCTTACATGCTCTAGGTAATTCTAATTTATTATTAGGTATGTTAAATCATAGTAATCAACTGCGATTATCTTTGAAAGATAAGTTGGTGAAGCGATGAAAGTAAACTGGTCATTATTGGAAAATATTGGTTCTTTGCTCACTGTAAAAGGTCTCCAATATATTCTGAGCTTTATTACCTTCCCTTATTTAGTACGGGTTCTTCACGTTGATGGCTTTGGTCAGCTCGCCTTTGCTACGGGCGTGGTACAGTACTTTTTACTATTTTCTAACTTTGGCTTTGACCTCAGTGGACCTAAAAGTATTGCGCGCCATGATCGTGGGCCAAAGAGGGGTTTTTATTTCAGTTCCATCATGGGGGCTAAGCTCTTTATTCTCGCCGTTATAACCGCTGTGTTTGGGATATTGATGTTTATCCTGTCTAACTGGTTCAATTATAATGCACTCCTTTATGGGGCAGTGTATTTAAACGTTATTGGTACGGCACTATTTCCAATTTGGTTCTTTCAAGGGATACAGAAGATGCGCTACATCACCTTTGTTAGTATCTTAGGTCGTATCGTATCGGTAGCGGGAATCTTTATCTTTGTAAATACCTTAGATGATATCGTGTGGGCTGCCTTTTTCCAATCCATTACTAATGTGATTGCGGCGGTCTTCTCGTGGATCATCATCTACAAGGAATATCCAGATATTTTGATGCGCATTAAATGGTGTCATATTAAGGATGCCATTAAGGATAGCGTTCCATACTTTGGCTCCATGGTGGCTATTAATCTCTATACTAGCTCCACTATCGTATTCCTCGGTTTAGTAACGTCCGACTACGTCGTGGGCATCTATACGGCGGCAAATCGCATTATTGATGCTTTCAGAGGTGGTCTAAGCCCTGTAGTAGACGCATTATATCCATTTGTTAATAAAATTGCCAAGGAATCCAAGGAAAGGGCTCAATCAGTGTTGCGTAAAGCGACCATCATTCTTTGCTCTGGTACATCCTTGCTCTGCATTGGTATCTTTATAACTGCTAAATGGTTGGTTTACTACATTCTTGGACCAAGCTATGAAGAGTCCGTGTCGGTATTGCAAATATTAGCATTCTTGCCGTTAGTGGTTATTACTAGCAATATTTATGGCCTATTCGGTATGATATCCTTTGGTCATCAAAAGGAATTTGTTACGATTTTAGTTCACTCTGCTATTTTAGATTTATGTATCGTGTTCCCGTTGCTCTATTACATGGGGGCCGATGGCGCAGCATTGACCATGCTTTTAACAGAAATCTATGTACTCTACAGATGTATTAAATTCGTAAATGCTAGTGATTTTAGATTTTTATAATTAAATAAAGAAGTGAAAGCATATGAATACATATATTTTAAACGACCTTAAACGAAAATGGTGGCAAATAGCCCTCGTAGGTATCCTTTGTGCTATCGTTATCATCGTGTCTCGTACGGTACTAGTAAAACCAATCATGGTACATGGTCCCATCAATGCATCTGTTATCTTTACAGTAGATAATAAGACCCCAGATACTATTGTGAAGGATGATCTCCATTTAAGAGGAATGCTTCAATCACAAGGTTTTATCATGGGTTTTGTGAAGCAAAGTTCTAATGATCTTGATTGGTCTAAACTCAACTCCAATTGGGGTGCCATGGATGCGGTCAATCAGTTCAAATGGTATCAACAACATGTCTTTGTAAATACAGAGGATCCTAAAATTTACGAATTGTATATCATGTTTAATCCTAATGATGTACAAGATCCAGACTATACGAAGGCTCATTTGGATATCTTAATTAATCAGTACATTAGCTATGCCAATAGCAAGGTACAAGCTATCAATCCAAACTATTCTATTCGTCTCGTTGATAAACAAATTGTTGAAGGCGATGCACAATTTAAAGATGAAGGCTTCTTACCTGTGAAGTACGGTATTATAGGCTTTATTTTGGGTAGTATGGTTATGATTTTGTTTGTTTCTGTAACAGCTGTAAGGAAGTATCGTCATGGTAGATAGCCAATTTTGGTTCATATCGTTGTCCCTCTCATCAGTCTTGCTGTTGTTAGTGACACTATATGCACTAGATTTTGATTTACTATCGCCAGTTATCGCAACACAGTCGTCCTTAACGATTGCTAGCATTCTGTGCACCATTATGGTAAAACAGTGGCAATTGCCCATGCATGGTAGCACCGTGTTAATCCTCATTAGTGCACAAATCGTGATGACCTTGGGTTCACTTTACGTGGCCCATTGTTTGAATGATAGAACTATAGTAAAAGCTAGCATATCTACTAAGAATATGAGTGATGTGTATATTCCGATGTATCGCCAAGGTATTTTATGGATATTGCTAGCTGTTATTGTAGGCTTAGCAGGTCATGAGATGTATACCTTAGCGGAAAAGGCAGGGAATAAGAATGGCATTTTAGGTATCGCTAGTTCTATTCGTCCTTATATTATGGCTGAAAGCTCAACAATAAAGCTATCTCGCTGGATGGCGTATTATCAAATCTTAGTGCAACAAATAACATATTTATCAATATTTGCTTTTATTCAGCGCTCAGTCTTTAAGGCATGGCGCTGGAGTAATCTATGTTATTTAATACCTCTACTATTTTTCTTCCCCTTTGTGTATTTAACAACGGGGCGCATTCTAATCATTACCTTAGTTATATTCATCTTTACGATTATCGGTCATGCTTTGTACCGCAAATATGAAGGTTTTGAGTATGCGAAGAAATTGCTCACAACAGCAGGGATATCCTTTTTATCTTTTTTCTTACTATTTATAATTGTAGGTACTTTATTTGGGAAAGGTATTAGTTCTAATTCATCAGCTCTTGAGATTCTAGCACATTATGCAGGGATTTCTTTATCTGCCTTCGATGTGATTTTACAGTATCAATTAGTAGATTCCACATTGATTGGTCAAACACTATTTGTTGGGCCTTACGCAAATCTAAATACTTTAGGTTTTGCTTTACCTAAACCAAGTGTATTTTTGTTCTTTACCTATTTTAATAATATTGATACAAATGTATATACATCTCTAATGCGTTATTATCATGATTTTTCGTTTTTAGGCATGTATCTTTTTGCATTACTTATTATTATAGTTTATACAATCTTGTATTACGCCAGTAGACAAAGTAATAGTATCCCTATGATATTGGCATATGCTACCTTTGTGTATCCTCTATATTTATTCTATGTAGATGATCGAATTTTCATGGATTTTTTTGGTACACAAATCATATATATTCTTGTACTACAGTTTATCCTAATTAAATTACTATATAAATATAACAGTTAAATTATTGCTATTGATAGAAGTTATAGATACTAAACACACTGTAACTTTAATCAGAAAAAGAAACGGCTAATGCTCAAATATGATTATTTAGAGTATTAGCCGTTTCTTTATTAATAAATTGAATAAATAACTATATGCTAATTATACTGCTTTATATAGGATGAAGAATTAATGAAAGTTTTAAAGTTTCAGTATAGATATTTTATGTTTTTCGAGTATACTAATCATATTGAAATTATTAAATATAATAAATTGTAATTGAGATGAGTGAACATAGGTATAATATATTGAGGGAGAAAATATGAGTACTTGTTTTATGCTAATGAACAATCCAATGGATTTAATTATGAATCTAGTGGTTGGTACTACTAACCATAATGAACAAACAACATTGGAAGGCGCAATTGAAAAGTATAAAGTCGATTTTGATTCGGAATCAAATCAAGCTATTTTTACGTTTAAAATGTTTGGTGATTCTAAATTCTATAAGTTACGTATGATTGCAGATGCTGAAAAGAATTTAGAAGAGCTCACTACTACAGAACACTTTTTCCAAGTTGTAAATGTATTAGGTCTTACGATTAATACGGCTAAGTCTAAAAAGAAATCACTAGCCATTAAGGTAGATATGGAAAAATCTTATGTATACCTTGAAGACTTGAGTTCTAATGATGGGGCTATACATAAATTCCATGGTTGGTTGGAACATTAAAAATTTGATATTCATATTATTTAACTCACTATATAGAGCTTTAAATTTTGTTCTATATGGTGAGTTTTATTTTACATGCATCAAATATGTCACAACACCCTCATATTTGTTTTGTATTTTATGTTGCATATGCACGATAATAAGCTAGTCATGCATTATATGTGAGATTATATCTTTAGTACGTATCAAAATTACGATTCACCATTATTACCACTCTATGCTTTGTTAATACTGCCATTTTAATGCGAATTTCACCGTTTTTTGGTATAATAAGCAAGTATTCCAACGATAAAACGGAGGTAATTCTAATGCGTAAATTCTTATATATGTTAGCGGCTTTGCTCGTATTGATTGGTATTAATACATATGATGTAGAAGCTCGTACGGATGTATATGCCACAACTTATAACGGTAATAGCTGGTATGTAGACCAAGACTCTGTGAAGAGAGTAGGAGATGTACTCAATTTTACCGTATATACCACATCTGGTCTTAGCTATAAGGTAACATCTAGCGATAATAACTATTACAATGCAGATGTATTCTACTATAACAACAAACTCGTTTCAGACAATGGCCAATCTGTATGGAAATCTCCAGGTATGATGGCCGCTATGCGTGTGGCACGTAGATAAAGAATAAAGGCAGCGATTTGATCGCTGCCTTTTAGTCTGTATAAGTGTACTATAGTATTGTTTATCCGTATTTGACGATATATAAGATTAACCCTATAATATAAACAGATAGCCAAACGAGTAGATCCGTCGGGCTCATCTCAAAAGGGTAAATAATTGATGAAATGGCCTTTCAGTTATCCAGTTATTGGTAACGAAGGGCTATTTGTCTTTTCCAAGACAAATAAGCGCCACGAGTGCACCAAAGGCAATGATTACAGTCATTACCTCTAGGATTATCATGATTAACTCATAATCACTCATAGACAACCCTCCCTTCATAGACGAAGAGAGGCCCAACCTCGCTTAACTATCCTAAGTCAATTATATGGCGAACATATAAGCGAATCAATAAGAATCTATTTATAGAAATATACAAAAATATATATACGTATACGTTAGCAGTAACTATAATTACTGCTTTTTTTTACTTGTGATAATTTTCTAGTTATGTGGCAAATTTCCCTCATATTTACAAGAACATAATTATTAAATATAATTAAATTATTTAATAATAGTTTATAGTGTGTAAATGAGAGAGGGTTTTTATGAAACGTGTGTATAAAGCAAACCTATCTTTAGCAATTGCTTTGACAATTGCTAGTTCTGTAGTGCCCTATGCAATGGCGGGGAGTACATTAGTTACTACACCTAATGGTGCAAATATTACGGCAAATAACGGTGGGAAGTTTAAGGCTGGCGAAATGACAAACTACATATCTACCATTGAGGCAGATACTGGTAGTACAGTCAGCATTGATAAAGCTGTTGCTAATATTGGCTATAATAACAAGCCTTTCATTAGCAGTAAAGGTGGCAGTACAGTTAGCCTTAAGGAAGGCGTTTATGATGTTCAAAATGTAAGCACTCCTATTGCAGTGGCTCAAGGTGGCACAGTTAATATTGGTGTAGATGGCAACAAAGGTAATTTTATCGGTAACGACTTATCTTTAGTTGGTGATGTTATCGTTAAAAGCGACCCAAATTATGCGTCTGAGATCAATATTGGAATCATTGGTAAAGAATCTCTTTGGGACGGTTTAGCCTTTAACTTAGCAGATAAAGATGCAAAGCATCCAAGTCATATCAATGTATTCCTTGGCGACTATGGTTCTTGGGAGCTTTTCTATCAAGGCGGCTTGCATGAAGGAACATTAGATGGTGGTACACAACCTAGCCATGTACATCGACTTGTAGGTTCCAAGAATCGCAACTATGCGAATATGGTAACCCAAAGTGAGCATAATAAGCTCTATGTAGATAAGCTTGAAGGTCATGTAAACTTTATTTACGACCCTAATGATGAAGGTGGCGATACTGAGGATCCAAATTATAAACCACCGACTACAACCTATAATGGTTTGACTCCAGATTCCTTCTGGGGTGGTGATATTCACATTACAAGTGCGGCTCCTGGTGCAGCAGCTCATGTGTATACTACTCAACGAGGCCTAGATATGTCCTCTGAAGCTAATGTGAACAAGATTTTAGATAACTTGGCTCACAAGATGTACTATCATAACTATGTTAATGGTGAAAGAAACCTTCAAGGTACAGTAGCTATTGCATCTGATGGTTCTGAATCTGGTCGTTTTACAGTAATTACATCTGGTCATGCTAAAGAAGGTGATATTACATGGCAAGCGGATAAGGATGGTCAAGGTAAATACGTATATGGTGAAAATAAACCAGTACCAAAACCTCAACCTAAGCCAATACCAAAACCAGAAGTAAAACCAACGCCAACACCTGAGGTTAAGCCGGCACCAACTCCGACTCCTAAACCAGAGGTAAAACCTACTCCTAAACCTGAGGTTAAGCCGGTACCAACTCCGACTCCTAAACCAGAGGTAAAACCTACTCCAAAACCTGAGGTTAAGCCAGTACCAAAACCAACTCCTAAGCCTGAAGTGAAACCAACTCCAGTGCCTGAACGTAATACTCATATTCACGTTATTATGGGTGATTTTGATACACCTCATATGCGCGGTGCACGTTCTGCTATCATGAGCAATATCAACGGATGGAGAACATTGACAGATAATATGTATCGTCCACGCGTATTGCAACAAGGCGAACCAACAGGTATTTGGGCTCGCGTTGGAGGCGGTAAATATAGCTATGACGCAAAAGGTATTGATACAGATACAACATATACACGCATTCAAGGCGGTTACGATGCTAAAACAGGTAGCGGCTGGACTGTAGGTGGTCAAGTATCCTACCTTCGTGGCAACGATGACTACGTATTCAACGGTTCAGGTAAGGAAAAAGCCTTTGCTGTAGGTGCGTATGGTGTAAAAGACTTAGGCAAGGATCAATACATTCACCTTGAATCCCAAGTAGGTCGTGTTTCTAATGCTTTCACAGCTCGCAATGAAATTGGTGAAAGCATTTCTGGTGATGCTAAAGCAAATGCCTATACAATTGGTGCACGATACGGCAAAACTGTGAAATTCCAAAATGGTACATACATCGAACCACAAGCGCAATTGAGCTACACTCATTTCGGTGGGGATAGCTTTGATGCGGGTCGTATGCATGTTAACCAATCTGGTGTGAGCAGCACAGCAGGTGGCCTTGGCCTTGAAATCGGTAAAACATTCGGCGCAGGTAACATCTATACTCGCGTTGGTGTAAACCATGCCTTCTCTGGCACTGTAAATACAGCGTACACAACTGGCAATACTACAAAATATACAAAACAAGACCTTAAAGGTACTTGGACTGATCTAGCATTCGGTGGTCGTTATGGCTTCAATGCTAATAACAGCATCTTTGCTGACCTTAGCACAGGATTATCCGGTGACTATAAAGCAGGCTGGTCTGTAAATGCTGGATTTACACATAAATTCTAAGGATCAATTTAATAAATTATTCTTTGTAATATAGCCAATATATAAAGCCTCCTAATAGTAGAGTAATAACTTTATTATTAGGAGGCTTTTATAATATATTTCGTATATTTCTATTAATAGATTCTTATTGATTCGCCCATATGTTCTCTATATAATTGACTTAGGATAGTCAGGTGAGGTTGGGCCTCTCTTCGTTAATGAAGGGAGGGTTGTCTATGAGTGATTATGAGTTAATCATGTTAATCCTAGAAGTAATGACTGTAATCATTGCTTTTGGTGCACTCGTGGCGCTTATTTGTCTTGGAAAAGACAAATAGCCCTTCGTTACCAGTAACTGGATAACTGAAAGGCCATTTCATCAATTTTTTGTAACTTTGAGATGAGCCCGACGGAACCACTCGCTTGGCTATCTGTTTATATTATAGGGTTTATATCATATATCGTCAAATACGGATAAACAAGTGTATATTAAACAATTTTATATGGTTATTATTTACTAAGAGGCAGCGAATTAATCGTTGCCTCTTTTTGTATGCTTCCATCTAATAGATACTAATTTTCCAACAGATGACAATTTTTAAATATTTTTAAAATAAATGCGTATAATTCATTTACAATTCACTAAAAATGATGTAATATTTTAAATATATTTTAAAAGTGTTAGAAAAAAGTTTCTTTATTATGAGAGTGTATATCTGTCTTTTACCGTATATAAAGGCTAATAAATCAACTCATAGATATATATTCAAGTATGAAGGAGCTTTCACACATGTGATTGTATTGTAAGTGAAATATTGATTGAGGTATAAGAGGATGAAAGGTAGTAATAAGATTTTATTGTCTGCTGTTATGATGACCTTATTGTCATCTACGATGGCTATGCCTGTTACATGGGCTGCAGCAGGTATTAATTCTGATGGACGTATTTTTGCAACTACTGCTGATAGTAAATTTGAAAGTACAGGTAATACGACTGCGAATGGTGTAGCCGCATCTGATGGTGG
>QWCL01001175.1_pt1 | contig 12996 bp, 17 predicted proteins | sample 1972551 | NCBI WGS metagenome assembly QWCL01 (sample SAMN09866709, study PRJNA288562) | Human oral metagenome isolate term2_saliva, whole genome shotgun sequencing... | isolation source: mouth | host: Homo sapiens | place: USA: California
ATTGTTTAACAAACCTCTCTGGCGTGTCAATTAAGCCATCTCTGTTAATGTCTTCACCCTTCTCTGATAAATAATCTTTTATGGCGTCGATCAGTTTCGCCTCTGCTGAACTTATTTTTGCTGCAACCATTGTGCTAACTCCTTCCATACTACAGCTATCATGTCGGTCTTTTCATCGTCACTCATCTCAGCTATCGTCTTGTTTGCGCCATCAACTTTGAAATATTTATCGTAGTCACGACCATTCTCGCCGCGTGGTTCGCTGAGTAATTCACCATACACTTTGTACGTAAACGTCTTGATTTCTAGTCCATCTAGATACGTAACCGTACGCTGAGTGTATGCACCTCTGTCATCTTTAAGCAATTTTACTATGTTTTCTATGCCGATAGTATCAAGTGCGTACTTCGTATAAACCCCTGGAAAACCTTTGAGGCTTTTGATGAACAGCCCAGAGTCCATAACAACCAGTGGACTCTTTAGTAGTTCGTAGTATTTTTGAGCTTTATCAATGGATACTTCTTCTTGGCTATCTGATTGAATTTCCGGTACATCAGGTAGCTCCCTGTCGGGAGCTGTGAGTGTTAGACCCGCCCCCAATAATGCCTGGTTTGCCCCAGCTAATTTATATTTGTTGGTTGTGGCGTAGGTTATATTCATAAAGCCCCTCCTTTATTGAATTATTCTTTTCTTTGCCATAATCCCAATCATTAGTATTGGAACATGCCATGATCGTATCAGCAACGAGGGACAATAGACTCATATCTGGATATTCCGACCCCTCAGGAAGCACCTTTTCTGCGCCTATTATCACCGTTCGTATAGTCTCCTTGTTTACTCAACTTGTCAACAAAAGCTACTTTTGTTTATATCACACTTGTATAAAAAGTAAATAGGATATACTCGGCGTAACTTGTCAGGACTTAAAACCTGAACTATAATTAGCTCACATCACGAGTTCGTTAAATAAAACGACAGATGTAATTACGGGAAATTAGCTCAGTTGGCTAGAGCGCACGATTCACATTCGTGAGGTCACAGGTTCGAGCCCTGTATTTCCCACCATTTATCTACAAACGGGGAGCCGGCTGGACACATAATAATATCTCCCGAGAACCATCATACGGATATATACTGTGATTACCTTGAAAGAAATGAAGCTTTAGTAGCAGAGCGTAGACGCTGGGGGATAAATATTCGACAAGACAAGATCGTGAATTATTTCGTCCGAACAGAACCTGCTTATGGAATGTATATACCTCAGTTAGACGACATGCCGGACTATCCCGAACTGCTAATAGCCTGTACGAAGAATAAAAAAGCGAAGAGATTAGCCCATCAAGAATTAAGAGTAGACTCGACGCAAGTTAAATTGGCGACGCAAGCTCTCGGTATAGTAATGGTTGATCTGGATATTTTACATAGAGCCGACGGCGAAACTCGGCTGATAAATTTCCCAAAAGACCAACTTGACGAACAGCAAATTACAGTATATTAAAGTATTAAACACAACTTTCACTCTTTTTATTTTCCCCTTATCGTGGTAAAATTTTATATTAAGAGGAAGGTCTGTGCTAACATCAGACCATATTTTTATGAAGGACGCTAGCAAGATTCGAAACATTGCCATTATTGCCCACGTCGACCACGGCAAAACAACCATGGTTGACGGGCTATTAAAGCAGTCGCGAACATTCCGCGACAACCAAGCCGAGATGAGCCAGGAATTGATTATGGATTCCGGCGATCAAGAGCACGACGGCGTTCTGCTAATCGTGGATGCGCAGGAAGGTCCGATGCCTCAGACCAAATTCGTATTAGCGAAGGCGCTTGAGCTGGGGCTGAAGCCTGTCGTGATTATCAATAAGATTGACAAGCCAGCCAGGCGAATTGCCGAAGTTGAAGATGAGTTGAGCGATCTGTTTTTGGAGCTAGCGACCGACGATTCTCAATTGCAATATCCAATTTATTACGCAATCGGACGTGACGGAAAATCATGGAAAGAAATTCCTGCAAACACCGACGAAGACGCAGATTTGACGCCAATTTTTGACGCGATTATTAACGACATTCCAGCGCCAGATGTGACGGAAGATGGCGCATTTCAATTGCTTGTTACCAGCTTGCAATATGACACATTTCAAGGAAAATACGCGATTGGGCGAATTGCTCGCGGATCTGTTAAGCGTGGCTTGCAAGTCAGTTTGATGAAAAATGGCGAAGTCGCGGGCTCTGCACGAATTGAGAAAGTTTTTGGCTATCGCGGCTTGAATCGCGAAGAACTTGACGAAGCTTTTGCTGGCGACATTGTGGCGCTGGTTGGCGTGGCTGACGCGCATATTGGTGATACGATTGCCGACAAAGAACAGCCTGAAGCTTGAAACCAACGTGGCGCTACGCGTTGAGGAAAACGGAATTGGCTTTACGATTTCTGGACGCGGCGAATTGCACTTGAGTGTTTTGATTGAAACCATGCGACGCGAGGGCTTTGAGTTTGAAGTTGGACGACCGCAAGTTGTTACAATTACCGAGGACGGCGTCGAAAAAGAACCGATTGAAGAATTGCAAATTGAAGTCGGAAGCGAATTTATCGGTGCGATTAGCCAAGAGCTTGGCGCGCGACATGCTGAAATGAAATCCCAGGAAACGACCACCGCTGGTGCTGCTCGCCTGACTTACATTTTGCCGACGAGAGCGCTGATTGGTCTGCGCAACATTTTATTGACCGCCACCAGAGGTACGGTGATTATGAATTCCCTGCCTCACGGATATCAACCGCTTGGCGGAAAATTGCCAAAGACTCGCAATGGAGTTTTGATTGCATTTGAAGCTGGCACAACAACACCTTACGCTTTGCAAGCAGCGGAGGCGCGCGGTGAATTACTGGTTGGACCGGGAACGGAAGTTTACGCCGGGATGATTGTCGGGATTTACAATCGCCAAGAAGACATCGAAATCAACGTTTGTAAAGCCAAACATTTGACCAACATGCGCTCCAAATCGTCGGATGGAACTGTGCAATTGACGCCATTTACGCAGTTTAGCTTGGAGCAATGTATCGACTTTATCGAAGATGACGAGCTTTTGGAAGTTACGCCAAAATCATTACGACTTCGCAAGCGATATCTGGACGCAAACGAGCGAAAACGCGCCGCGAAACAATAATTGCGTTAACCACAAAATAACCGCCCCGTAATGAGGCGGCTATTTTTAATGTGAGCATCAACTAATTGACAAGAGTTTCTTTGACTCGTCGAGACTTCAAGAAATACAATATACATGCTATGTCCGTTAAGACTGCCAATAGGGTAATTCCCCCAAACCACGTGACAACAAATCCCGCGTCCTTGACCTCCGAGTTGGTAGCAATACCAACAACAATCATATATACCACATACGCAACCGTTCCAACCACGATATTAGCGATAGCCATCTGTTTACCAATCTTTTTACGCATTAAAATTAGAACTGCGGCAGATGTCGCCATTACACCCGAAATAATATGCCAAATAATGCCAATAACTTCCCATACGATTAACTGGTTGCTGCTCATACGGCGTATTCTGCGGTTGTGGTGCGGGACCGTATTGTGCGTTTGGATCAGGCTGTGGCGCATATTGCGGCTGCTGAGGTTCTTGATTTTGCATATTAACTTCTCCTTTTAAGAATATTGATATGCCAATTATACCACATCCTTAATTTCCTCTGGTAAAAATCCTTTATCGTGCTTAAAGCCGGCTTGCCACTTATAGTCCTTATTATAGCCCAAGTCTTTCATCAATTTGGTCGGAGCGTTCCTGAGATGTAACGGCACAGGAGAATTCGGATATTTACGCGCCAGCTCAAAAGCGCCGTGCATTAAATCGGTAATTTCACGCGACTTCTGACTACGGGCCAACGCAATAGCGCAATGGAATAAATTGTACTTGGCCTCCGGAAGACCGACGCGCTCGACAGCCTCAAACGTTGCAATTGCCAAGCTCAACGCACCATTACCCGCCAGCCCGATATCTTCCGATGCAAAAATCACCATTCGCCGAGCAATAAACTTCGGATCCTCGCCCGCGTCAATCATTCGCGCCAAATAATACGCCGCAGCCGTTGCGTCACTGCCCCGCAATGACTTGATAAAAGCAGAAATCACGTCATAATGCGAATCACCTTTTTTATCATAGCCCGGAAGTCGCTTCTGTGCCGCCGCCTTAACTACTTCCGGCGTTACTTTTTCGTTAAAACTCAGCGCCAATTCCAAATTGCCCAGCGCCACCCTTGCATCGCCATCCGATAATTCCGCCAAATAATCCAGTGCCTTGGGTGAAACTTGCTTGGACTTTTTCAGAACTTTCAGCGCTCTTTTTAATACGGATATGATTTCGTCTTTTGTCAATCGCTGGAGAACTAAAACTCGCGAACGCGACAGCAGCGGCGTGATGACTTCAAAGCTCGGATTCTCGGTCGTCGCACCAATCAAGGTAATTAACCCGCTCTCAACGTGCGGCAAAAACGCGTCTTGTTGAGCTTTATTAAATCGATGAATTTCGTCAACGAATAGAATTGTCCTGAGCCCCAAATTCCAATTTTGACGGGCATGCTCAATCACTTGTTCAACGTCCTTTTTTCCGCTTGTAACTGCCGACAGCTCAATAAATTCCGCCTTCACCTCGCGCGCAATAATCCGCGCCAACGTCGTTTTTCCAGTTCCCGGCGGACCCCATAATATCAAACTGACCGGCTCACCATTCTTAACGATTCGCCTCAATAACTCGCCCTCACCAAGCAAATGGCTCTGCCCTATCACCTCGTCCAGCGTCTGCGGTCTCATCTGTTCAGCCAGTGGCTGCCTACTATCACTCATACTTCCATTATATCGCGAAATCCATAAAGCCAAAAAGTCGTCCGCCGTTTACACTTTCCTCACACAAAATGCTACAATAGATCTATATAAATAGGAGGAAAAATGGGAGCATTTGTAGTAATAATCTTAGTATCTATCGGGCTTTATGTGCTTGGTGGCATTAAAATTGTCAATCAATATCAGCGCGGCGTGGTTTTAACACTTGGTCGATTTACTGGTGTTCGCGAACCAGGATTAAGAGTCGTCATTCCAGGATTGCAGACAATGATGTTGGTCGATATTCGTTCAACTCCAATTGACGTTCCGAAACAAGAAGTCATCACCAAAGACAACGTCACAGTCGGCGTTGATGCGGTGGTTTATTTCCGAGTCATCAACGCACCAAAAGCCGTGTTGGAAACCACGAACTATATTTACGCGACTAGCCAATTTGCCCAAGCGGCACTGCGTGACGTCACTGGTAACGTTGATATGGATGATTTGCTTGCCAAGCGTGAAGAGATTTCCCAGCAGATCAAGGAAATTGTTGACGCCGAAACCGACAAATGGGGTATCGATGTCGAGAATGTTAAGATTCAGAACATCGAGCTTCCTGGCGATATGAAGCGCGCCATGGCTAAACAGGCCGAAGCAGAACGCGAGCGCCGCGCCAACATCATCAATGCTGACGGCGAAAAAGCTGCAGCCGAGACATTAGCCCAGGCCGCAGAAATCCTAGCAAAAACTCAAGGCGCCATCAATCTGCGAACATTGAACACCTTAGAGCGAATCTCCACGGAGCCAAGCCAAAAGACGATGATGTTATTCCCTATCGAACTCATCGACGCAATCCGTGGCGGTAAGAAATAGAACATTTATCAATAAATAAGCACTCTGCAATTTTACGGAGTGCTTTATAATTCCTGGTGGAATTTTACAACTCCGCTAGAACCTATTTTAGTACAAAATGTTAAAAACTGTGAGCCGCCACATGTTGCAAGTGACACGCCCTATATATTAAATAACCAGTAAAGAATGATTGTTATAACAGTAAATCCAGCAATCAGTGTATTTCTTATATTCTTGTTTTCAACGGCCCTAAACCCGTCCTCTGTAAGCCAATGCTTTTGAAAGTCTGCTTCAAAAAGTACATGGCAAACTCCCTGATAATTAACCACAAAGAGTGGTACTTTTCTAAAATTGTTCCTTTTCTTGCTATAAATCTTCAATACCTTAGTACGGTAATAATCAGAGCCTTTGTATTCGTAGAACAATGCTTTTTTATTAACAACAACTTTGTAGTACAAATAATCGCCTAGTTGTATATACTGGCGCGCGCCAGCCGAATCAACAACTTCCAATCCATTAACAAAAGTGGCAACATCATAATTTTCTGGTGCTGGTGACTCCTCTTTTTTATATTCTTTCTGCTTGCCATACTCCGTATGGCTTCGCTCATGCTTTTTATATGACCTATAAGCTATGCTCTCGTCATACGATTTCCGTTCTATAGGGTCGTTCAAAATTGAGTAGATAAACTGAAGTCTTTTGAAAAGTTCATCATCTTTTTCTGAACCTGTATCAGGATGATACTTGAAAGCAAGCTTTCTGTAAGCTTTTTTTATTTCATCTTGCGAAGCAGTAGGCTCAACGCCCAAGAACTCATAATAATTATCTGAATTAGCCACTAATTATTATCTCCAATAGCGGTAAACGTTATCAGTAAAATCGGAATAATTAACGATACGGCTATACTGATTAGCACCTTAAATACTGTGTGCATTTTTGTCTTGCCAGCAAGAACGTCTCTCTGTAGCTTTATTAAGTAGAAAATTACAACCGCAATTAAATACAAAAAGGCAAAGCTCCAAATGAGAGAACTAACACTGTTATTATGCGTACTGTCTGTATTGCCGCCTAAAAGGTCGCCCCAGTTGAAATTAGCAAAAAATGCTCCTATTGCGGGTATAGTCAAATAAATGAGGAATAAGAAAGATTGAACATATATGCTTATGGCTGGCGACAGCCATATATAGTGATACCATTTTATTCCTAATAACTTGCCCTTATCGTCCTCCTCAAATTTACCTACTAATTTTTGTCCTGTGTTAATACCAACAAACGTTAGGACGCCAGCACCAATAAACTGGAAAACAATAAAAGCCATGTATAAATTATCTTGTCTGATAACATCTCTCATGCGCACAAAGCTTTCGTGTAGTGCGTCATTCCTAAATATTGCAATAATCAGGAATAAAATGATAACATACCCAAAAATACCAACAATGGCATTAACCATGCTTATCGTGACTTTATCGCTTGCCCTGATTTTACGCGCCATGTGTGAATATGCGACACCGAATATAAAAGCAAGCCCACAGATAATGGCGAATTTGACAATGCTCCATAGCGGCTCATCAGTCCAAAATAAATTGCTAGGATTAAAATTCTTACCGAGATTAACAACACCCCTGTTATTAAGAATAGTAATAAACTTTCCTATAGCGTCTTGTAAAACAAGCCAGACAAGCAGATAGCACGCAATAAAATACTTGAGCTTAGCGTTAAAGTCTAGGCTTCTATTGAAAGTATCTCTTGCCATTTATTCATTAGCTCTTCCTGCACTCTCAGCTAAAGTCCCACCAATGATACGCGTGCCATACGTCAATATAACGTTAATTAGTAGTACGAAGAATATGCTCCAACGACCGTTAAATATCGCTGCCGCCATTCCGATAGGCACTACACCAATACCGCCTATGAATAGACCAATAATCACAGCTATCCAGCCCCAAAGTGTCAACGTAACCAGCAAGCCAATAATCCAAGTCTGCAAACCATAAACATACGATGATAGGAAAATGATGATACCTACAACACCACGAGCAACACCACGAGTTTTACGCGATATAGCCATCAGTAAAGCAATGACATTGATTGCAAACAATATACCTGTTAGCCAGCTGACAAACGGTAATATAGTCGCACCTACCGTTGCGCCTACTGTAAAGAACAATATTAGGGCGATGATACTACCCACAAAAAACGCTATGCCTAACAATACGCCACCGATGGATTTTAGTGTTTCCATGTAATCTCCTCTTTTATATTACATCGTGGCGAAATACAAAAAAGCCCGCCACGAGCGATAGCCGAAACTACCCGATACCGTTTCCAGTACCGACCATAGAGAAATAGCGACTCATGACGAGTTTTTATTTCTTCATGGTTTATGTGATAATTATACTATTTACACCGCATTTTTGCCATATCTAGCAAAAAGCACATCCGACCAGAAAAATCCGACCTTTTCATTTAAAAAATAAGGAATCGGCGGGGGGTCTAAAAAGGTTTTTCTGGAGTGAAACGCAGCACGGCTTGTCGTGCTAGGCGGCGCGGCTCACAGTTTTTAACATTTTGTACTAAAATACTTTCTTGGTGCGGATGGGGAGAGTCGAACTCCCATCTCAACCTTGGGAAGGTCACATAATAGCCGCTATACGACACCCGCGTGCTCTCATTTTATCACGCTTGCACAATGCGGGCAATCTGTAGTATAATTGACAGTAGCAATCACCCGTGTGGCTCTTTAGCTCAGTTGGTAGAGCAGAGGCCTGAAGAGCCTTGTGTCCCCAGTTCAAGTCTGGGAGGAGCCACCAAGTATTGCATTTCATTCTCGGTTTTGTTACAATAAATCGTGAACCGCATGCGGGTATAGCTCAGTTGTTAGAGCGCTTCCTTGCCATGGAAGAGGCCAGGAGTTAGAGTCTCCTTACCCGCACCAATTCGATATTTAGCCATCCGAATGGGTGGTTTTTTCGTATGTTAATTCTTAGATAGCTAATTACATTTGACATAATACCCCCAGGGGGTATATGATTATTTCATGGATACAGCAGACATCAAACGGCGAGCCCTGCATCGCACAAAGATCATATTAGGACAAATGCGCGGACTCGAGAAACAAATTACCGACGACGCGTATTGCATGGATGTTTTAACCCAAAGCCTAGCAATACAAAAGTCATTGGCGTCACTTAACAAACTTATTCTGGAGCGACATCTCCGCACGCACATTGCTGATAAAATGGCGTCCGATGACGAAGCTCAACAAAGTAAAGCGATAGAAGAATTACTCAATCTATATGAATTAAATAACATAAGGACAAAATAATGAATCACGAATCTCATAATCATTGCAATACAAAAAATTCAATCAAACACATGGCACTAGCAGCGAGTTTGCACTGTCTGGCGGGATGTATGATTGGTGAGATGATAGGCGTCACCATCGGCACGCACGCTGGATTTGCGCCACATACTACGGTCATTCTGGCATCAGTCTTAGCTTTCATCTCCGGCTACACCGCATCAATCATACCGTTAGTACGCGCCAAATTATCGCTCATAAAATCCTTAAGGTTAGTTTTCGCCGCCGATACATTATCCATACTGTCAATGACCGTCGTAGACAATATAATCATGCTGATCATTCCGGGCGCCATGAATAAGAACTTAGCTCATCCGATTTATTGGGTTAGCCGGCTAATTTGCATGTTCGCCGCGTTTGCTGTATCATATCCCGTCAATCTATATTTGTTACGCCGAGGTAAAGGTCACGCATTGACTCATCATTATCATCACATGTAATTTATTTGTTTTGATTTTCCCTGTTATCTCGCTTATACTTAAACTATGAAAACCTGGCAAGATGTCGCCTCTCTTTATCAAATTTATCCGCGCAGTTTTCTGGACACGGATGGCGATGGAATTGGCGATTTGAACGGCATTACCGTGAAGCTGGATTATTTATCATGGCTGGGCATCGATTCGATTTGGATTTCCCCGTTCTTCGTATCACCACTGACCGACTTTGGCTATGATATTGCAAATTATCGAGCTATTGATCCTACTTTTGGTCAAATGGAAGATTTCCAAGCGCTACTTAAAAAGGCTCACGATCTCAACATTAAAGTTATGATCGACCTCGTTCCCTGTCACACTTCAGACCAACATCCGTGGTTTCAAGAATCCAGATCTTCGCGTGATAATCCCAAGCGGGATTACTATGTTTGGCGCGACGGAAAAGATAATAGCGAGCCTAACAATTGGCGAAGTTTGTCTGGCGGCAGTTCGTGGGAATTTGACGAGCTCACTGGGCAATTTTACCTGCATTCGTTCTTAAAAACGCAGCCAGATCTGAATTGGGATAATCCTGAAGTGCGCACCGAAATGAAAAACATAGTGCGATTTTGGTTTGATATGGGCGTTGATGGAATGCGCATCGATGCAATTTGGGGAATTTCCAAAGATCCCGACTTTAAAGACGACTCTCCAAATCCTGATTTTTATGGCAATCCAAACGATTACGGGGCGTTTGTCCACGACCACTGTAAAATGGGACCGCATTTTCAGGAATATTTGCAAGAATTGGCGTCAGTCTGCGACGAATATAACGACAAGCAAATGGTGTTTGAATTTTATCCCGACGATAAGTTGGGTGATATTTATCATCAATACAGCCAAATCCTGACAGTCCACCCAAAAGCCTCGGCGTTTTTTATGGAATATCGCGACAACGAATGGCACGCTAAAAATATTGAGAAAAAAATCGATAATTATCTACAATCAGCAAATTCAACCACGCCATTTTTCTGCATCGGAAATCACGATCAGCCGCGAATTGCCTCCAGATTGGGCGAAGAACGCACCCGCGCCCTCAGTTTCTTAAATCTCCTCGCTCCAGGAATTAGCGTAGTGTATTACGGCGACGAAATTGGCATGACGAACGGAGAATTGACCACTGATGACATTCAAGATAATTTTAGTCCCGCCAATTCTGTTGTTGATAGCCGAGATTTGGAGCGCACGCCAATGCAATGGAATGATTCGCAATTTGCGGGCTTTTCAAGTGCAAAACCTTGGCTTCCTGTTAATGAAAATCACACGAAGGTTAACGTTGATAGCGAAAAAATCGCAAACGATTCCCTGCTTAATATGCACCGAAAGCTGCTAAAATTACGCCAAACTCTCCCAATTCTTAAAAATGGCAGCTTGAGTATTGCAGAAAACACTGGAAACGGATTTATTCTTGGATTAAAAAGAGAGCTGGCTAATCAACGTGCTTACATTTTCATCAATTTCGCAGACGAGAAACAAAGCTTCTCCATTCCAGAAAACACCGAGATTATCACCTCGACTCACTCTGTCAATTTAATTACCGTAGAAAATCTCCAAATGACAGTTCCAGGATATTGCGGAGTTTTACTTATTGTCCAGTAATAAAAACACTCAACTAGAATAAGGTTCCATCTTCAGTATCGCACTCCTCTATGGGATAGAGACCCGCGCATTCAGTCGCCAACCTAGCCATATTCTCTTTAATTTCCTTGTCATTAGCAGCCTCGGTGAGAGCTTCTAAGTCTAGATAGCAATCATCACTGTTTTGGCTAGATTCTGCTGTATCGTTTTCTAACTCCTCGTCACTAACCTTATTAGCTTCTCTATAAGAGCCGAAGTTACTCAGATTATCGTTCAATATTACCTGTTGCGCGTTCGTGTTTGTTCCACTTGGTAAATAATCAATACACGGCATTTCTCTATATTCCTCCTCTTTTTACTTTACCTATAAACCATTATACGACACCACCAGATATAGTGGTAGAGTTAACTTCACAACACTATCAAACAACAGAACCCTTCGCTCCGCTCAATTAAACTATTGTTCGCTTAGCGACTGAGTTAGTGGGTGGCGGCTTTTCTTAAATTTATAGATACTCACGAGACGCACCCTGTTCTAGCTAATCTCCGTCACTCCTATAATTCTCGCTATTGAGTCGGATTGAGCTATATCTTTCAATGCAGTCAGTGTAGTTGTTCTGTCTACAAGAGGTCATCAATTTCAGATTGCCAACCTCTTCAAACAGAAAAACCCGCTGGCTCTCTACTTCCAGCGGGTTTTGCTATACAACAAAAATCGTCCTGACAAACATCAGAACGACCTATGAGAATCTAATTTTCCAATCGTAGGAACTTGGTGAGGTGCGCCTCCCCATAACTACGACTGTCCACCACAACAGTTTTGTCTTGAACTGGCACCTCACCTATTCCTCTTAATGCCTCTAGTCCAACAGCGCCAGACCCCGCAAAAGCATCCAAAACCCGCGCGCCGCGTATCGATTCACCTAAAGAATTGAACATAGCTGAACGTACTCGCTCGCCCATAGGATGCGTCGTTGAGCCGGACGGAGTTTTTATGAATCGCCCGCCAAATTCGCCAGAGATAATCCTAACTCTCACTTTTTTCTGCCTCAAGTTTCCAGACAGACGCCAGCCAGCCCAACATCACCGACTTTATAATAATCGGCATTAGCTCGCGATTTGTCTGCCAAGCAAGGTCCGTTGTCCAGCCGCTCTTGCTAAAATTGTCATACATTTTCATCGACGCCACGGCGTGAACTTGGTCCAAATAATACTCACGATAGCCGTGATTTTTCACTTGCAATATCTCATCGTCACTTGGAATTGCGTCCTTAAAACGCGGATATGCCACCACGCTAGCTACGCCAGCCTCAAACGCCACGTGTGTCGTCATCATACCTTTGGCGCCCCAGAATTTCCAGTTGTTCTTAATCAGTTCAATTCCGTTATCACCCTTCATGAGATTTTTCTTCAAAATTGAAGTTCGCGTTTCTAACCCTTCACCGCCGCGAAGTTCCGCCATAGCTTGCTCCAGAGGAAAATGATGAGCTGGAGTCAAACCGTCGGTAATCGCGTGCGCCATCCAAGCCGCCTCAAACGCCGCTCGCTCGGAATTATTCGTTCGTAGTGCCTCGACTAAATTGCCAATATGTCCGTCAATCATCTCCAAAAGTGCAGTGTCATTCGGATCGTCCGGATTTATAAAGTGCCAAGGCTCATCCACGGCTGGACTCTTTCGCTTGACGCCATCAGGACCATTCTTGCCCTCAAAATGAAGAATGTTTTTAATATCAGGAAAATCACACCAATCCGGAAGAATTGGTTTTATATTTTTCCTTGCGACTCGATCTATTTTTTGGTGAACGCCAATAAATCGACCAGAGCCATCCCTAATTGTTGTTCCTGCGTACATATTAATTTAAAACAGTTAATCGCTGATAGCGACTGACGGCGTGCGCCAG